>Ga0334898_1000788_pt1 | contig 43513 bp, 43 predicted proteins | sample GraSluR3_MG_10_FD_207228 | JGI IMG/M metagenome (GOLD analysis project Ga0334898, IMG submission 207228) | Sludge microbial communities from methane-producing bioreactor in Wageningen University, Netherlands - Granular Sludge_3_08-R3 | ecosystem: Engineered > Bioreactor > Anaerobic >... | reverse complement strand
TTTTTCTCCTTGTTCTTTTTCGATAATTTTCGGAAGAACAAGGAGTTTTTTTTTGCCTTTTTACTAACTTTTTTGGGAACTCTCTTTTTTGGACTTAGATGTATCCTTTCTTTTTTGGAACGACAGAGCAATATCTAACCCTATTAGCATATCTACTTGCTTTTGCTGATAATATTCTACATTGTTTTTCTTTCGTTTTACCAATTTTCCTTCCCGCAAAGACACATAGTCTTTTAGTGATATAGCTTCATATAGCTTTGAAGCCTTCTGATATATTATATTTTCTTTATCCGTATCGTTTAAAGCAGAGTAAAAGAAAATTCTAAACACCTCTTCTTCTCCGGGTTTAATAAAAGACAGTATATAATTGATTATATTATCTACATTATTGAAATCTACTCGATTACAGAGTTTTCGGGCAGCTCCCTCAAAAATAGTTTTTCTAATATTTTCCCAATCTACAATAACGGCTACTTTTTTCATATACACCTTCCGATAAAATTGAAGGGGAGACTTCGGATTTAATGTCTCCCCAAATGGATTTAATATATAAACTCATAGATTTATGGTATTGAAGGGGAGACTTCGGATTTAATGTCTCCCCAAATGGATTTAGAAATTTTATTCGGATTTAAGGTAAAAACGGTATTTAAACTCCCTCTATCCATATATAAAATAACGTAATTTGTAGGTTTTGTCAAGTAAAAATTCATTTATTATTTTCGGCAACTATTCAGCAAAAATCAAGAGTTTTTCCGTTTAGACTGTTTTTGTATAAACTGAAGCGATAATTAATCAGTGGAAAAATTGACAATTTTCCTGCTTTAGTAAATAATAAAAAGATAATTTCCTGCACCTTTTACAAGAGTAATATTAAATTTTATTGCTTCGGTTATAGGAGTTTCCGTAAAATAATGAGATACTTGAAAATTAAGGGAGGATGGTATGAGAAAGCTATGGGCTTCAGGGCTATCGGTTTTATTTGTGTTTTGTATCAACACGGTTTTCGCTATTCAGGACGGAAGCCAGTGGATTTACACCGGCTATTCGCCGTCATTAAGCGGTATGGGATACACGGGAAGCGCGGGTCTTAAATACGCATCGGGAATTTTCGCAAACCCCGCAAACCCCGCTTTTGCGCGACGGTTAAGGGTTTTCGGCGGTATCGGGATTACCCCGCCTAATAACCTGATAGATATAGGAATAACTTATCCCAATCCATACGGCGTATTCAGCGCCGTTTTTAAACATGTCTATTTTAACCACGAAGCATCGGTAAATTCCGCTATGGATTTTAAAGTGGGGTTTGCCAAGATGATAGAGGATTATTTTGCATTCGGTGCGGATATTTATTTTGTCAATCAGGCAAAAGTCGGCACGGGCGCTGATTTCGGTATCGGGCTTGACCTCGGCGCGGTTATCAGGCTTAAAGACCCTTCAACGGATTCGCCTTTAGCTTTACGCAATAATCGTGTGGGTATCGCGCTTACGGGATTGGGCAAACCCGCCTCCGTTGAAGACACGACTTATATTCCCGGGCTCGGCACGCGTTTCGGGTTCTCATCCGACTTCTTGGATTTCGGCAAGCCGTTCAGGATGGGTTTTCAATCGGACTTGGCAATGCATTTCCTTCCCTTTAATATCTTTGCCAACGTAGGGCTTAAAATGACTTTGGCGGAACATTTCAGTCTTATGGGAGGGATTATAGCGGGCAATAACGGAATCGGGGTGTTTTCAGGCGACGGTATGAGCGCATTTTCGTTCGGCGCTTCGTTTTTCTGGCAGTTTAACGAAACTCCGATAGAAATTTTTTATTCATACAACCCGTATTCGTTTGAGGGGGTTAGCTCAGCGGTTCATTTTGTCGGTGTCGAAATAGCTTTCGGGCTTCTCGATGAAACCCCTCCCGAAAATGCCCTCATTTTTAAGGATAATACAGGCGGGAATTTTCACAGCGCAAACACCGATAATAAAATATATTTCTCCCCGAACTATGACGGGTCGCAGGATACCGTCGAAATAAACCCCGGCATCAGGGATATGAGCCAGATTAAAGACTGGGAGTTAAAAATTATCAATAGCCGCGGAGAAACGGTCAGGACTTTCTACGGCAGGGAACGTCTTGATGAGCGTCTTACTTTCAAACGTTTTTGGCAACGTCTTGTGGAGAAAAAAGAAGCGGTTCCCATACCCGACAAAATTGTCTGGAACGGCACATCGGATGCGGGGATGGTTCTTCCCGACGGGGAATACGGCGCTTTCCTTATTTCCACCGATGAATACGATAATACGGGGACTTCCCCTACAAATAAAATAATCTTGGATACCAATCCCCCCTCCTTTAAGCTCGGTATCGACTACCTTATTTTCTCTCCCGATGATGACGGGATAAGGGATAAGGTAACTATCACGATGGATTTGTCGGAGGGTGATTTCTGGAGATGGGAAATACGCAACTCAGAGGGGCGCACTATCGCGGACTGGGAATGGACAACAAACCCGCCGGCTGTTTTTGTCTGGGATGGGCGAGACCGACGGGGGAATATCGCTCCCGACGGCGCTTATGACTTTTTAGTTTACGGGCGCGACCGTGCAGGTAACCGCGAAATGGGAATTATCAAGGATATTATCATATCGACAATTCCCTATTCGGTATTTTTAGCCTCTCAAAGAAGCGGGTTTTCACCTAATGATGACGGAACTTACGATGAGATGGTTTTCCTGCCCACTTTTTCCGATACGGACGGGCTTGTCGAATGGAAACTTGATGTTTTGGATACCAAAAAACGTATTGTGAGAAATTTTGCGGGCAAAACCGATGCCCCTGAAAAGATTGTCTGGGACGGTAAAGGCAATGAGGGCATCCGCCTTTCCGACGGGGATTATCTTGCAGTCTTCAGCGCAGTATTTGAAAACGGTGCAAATCCGTATAGCCAAACCAATCGCGTCGTGCTTGACACAACGCCTCCGAGTGTCGATTTTTCGTATTCACCGGAGCTTTTTTCTCCCGATGATGACGGGGAAAACGATATATTAACTATATCCCTTAAAATTGAGGATAAAAGCGGGATAGAATCGTGGAAACTTGAGATATTCGACCCTGACGGTCTTCCGTTTAAAAGGTTTGCCGGAATGGGACAGCCTGCTCCATCTATATTATGGGACGGGCGTTCGGATACGGGAGAACTTGTTGAAAGCGCTACGGATTATGCGGTTAAAATCACCGCCACCGATAACTACGGGAATACGGTAGTCAAAGATGCGGGCAAAATCCCTATTGATATACTTGTGGAAAGAACCGACAGAGGTTTAAAAATTCAAATTAGCTCTATTGAATTCCAAACGGGAAGCGCCAATCTTACCGAACAGGCTATACCGATACTCAGGCGGCTTACCCAAATTTTAAGACGCTACGATGCTTATAATATTGAGATACAGGGGCATACCGATAATGTCGGAAGTGAACAACTTAATTTGCGTCTGTCGAAAGAACGCGCCGAAAGTGTAAAAAGATGGCTTTCACGTAACGGTATCCGTGAGCGAAGGATGACTACTTCGGGGATGGCGTTTCATTATCCCGTGGCTGATAACGAAACCCCCGAAGGCCGTCGAAGAAATCGAAGGGTGGAATTTTTGCTTATACGTCAACCTTGATTTATTCGCTTTAATTGTGTATTATTAATTGTGCAAAAACTTTAAGGAGAAAACTATGGCGGAAAAAAATACTTTTAAACAGGGGAATTTGCAGGTCGAATTGCCTAATGACGATAATTTGGTTCGATATTCAAATTTTGCGATAGTGTCGCATTCACCCGAAGAATTGGTTATGGATTTTGCGAGAATGTTGCCCGGCAAGGACGGCGCGAAGGTTGTTTCGCGTGTTGTAATGACTCCCCGCAATGCAAAGATGTTTATGCGGGCGCTTGTTACTAATATCGAAAATTTTGAAAAAAAATTCGGCGAAATTTCTATGCCCGAAAAACCCGTTGACGGGATGGGCGGAATACAGTAATTTTTTTATCTGACTGAGGATTGCCTATGACCGAAAAAAAAATTGTCGATATTGCCAAGAATAAAAAGGCGTATCACGACTACGAAATTATAGACAAACTTGAAGCGGGGGTTGAACTCAAAGGCACGGAGATTAAGTCTATCCGTGAGCATAAGGTCAATCTTAAAGACAGCTTTGCCCGCGTTATTGACGGGCAGGTCTGGGTTCATAACCTCCATATAAGCCCATACGATTTCGGCAATATTTTCAACCACGACCCGACACGTCCACGCCGTCTCCTTCTGCGTAAAAAACAGATTACAAATCTCGCGGGGGTTTTGTCTCAAAAGGGTTATACTTTAGCCCCGTTACGGATTTATATTAAGGGAAAGTATGCTAAAATTGAGCTTGGGGTTGTAAAAGGGAAAAAACTCCACGATAAGCGGGATGCTATCCGTGAACGCGATGTCCGTCGCGATATGGACAGGGAGATAAAAAACTTGTAATAACACAAATTTTTATGGTATAATTAAGCATAAGTAGCTTAGTTTTTAGTATTATTTCTTTTATACGTGGGAGCAACAAAAATGGGTTTTTTCCAAGAGATATTAGATGTTGATGTTTCCAGCCCATCAACAGATAGTGAATACATCAATAATATAACAAGAATAGATAGCAAATTACACAACAAATACTCGCCTATAATGCGTATTGATAATAATTTAAACCGTCAATTAGTTAGTTTTCAGGCAAACAAGAAACGCCCTTTTTATCGATGGTTTAAGTACAAAGAAGGTTTTTCTGCTGATTTGGTAATTAATTATATAGGCAGGTATGGATTGGAAAAACCCCGAAATGTTTTAGACCCTTTTGCCGGAAGCGGCGCAACTCTTTTTGCTTCCAGCGATTTGGGTATTAATTCTGTCGGTATAGAGTTACTTCCTATTGGACTGGAAATTATCAAAGCAAGAAATCTGTTAATTAATGAATTTTCCGAAAATGATTTTGAGAGGTTGGTTTTTTGGAAAAATAAAAAACCCTGGTTATATCATAAAGAACTAACAGGTTTTAATGTGCTTAAAATCACTGACGGAGCATATCCCGAAGAAACCCGTATCCTTATTCAGAAATATCTTTCCTGTTTGGAAAAGGAAGAAAAAAAAATACAGAATGTATTGAGATTGGTATTGCTTTGCGTGCTTGAAGATATAAGTTTTACCCGAAAAGATGGGCAGTATTTGCGATGGGACCAAAGATCGGGGCGTTGTTTAAGAGCGCGTCCGTTTAATAAAGGTAAAATTTTACAGTTTGATACCGCAATTATAAGCAAGCTTGAAGAGATTATTGCCGATACCAAAGAAAATGGGTTATATGAGCTTTTTGATTTCCAAAAATTTTCAGTTAAAAAAGGGGATATTCAGGTTATAGGCGGGTCATGCTTAATCGAATTACCTAAAATGAAAGAAAATCATTTTGATTTGGTAATTACATCTCCTCCATATTGCAATCGTTATGATTATACCCGCACTTACGCTTTAGAATTAGCTATGTTGGAAATAGATCAAAAAAGCCTTATCGAGTTAAGACAAACGATGCTTAGTTGCACTGTCGAAAATAAAGAAAAAAAATTGCTTGATTTGAATAAAAATTGGATAGTTCCTATTCAAATTGCACAGGAAACTGAATTGTTACAGGAAATATTAAAATATCTATATCATAAGAAGGCGGAGAAAACAATAAACAACAATGGTATTCCACGAATGGTGAAAGGTTATTTCTATGAAATGGCTTGTGTAGTTTTTGAACTTTATAGGGTTTTAAAAAAAGGCGGGCGCATTATAATGGTAAATGATAACGTCAGATATGCAGGAGTCGGTATATCGGTGGATTTGATATTATCTAATATTGCCGAAAAGATTGGTTTTTCCATTGAGGAAATTTCAATATTACCGGTAAAAAAAGGGAATAGTAGTCAACAAATGGGCGAACATGGAAGAGAGCCTTTACGCAAATGCGTGTATATCTGGAGAAAGTAATGACGGATTATATTGAACACATTTCTAATCCTGATGACCTGATAACTTCTTATTCGGAAACTCGCGCAGGGTTTATTTCTATAGCATTGGAGAAAAACAAACGGGCAACGCCTTACATTGAAGAAGCAAGGGTTTTGAACGATAGAATTAAAAATTTGAAAAGCTCAGATGAATTGCTCGGTTTAACGGATATTCGTCGAGGTTTAATAGCAGCATCAGGGGTTTCCGAAAAGGCTATAAAGCATCTTGGCGAGGAGGGATGCGTTGATTCTATTCGGGAATTTATTAAAAACTTTTTAAAACCCTCAGGTGATAATTTTAAAGAAGAGTTAATATTTCGGTTTCTGTTAAATAGGGGAGACTCTTTTGGCGGTTCAATGAGAAATATTGTCGGAGCTATCGCTCAAAAAAAATTATCTCTTTCGATTACTTCTTCTTTGAACTTGGCTTATATTGAATTTTATTGGCTTAGTAATAATGTTGGAAGGTGGATTTCTTCAAAAAAAAGCGGTGTTGAAATTGAGATGGATGGGTTAAAAGGATTATCTTGGAAAACACAAAAAAACGAGTATAGAACTTTGTTGTTTAATATAAAAGTTCCTTTTATTGGGAATAATATTGATATTATTCTGCTAAAAACCTTCTATAACCAAAATTTACAGGAAGCTATCAAAAAGCCTGAAAATTATATCGCTTTAGGAGAATTAAAAGGCGGTATTGATCCCGCTGGTGCGGATGAACATTGGAAAACTGCGAAAACGGCTATTGACAGAATTAAAACCTCTTTTGCTAAAGAAGACTATAATCCTTATGTTTTCTTTATCGGTGCAGCAATAGAAAGTAAAATGGCTACTGAAATATATGAAAATTTAAAATCAGGTTATATCAATAACGCAGGTAATTTAACCAAGCCCGAGCATATAATATCGGTGGTAAAATGGCTATTATATATTTAGCTAACTCTCCCTAATTTTGCGCTTATGTTTGAAAATTTATTTCCGACAATCAAAATGTAGTTGACAAAAATCCTAAATTATGGTATTTTATATATGATATAATGAATAAGTGTTTTTATACGACTCCCCGCCATAGCGCGGTTGGCCGTCCTATATGGACGGCTGTTTTTTTTAGGAGATAAAAATTGCAAAACAATCCTGCAAGTATTGTTTATATTGACGGATTTAATCTCTATTACGGCGCACTAAAGGGAACGTCTTATAAATGGTTAAACTTGGAACGCTTTTTTTCTATGCTTAGACCGAATGATAATATTATAAAGATAAAATATTTTTCCGCTATCGTTCCCAATGAACCGCAAAAATCCCGACAAGAATCTTATATAAAAGCATTGAAAACCACGCCGAAAGTAGAAATTATACTTGGAAAATTTAAAAAGAAAAATGTGAAGTGCCTAATTCCTCGATGCAATTATAGCGGTTCAAAAAAATTTCAAGTGTATGAAGAAAAAAGAACTGATGTAAATATCGGAATTAGCCTTATTGATGATGTGTTTACCAATCAATGTGAACAATTTATTATTGTTAGCGGAGATTCGGATTTGGTGCCGGCAATGCAGAAAATCCATGTTATAAATCCTCAAAAGAAAATTATAGTATATGTGCCTGCAAATAATGCTATAAGAGGAGCGGCAACTGAAATAAGAAACACTGCCGATAAAAACAAAACATTGCCGAATCGACTATTACCTTTATCACAATTTCCATCTTCTATTACGGATACCAACGGCAATATAATTTATAAGCCTAAAGAATGGTAGGCAAATTTATCGCATATATTCCCTAATTTTGCACTTATGTTTAAAAATTTATTTCCGACAATCATAAAAGGAACGGAGTCTTTTTTATCAGTCGGGGATAAATTACACGGAGGTAATTATGAAAAGGCAGTATTTCTTTAAGGTTTTGTTTTCGGTTTTAATTTTTGTCATGGTGCTTGGCGGGTTCGGGTTCGCCCGAAAGTTTGAGTTCGGGCTTGAAGCCGGACGAAAATTTCGTATCAAAAATCTCACCGACCAGAACATCTATCTTAACGGCAAATTCCATTCCCGTATGCAGGGGATGAACAAGGCTACGCTTGAAATCCTTGATATTACCAACGGCTACGGGTTTTACCGGGGGCAGTATAATCATTATTCCAAAAACGTCGGGCTAAACGAGCCTTTTATATTAAAACAAGTCTATCATACGCGATTTTACAAAACACCGCAGGGTCGGATGATTATATCGCCGGAGTATTTTATGCCGGCTATCCGCAGTGTCCCGACTTTCCCCACAAACGGGCTTAATCCCGGTGATGAGTGGACTGCTCTCGGTGAGGAGATTCACGAAGGGATTTTCGACAAGCAACAAAGAATTAGATTTAATATGCCGGTAAATTACCGTTATGTCGGCGATGTGGTTATAAACGGCAAAGAACTTTCTAAGGTGCTTCTTAGTTACCATATCGTGCATTACCCTCAAAACCATCCCGAAATTATAAGTTTTACGGGGTTTTCGTTTACAACATATTTCTGGGACCATACAATCGGCGCGCCTCATTCCTATTACGAGCGCCTCTCTTTTATGGTTACCCTTAAAAACGGCGAGACTGTCCTTTATTCCGGCACCAGTGAGGCGGAGGTTGAGGTTATAACCGACCTCAAGGGCGATGAAAAAGAGGCGCTTGTTACAAGGATTACCGACAGTATTAAAGCCGATGCCGGCGCGAGAGTTCGCGCTACCAACGATGCTATTATAGTCAATCTTGAAAACATACTCTTTGATATAAACAAGGCAACTCTGAAACCGCAGGCGTTTAACGCATTAAGCAAAGTGGCGCAAATCCTTAATGACCATCCCCAACTCGATATAGAGGTGTCGGGGCATACCGATATTACGGGAAGAGAGGAGTTTAACCAATCGCTTTCCGAACTTCGCGCCAAGTCGGTTGCGGATTACCTTATTGAAAGGGGTATTGACCCTATGCGTATCTCGTATATCGGGCATTCAAGCAGAAAGCCCATAGCCTCTAATGCCACCCCGGAAGGACGCGCCTTAAACCGAAGGGTCGAAATAAAAATTATCACGCAGGAATAATAAATGATTTTTTATAGCTTCCGATAATTACTATAAGAACCCATAACGGAGGCTTTATATGGTCAGGTCTATTTTTACAGGCACAAGCGGTATGACCGTTACTATGGAGGAGTTGAACACTGTCGCTAATAATCTTGCCAATGTCAACACCAACGGCTTTAAACGGGAAACTACGATAACAAAGGCGTTCCCGGAGATGCTTGCGCGAAGGCTTAACGATGACGGGCTTGTGGAATTTCCGCTGGGTTCTTACGACCTCGCCCCGGTAATCGGAAAACTCGGAACGGGCGTTGAGTTCAACGAGTCTTATGTCGTGTTTGAACAGGGAAGCCTTCAGGGAACCGAAAACGATTTCGATTTTGCGCTTGAGGGCGACGGGTTCTTTTCCGTCTTGACCGACAACGGAGAGCGTTATACCCGTAACGGCGCTTTTACTATAAGTAACGACGGTTTCCTTGTCGATAAAAACGGAAACTATGTTTTAGGCGAAAACGGCTTTATCCAAGTCGGGCGCAATAATTTTCAGGTTGACCAGTTCGGTAATGTATATGTCAACCGCGACCTTGAGCCGGATGAGTTCACGTCCAAAACTCACAATGAATGGACTAACATTCAGCGCATAGACCGTCTTAAAATTGTCGATTTCCGTCATAAGCGTTATCTCGAAAAAGAGGGGCATACTCTTTATCGCGAAAGCGAGCATTCGGGAAGCGCGAGTGTTTTAAACGATATGGAACGCCCGAAAGTTTATCAGGGCTTTGTCGAAAAATCCAATATCAACCCCGTTTACGAAATGACCCGTATGATTGAAATACAACGTCTTTTTGAAGCCAATCAAAAATCCATCCAGACCGCCGATGAAACGCTCGGCAATGCGGTTAATCAGGTTATGCGGGGATTAGGTTAAACCGCTAAGTAGAAAGGTAATGCCGTCGCCTTGTTAAGTGTCATTCCGATTATGCCCGCATCAGTCTAACCCCTGAGGAATCTATCTTATCGTAAGGAGATTCTTCATAGAATTAACTAAAGTAGCTTAAATCAGAATGACACGGCGGGGCAGTAATCTCATACCATTCGACTTCGGCACAATCATAGCAGCACAGGCTTCCGGGCTGTGAAAACATCATAATTATCCCAATTATGCATATACCCCGACTGCGTTTATACATAACCTTTTTATACACAATCTTTTTATTTTTTTAGTCTAATGATTTTCATTATTATTCCGAAATTTATAATGAAATACATTTTTCGGAGCGTGCATTATGGAAAAACCCGTAGTAAAAAAAGACAAAAACAATACCTCTATCTCTTTTTATACCTTAGACAATAACGCGGAAACTAAGGTAAGAACCGAGATTGAAGATATTTTTACCAACAAGCGATTGGATGACTTTAAAGACATTATCTATACCTGCGTGAAAGAATTGATGGTCAACGCATCAAAATCCAATATAAAGAAGACATTTTTTGTCGAGGCAAAAATTGATGAGAACGACCGCGAAATTTACGAACTTGCTAAAAAGAACGTCAAAAAAATTATGACCGACAAATATTTTTCCTATCTGCGCACAAAATTGCAAAAGCATAACCACAATGTCGAGGTCAATATCGAAGATAAAGACAGCGGAATAATCATTTCCGTTAAAAACCCCAATCCTATGCTTAAGGATGAGGAAATTAAAGTCAGGAAAGTTTTGAAAACCGCTATGGAGGACGAGAACACCGATTTGTCCTTGTATTATAACGACTCCTCGGAAGATGCGGAGGGAGCAACACTCGGTATGATTCTTGTAGTAAACCTTCTCAGGCAGATGAATATAAACCCGGCGCTTTTCCGTATCGGAGTGATTAATAATGATACTATCGCAAGGATAGAAATTCCTATCACTGCCGCTTATAAAAGTATGCGTCAGGCAGGCTAACCGTTTTAAACTATTTCTTTTTGCTTCCAAAACGATAAACAGGCTTGACGGCACAGGCTTCCATACTGTGAATACGCAGTTAAAATCTAAACGTCCTGCTATCCAAATCCCCTGTATCCATCTATTTGATACTAAAAACTTGCGTTATTGGTAAACCTTATTTATAATACGGTTTACAAAACAAAACGGAGGTGTTCTATGTGGATATTAATAGTCTATACGGTGATATTGCTTGGAATAGGACTGTATGACTTTTTCAAGGCAAGGAACTTTGATGATTACGTTGTGGCTGGGCGAAGACAGCCGGGGTTTATGGTCGGGGCTTCCTTGCTTGCTACGATAATCGGCGGTTCTGCAACCGTCGGAACTTTTGAACGCGCATGGGATATTGGTTTTCCCGCTTTTTGGTGGCTCGGTGTCGGCGCTATCGGACTTATCTTACAATCGATTTTTTTGACACGAAAAGTGCGCAGGCTTGATTGCTATACGCTTCCCGATGTTGCAGACAAGACACTCGGTAAACCATCGCGCGTTATTATCGCGGTTATAATTCTCGTATCATGGATAGGTATAATCGCCGCTCAATTTGTCGCGGTTTCCTCGCTTATCGGCGGGCTTGTTGAAAATATCAATCCCCGTCTTGTAATCATTATTGCCGGCGCGGTTATAACTCTTTATTCCGCACTCGGAGGGCAACTGTCGATATTAAAAACCGACTTATTGCAGATTTTCATTTTAAGCGCGGGACTTATCGCTACTTTTGTGTTTTTGTATTTTTCTAAGGAAACGGCACCGCCCGCCGCGCCTGTCGAATTGTTTAACAGTCAATTCGGCGCATTTTCGTTTTTCCATCTGTTGCTTATAGTCGGAGGTTCGTATTTTGTAGGCCCAGATATGTTTTCGCGTGTTTTTACCGCAAAGAGTGAAAAATCCGCATCGCGCGCAATATTTATTTCAGGTATATTGCTTATCGGAATGGGTATCGTAATTACGCTTATCGGGACTTGGGCAAAGGGCATTGAAACGGTTGTTTCGCCTAAAGGGGTTATGGGAGGAATAAGCGGGGCGATGCCTTTAGCGGGAAATATTCTTTTGACCTTCGGGCTTCTTTCTGCAATAATTTCCTCTGCGGATACGCTTTTAGTTACCACCGCAAGCATAATCGAAAACGATATACTTGAAAAACAAAACCTTAAATTTACCCGTCTGTTTGTCGCAATAATCGGCATTCTCGGAATAATTATTGCTCTGACGGAAAGCGATATAATTAAACTCCTTCTCTCTGCGTATTCGGTATATACACCGGGGGTCGTTATGCCTATTTTTATCGGGATGATTGCGTATAATAAATTTACCGTAAGGAAATGGATTGTTGCGGGAGGTGTCGCAATCGGGGGAGGCTTGGGGTTAGTATCCGGTATTACCGGAATTGAATGGCTTTCTCTTGCCGGGATGGGAATTGCGCTGGTGTTTGCGTTGTTGTCGGTCAAATGGAAAACCCGAAAGGGAACGGCATAGTAAAGACTTAAAGAGGCTATGAAGTTCATAGCCTCTTTTTTTTATAAGTTGTAAACTAAAACGGGAAGAGAGCGCCGTCGTTTCCGCTAAAATATGGATTTTCCTTTGGTGTCGAAAGCGACAATGGCTGGAAATTCCTTAACCGTAATACGATAAACCGCCTCCGCCCCCAAATCCTCAAACGCTATTAATTCCTGTTTAAGAATAGTCTTTGCAAGATAAGCCCCCGCTCCTCCGAAAGTAGCGAGATATACTGAGGAGAATTTTTCACATAATTCGCGGATATTATCGCTTCTCTGCCCCTTGCCGATAGTCCCGCTTAACCCCATCTCCAAAAGTTTCGGAGCGAATTTATCCATACGCGCGGAGGTTGTAGGTCCTGCCGAACCGAAAGTATTGTTTTCGCGTATCGGAGTTGGACCGCAATAATAAATGAAATTTCCCTTTAAATCAAAAGGTAGCGGTTTGCCGTTGTCGATAAGTTCGATAATACGTTTATGAGCTTGGTCGCGAGCAGTATAGATAATTCCGTTTAAGTAAACAAAATCGCCTGCGTTTAAGTCATTTAGAAACGTATTGTTTGATATGGGTAAGTCCAGAACCCGCTCCATAACCACTCCCTCTATACTATATCAGATTATAATAAAACATATAAACGCTGAACGCAAATATTTGCACCTTTTTATTTTGTGTTTTAAAATACTCTGCGGAGGCTTGTATGAAATTCGCTTTATTTATAATTTCCACAACATTATTTGTCGTCTTCTATATACCTCTTTCAAGAATGGAAGCAAATCTCCAAAATAATTCAAACGGCGGTATTATATCTTTGCAATTCGCGTTTACTCAATCCCGCGCCGAATATATAATTAACAGTTGGAATACCGAATTAAAACCGGTCGCGCTTAATTCTATTTACATTGATTTCGGATGGATTATCGCTTATGTCCTTCTTATCGTTAGTTTCGCTTTGTTCCTTGAAAAACCTGTAATTACCGTATTCGCCGTTATAGCCGGCGCTTTGGATTTTATAGAAAATTCCATCCACCTTGTTGTCCTGAACCGCGACCTTCTCGATTTAATACCCGTTGCAAGCGTAATCGCCTGTGCCAAGTTTCTTTCCATTATAATTGCCGTTTTTCTTGTTACGTTATTTGCCGTGCTGCGAATAAAGAACAGGGGAAGAGCAGATGCAAAATAATTGCGCGCGCCGTCTCCTGTTACATACCTGCTGCGCTCCCTGTCTAACCCAGTGCCTTAATGTTTTAAACGGCAATGATTTATGGCAGGGCGCTTTGGAATTTTTCGACTCTTTCGATATTTCCGTATTTTTTTATAACCCCAACATCTATCCCCGCGATGAGTATGAGAGGCGTCTTGATGAGGTTACGCGTCTTGCCCGCACTATGGGAGATTTTCCGGTTATCGTGAGCAAATATGATACGGATAAATGGTTTGAACTCACAAGCGGGATGGATAACGACCCCGAAAAGGGCAGGCGATGCAGGATTTGTTATGAAATGAGGCTTCGGGAGGCGTTTAAAACCGCGACGGAAAACTCTTTTGATATTGTTGCCTCTACGCTGACTTTAAGCCCCCATAAAGATGCAACGGCGGTAAATAATATCGGCAGGGCGCTTTCATCAAAACACCATATTGCTTACCTCGCCTCAAATTTTAAAAAGAACGACGGGTTTAAAAAATCTATTGCTCTTTCCAAGCAATATTCGCTTTACCGTCAGGATTATTGCGGATGTCTGTTTTCTATGAGGTCTTCACAAAAATTACCGGTCAATCCTTAAGTTCAAGTTCCCTGTCTATCTCAAGTTCCTTAATTTTCTTATGCAGGTAAGTTCTTTCTATTTCCAATGTTTCCGCGGTTTTGGTTATATTCATATTGTTTTTTATCAGGCGGTTGATAATGAGTCCTTTTTCAAAAAGACGTTTAGCATCTTTCAGGCTTTTATCCTCATATTTGGCATCAAAAGTCGATTCTTCGGGGAAATTATGTTTCATAATGTCTTCGGCTTCAATTTCGGATTTCGTTGAAAGGATTACCAATCTTTCAACGAAATTGCGGAGTTCGCGAACGTTGCCCGCCCAGTTCTTGTTTATCAGGAGATTTATCGCATTTTTCTTAAAAGTCGCCTGTTTCCCTCCCTTAGATGCTATCTCCTCAAGGAAAAAGTCTATAAGCAAAGGAATATCTTCCTTGCGTTCGCGAAGCGGCGGTATATGCACGGGAACAACATTCAGACGGTAAAACAGGTCTTGACGGAATGCTCCGCTTTTTATAGCCTGCACAAGGTCTTTGTTTGTAGCGGAAATAACGCGCACGTCAACCTTGATAATATCGGTTCCCCCGATATGCTCAAGTTCTTTTTCCTGAATTACGCGCAAAACCTTTGCCTGAGCGGATAAACTCAAATCCGCCACCTCATCAAGAAAAATAGTTCCCTTATGCGCGAGTTCAAATTTACCTTTTTTTTGCTTTGTTGCGCCGGTGAAAGCTCCCTTTTCGTAGCCGAACAACTCCGCTTCAATCAATGTTTCGGGAATCGCCGCACAATTCACCCCTACAAACGGAAGTCCCTTGCGAGTGCTGTATCGATGAATCATCTGCGCAATAAGTTCCTTGCCCGTGCCGTTTTCCCCCGTTATAAGCACCGATGCATCGCTTTGCGCAATATTCGGTATCTGTTCAAGCACGGATTTTATCGCGGGGCTTTCTCCTATAAATTGAGGGGGTTTGTCGAGACGGGAACGGAGGTTGAGGTTTTCCGTCTGGAGTTCCTTGAATTTTATCGCGTTTCGCGCCGAGCTTATTATCCTTTCCATAGACAACGGTTTTTCGATAAAATCATATCCCCCCCGTTGCATTGCATCAACCGCCATCTTGATATTCCCATGCCCTGATATTATTACTACCGGTAAAATCGGATAATTAGTGTGGATATAATCAAGAAGCTCCAAGCCCCCCATTTGAGGAAGCATAACATCGAGAATTATACCATCAAGGTCTTCAATCATAACCTTTTTTTTGGCTTCCATCCCGTCTGCGGCAAGCACAACTTCATAGCCCTCGTCCTGAAGTATATCCGATATAGTTTCACGAATCTGAGGTTCATCATCAACAACCATAATCCTGTAAGCCACTAATCTCCTCCTCGTTTTAACGGCAATTCTATATAAAATATTGTGCCTTCATCATCCGTCTCAAACCAAATATTCCCGTTGTGTTCAAGAATAATTCTCTCTGCGATAGCAAGACCAAGTCCCGTGCCGTGTTCTTTAGTGGTAAAATACGGTTCAAAGATTTTATCCTGAACATCCTGTGAGATTCCCCCGCTTTTATCCTTTATCTCGATAATCAGTGAAATTTCATCATAAAAAACCTTCAGTATAACCTGTTTTTCTTTGTCTTCACTGCATTTACAGGCTTCTATTGAGTTGGTTATGATATTAATTATAACCTGTCTTAACTGGTGTTCATCATATTCAAGGATAAAAGAATCGATATTGGAATCTACCTCAATTTTAAAATCGTGATATGCGTTTTGGAAGAAAGCTATAATATCGTTGATTGTATGAAAAATATCGTGGGCTTCAAGTTTAAGAATAGGAAGACGGGCAAATTTGGAAAACTCATTAACAAGAGTTTCAAGTCTGCCGGTTTCGCTGATTATGGTGTTGATGGTTTTATCGAGTATTTTTCCGAAATCGGGACGGTCCTTGCCGTAAGCATATAAAAGACGTTCTGCGGACAATTTGATAGGCGTAAGAGGGTTTTTTATTTCGTGAGCGAGACGTCTTGCAACTTCCTGCCACGCCTCAAGCCGCTCCATCCGTTTTATCTGGTCGGTCGCTTTTTTTAATTTATAAGCCATAAGGTTAAAATTCCGCGCAAGCTCTTCTATTTCATCTTTAGAACCGATTTTTACGCGATAATTGAGATTCCCGCTTGCTATAATCTCCGTTCCTTTGGCAATTTTTTCAATATTGGTGCTTATATTGCGCGCTATGAACAGGCTCATAAAAAATACCGCTATCAAAATCGGCACGGAAAATACCATCAGCGAACCTATGGAAATCGGACGGATAAACCGCTTGAGGAGATTTAATCTGTAAAGACTGTCAAGATTTGCCTTGAGAACATCAAAAGTGCGGATTAAATAATCCGGTATGTAGGTTACATAAAAGTTGTTATCCTGTCTGTATATCAGGACTTCTTTTTTTCTGCCTATATAAAAGAATTTTTCATCCTCGCGCACAAAAAAAGAAAAAATAAGGCTTTTGGATGACAGGATTTGATTCTTTAAATCCGCATCCTCAGATTTTGTAAAATCAATATTTTCTCCGGATATGGTGAATATGATAGGAAAATGCCCGGGATTATGCCCGCCGAGTTCCTTTACATAGTTTTCAAAAGTTAAGCGGTTTTTATCGACAAGCTCCTTGTAATCCACCATTATATTTTCCGCAATCCCCCTTTCTCCTTCAATAAAAGACTGTTCAATTAAAAAAATCAGGTAAAACATCAATCCGCCTACAAGAATAATTGAACCGATAGACACTATCAAAAAATAAAAAGTCATTTTACCGCGAAGTTTTGAGCGTTGAAAAATAAATATAGTGAAATACTTGTAGGTAACCCAAAGCCCGAGAAAGGAAGCGATAAATACTATTGACGGGATAGCTATTTTTAACGTCAAATTTGCATCTATTGAAATCAGCCATAAATAAATTGAATAGGTTGCTGAGGTTGATAAAAGAAACATTATTATATAAGCGATTAATTTAATTATCTTAATTCGGGATGATTCCATGCCTGTTAAATTCCCTCGATCTTATTTTTGGTGAGGTATAATTCCATTTCCCGAAAAGGTTGAAAATGACGCTTAAAGGCGGATAAAGTTTAAGCGAAGTAACCACAAGTTGAACTTCAGCATAATATACGGCATCCTGATTAAGTTTCTCAAGATTGATAACTCTTACCCTTTCAAGATTCATAAGAAAGTATTTTAATTCCTCTATTTTATAAAACCACATACTCATCTCGCTGTCACGGGAGTATTCAATAAGTTCGTAACCGTTATTGAAAAAATCCTTTTTTGCTTTATATAAAACCGTGTCTTTTGAAACCAAATCATCGGGAATAAAAACCCCGGTTTTCCTGTAAAGATAAATTTGGTAAGATGCTTCAATTTCAATTCCGTCGGCTATTATCTTATCTAAATCCACAAAATTTGTAAAATCCGAAACTACGGTAATATATAAATGGTTGTCTTGAAAAAACATATTGGGTATTTTTAGATTAGATGCAAAAAAAGCGGAGGATGGTAAAAGGCAAAATAAAGCAAATAGAAACGGTTTTTTTTTAAACATAATCAAAACCTATAGTTATAAGTTACAGAAAACCCTTCCGAATTATAGGAAAATTGGACACCTCTCATAGTATCAGCGAGTTTTTTATTAAATTCTATTGCGCTGTTGTAAGCATCATACATCCCGTAAATCTTCAAAGAAAGAATTAAGGCAAACGAGCCGACAAGGAAAAACTGGTCGCCCCCCGACATTTCAAAAAAACTAACGGATTGTCCGTAGGTTTCATTGAATTGAAGCCGAAGCCCGTAATGCAAAAGATAAAGCACCGTTTCACCGAGAAATAAAAGAGACCCTTTTGTGTAGTTTCTTGTATAAAACTGACCTGTTCCCGCATAAACCATCGACATAAGACTTGCGGCAAACGGACTCTTTCGTTGGGAGTAAAGCTGCAACAAGATATATTTTTCGCGCTCCAATTCCTGTATTGATTTGCCCTCGTCTATTTCAGCATAGGGAAGTATAATACTCCTGATTTCTTCGTCTATCGACAAACTTTCCGCATCCTGTGATGTAAAAGCCGTATTAAGAACAAACATACAGAAGCATAAAACCAAAAAACCTCTTAAAATCATAAAATCCCCCGCTAAAACCTGATACAATAATATGCCGAAACGTTTTTATCATCAAAATCAAATGAAACAAATGTCGTCCTTGCATCATAAACGGAAATATCTATAATGTTATAAATATATAAAACCAAATAGGATACACCGAACCCGATAGTCCAAAACAAAGCATCCCCCGATAAATCTTTGTTAAAACTAAACCCGAAATTATATGGAAAAAGCCCGCCTACGGACGTGAAATCCAAAGTCGAGGCGTTAAGCAGAAAGCCGGCAAACAAAACCGTAGCCCCGCTCCATATTGAAAGCCCCTTTCCTAACTGCCCGCTGTAAATCTGCCCCATCCCCGGCGATACCAAAGAAAGAAGAATAGAAAAAGGTTTGTTATAATTTTGGCTGGGAATGGATGTGTAAAATTCCATTGGGTCATCGGTCAGGGAAGCAATACCCTGCTTTTCCGAAGAGAAAGAAATCGAAACAAAAGCAAATAAAAAAAGAAACGCGACAATCAAAATCCTCAAATCATTCTTCATCAAATTTCCTCACCTCAATTAACTCTTTTATTGCCGACAAAGCCCCATCCTCATCGGGACCATCCGCCGATAGTTTTAAAACGGTATCCTTGCCCGCGGCAAGCAAAAGAAGATTCATTATACTTTTGGCATTAACTTCCTTTTCATCTTTAATTATAGTAATATTGCTTTGGAATTGGCTTGCGGTATTAGCCAACAAAGAAGCAGGTCGCGCATGCAGTCCGTATTCGTTTTTAATACAAACTTCGATAACTTTCATTCAATACCTCATTTTCTTGATACAAAAGTTTTTTAATAAGATTTATCTTTTTTCATAAAATCAATAATTTTTTTATCAAGTTCCACGGCGGAATTATATCCGAGCCGACGCATAATCTCACGGTAAGCGGCGACTTCAATAAGCAGAGGAATATTTCTCCCGCTGGTAACGGGAATTTCTTTATACGGTATATCCATACCAAGAATGTTTATATACCGCTCTTCCAGTCCCAGACGGTCGTAATCATAGGTTTGGTCCCATTCCGCGAGCTTAATTACCAAACCGAGTCTTTCCTCTTCAAGCAATCTCCCCTCGCCGTAATACTGGGAGACATTAATAATACCGATACCTCGAATTTCTATGTAAGGACCATAATCGGCACAGGGTCCGCCTTTAAGTTCAAACCCATGCGGTGTCCTCATCTTTTTTATCTTGACCATATCATCCGCAACAAACTTATGCCCCCGCTCCACGAGACCGAGAACGCTTTCGCTTTTCCCGATACCGCTGCTTCCGATAATTAACACCCCGACATTGTATATCGAAACAAAATTCCCGTGAAAAATCTCATAAGGAGCAAACAAGTCGGAAAGTATCGTAGTCATAAGAGCAATAAATTTTTCGCTCGACAGATGTGTTCTAAAAATTGCAATTCCCTTATTGTTTGCCAAATCAATAACATACTTGGGCAAATCCAATCCGTTGGTAACGATACATACCGGAATATCATAATCAAAAAACGTTTTAATGGAATCCAAATTTTTGTTTTCGACACTTGCGTTTATATAAGCCGCCTCGCCTTTCCCGAAAACCTGGATTCGCTTATAAGCGAAATGCTCAAAAAACCCCGCCAAAGAAAGTCCGGGACGGTTTAATTCGGGACCTTCAATTTCTTTTTCAAGTCCCGTAACTCCGCCCAGAATCTCAAGCCCAAGCAAGAAATTTTTTGTCTCGTCGATTTTTAACAACTCCGAGACTTTAAGTTTTTTTAATACTAATTCCGGCATAATCTACCTATTAAATTCTATTTATGATGCTCTGTTATCTTATCTCTTTTCTTTTTTACCGCAGCTTCGATTTTATCCGTAACGTCATCAATAGCCTTATCCCATGCCATATCCTTGCTTTTAGCAAAAAACACATCGTGATTAGCGGTGATTTTAATTTCAAAAACGTAATCGTTTCGTTCCTGCTCAAGAATAATATTAGTAGTCATAATTTCAGGAAAATAGAATTTGATTTTTTTGAGCCTTTTTTCCATATATTCTTTCATTTGCGGAGTGAAATCCGTATGCCTTCCGGTGTATGAAATATTCATAACTCCTCCATCTATTTTATTAAAGATAATATTTTAAACAAAATTCGGCAAACAGCGGTTTTGCCCCGGTTTTATTTAGGGATAAATCCCTCTTTGATTTTTTCGAGTTTTCCCCTCAGGCGCATAATAGCTTTGGTATGCAACTGGGAAACCCTTGATTCGGTAACGCTAAGAATACTTCCTATTTCCTTGAGAGTAAGTCCCTCATAATAATACAGGATTAAAACCTGTTTTTCACGTTCCGGTAAATCGGAAAGCGCTTTAGCGATAAGTTTTTTTATCTCGTCTTTTTCCGCTACAACATCGGGATTATAACTATCGGAGCTTTCGAGAGTTTCTTCAATAGACATTGGAGCATTGTCGCTTCCGTCATTCATATACCAGTTTTCATCTATGGAGATTAATGCGTTCCCGCTTACCCTTAAAAGCAGGTTGTGGAATTCCTGCAAATTGAGGTCAAGTGCCTCGGCTATTTCCTCATCCTTTGCGGAACGTCCGAGTTTTGCCTCAAGCTCCGCGATAGTCCGTTCTATTTCTTTAGCCTTTTGACGCACCGAACGGGGAAGCCAGTCTATTGCGCGAAGCTCATCAAATATTGAACCCCTGATACGGGTTACGGCGTAAGTTTTAAATTTGATTTCACGTTTCGGGTCAAATTTATCTATTGCATCTATTAAACCGAGAACACCGTAGCTTACAAGGTCGTTAAATTCTACGGAATTGGGAACATTTATAGCAACCCGCCCTGCTACATATTTTACCAAAGGCGCATATTTTTCTATAAAATAATTTCGGATTTTCTGGTCGTGGGTTTGCGTGTATTGTTCCCACAACTCTTCCTCGGTAAATTGGTTGAAATCTTCATACCCCTTCATAAGTTTCTCCCGAAGTTTATCCCAAAAATCAACTGGCTTATTATAACTTAATTTATCTGTTTTTACAATATTTATCTATAATTCGTATAAACTAATTAACTACATAAACAGTATCAAAAGAAAGACAATTAATGTTACAAGCAAAATAATAACGACATTTATAATCAGAAAAATCTTTCCTTTTTTAGTTGTTTTGGGTTCTTCCGTTTGTGTAAATGAGGATTTAGGAAAAGAAGAATCGGAAAAACGGGGTTTATCAAAATTTGAAATGTCGTTTATTTTTCTCATCGCTTCATTATCAATACCCGATTTATGTTGCTGTTGTTGTTGCTGCTGTGCTTCTTTATGGATTGCCTCTTTGTTTGCCTGCACTCTTATTTTACTCCCGACAATAAAAGCCCCGTATATACCCGGTCCGAATTCCACGTTTACCTTATTGTTGTCGCTTTCTTCGGATTTTTCATTCCTTACTACTTTAGCAAAAACCGGACGGATTACCCCGGTTTCATCTGAAAACCCCGCTATATTTGCAATATGCCTGACTATATCGCGGTCATCGTGAATCTTAACCAAAATCTCCTGCCCTACAAGTATTTTTTCAATATCCACACCGCCGATAGGAGCAAGCACAGGCTCGCACACTATTTTCAACAACATAATTATATCTTTTCCCTCTTTGGGAATTATCTTTAAACCCGATTTCAGGGTTTTTAGTATATTTTTAAACTTAAAAACGTCTATATTGTTTACGGCAATTTTTAGCACCAAACCGCTGTCTAATAATACCTTGTTTAATGTGTTTAATAGGAAACGTTTGAGATTTACCATATCGACATTTTTAGGGTCTATAAAAAAAGAGGTGATATAAGGAATATTTTCGGATGATAAAATTTCGGCTTCGAGCCTGCTTGAATTATCATGGTCGGTTTCCGTTCCTTTAAGATGATTAAGCAGAGAATCTATATATTCCGCCCATTCGGTTTCAAGTTTGATTTTTGAAAGATTGTTGTCGGTGGTAATTGCCGCGAGTAAATATTCGGGAATATTGGTTTGAAAATTATAAAAAAGAATAAAAGCTCCATAGGAAAGTCTTTTGCTTGACAAAAACTTGCCCTTGATAACCATTACGTCTTTTTCGGAAGTCTCTAAAATCCTAATAGCGCTTTCAACATCCCGCTCGGTGAAATTTAACAAACTTTCCGCAAATTCCTCAGTCAAACCGTAGTTGTTTATTAGTATCTGAGATTCCAAAGCCATTTTCGCTTCCTTAAGATTTTATACGCTAAAAACGTATTATAATAAACAAAATATAAAAAAAAAGCAATTAAAAAGTATAAGTTAGTCCCTCTTTAATACCGTTTTGATAGCGCGGGCAATAAGTTTGGGGTCGGCGCTTATTTTTTTGTTGCCTATCGTAAACGACGAATCTCCGCCTGTTCTATGAGATTGTGAAAAGTTTTCAAGTTCCGTAGTCCCTCCCTTTGCTTTTTCTTTAAGCCTGTCAAGTTCGCTCTTTATTAAATCATCCTGCGATACCGGAGTTTCCTCTTCCCTTTCAGCAGGACTATCACCAACATAGACACGCGGCGCATCTTCAAAACTTATTTCCTTAAAATCGCTTCGTGCCCTTTCGGGCGGTTTACTCATATTTTGAGTTTTTTTTTCAATATCTATTTCTTCAATTTCATCATCTGCATACATAGCGTTTTTTTTGTTAATACCTGCGGCGTTTAGTCCCAGAAATTCGTTGTCCTCAACATCTTCTATAAGGTCTTCGGGGGTGATTTCACTGTCATCGACTACATCCAACTTAGAAGCGTTGACTTTATGTGCGGCACCAATTGATTTTTCATCTTTTGAAAACACTTCTTTTATCTCTTCTTCAGGTAAAAACCGTTTCGTCAATACTAATATCAATATTCCCACCCCTCCCATCACAAAACCGCTTACCAATACCCTGATTAATAGAGGAACTACAGGTATTCGCGAAATAGCCCCCAGCACAAGAGAAAAACCTGCGCCGAATATCGCAAAACCTATAGTAAGCTTGCTTTTCAGATAGTTTATCATAATATTTCCTCTTTATTTAATACTTTATTATAGGATAAAGTTCTGAAATGTCAATATCAGGAGTATAAATGTTTTTATGAAAAGCAGATTTTTTTTGAAAAATTGACTTTAGTTTTATTGATTAACCTCTTATTGATTTTTTTTTCAATTTGATTTATAATTAAAGCCGTTTTCAGGAGGATAAAGATGGGAGCGCTTTTCGATAAGGTTAAAGATTTACACGAACGTTTTATATATGACTGGGGGTGTCTTTGAAGCGGATAAGAAACAAGCCGAAATCGCGGAATTAAAAACCCGTCTCGCAAAGGAAGAGGTGTGGAGCAACCACAAACTAAGCGCCGAACTTAATTCCGCTCTCACTTCTGCTGAAAAAGAGCTTGAAGACTGGCTTACCTTTAAATCCAAGTTAGCCGACCTTAAATCGCTTGTCGAGATTGCAGAGGATGAGGACGATGAGGGTATGCTTCGGGAACTTGAGACGGAATTTAATAAACTCTCGTCCAAACTTGATGAGCTTGAAATTGAGATGATGTTTACGGGAGAAACCGATAACAACAACGCATTTTTGAATATCCATCCCGGCGCAGGCGGAACCGAATCTCAGGACTGGGCGGAAATGCTTCTTCGGATGTATCAGCGATGGGCTGAAAAACATAATTTTCAAGTCGATATTGTAAACCTTGAACCGGGGGAAGTTGCCGGTATAAAAGATGCTATCCTGTTTATTAAAGGGCATCGCGCTTACGGCTACCTTTCCGCAGAGTCGGGAGTTCATCGACTTGTTCGGCTCTCCCCGTTTAATGCCAATAATAAACGTCAAACCTCGTTCTGCGCGGTCAGAGTTACTCCTGAGGTTGATGATAATATCGAAATTGAGATTGACGAAAAAGATATCCGCATAGACACATTCCGCGCATCGGGTGCGGGAGGTCAGCATGTCAACAAAACCTCATCCGCCGTCCGTATAACCCACCTCCCAACGGGTATCGCGGTAAGTTGCCAGAACGAGCGTTCCCAATTCCAAAACCGCGATATGGCTTTCCGTATCCTGCGTTCCCGTTTGTATGATTTTGAATTAGCTAAAAAAGAAGAGGAAACCGCCAAGTCTCAAAAAGACCGCAAGGCTATTGAGTGGGGAAACCAAATCCGTAGTTACGTTTTCCAGCCCTATACTATGGCTAAAGACCATCGCACTAATATCGAAAAAGGGAATATTAACGCGGTTATGGACGGGGAAATCGACGAGTTCATTATCGGCTATCTTAAAAATAAAAACTCCAAAGTTTCATAAAACAAATTTTCTGTTGACTTACCCCAATATAAAATTATAATAAATGCATAATTACATTTAATAGGAAGGTATGTTATGCGTTCATTTTATGACATTATTGCGGATAAGCGCGACGGCAAAAAACTTTCACGTGAAGATATTGAATTTTTCCTTAAAAGCTACCTCGACGGTTCGCTTAAGGACTACCAGATGGCTGCTATGCTTATGGCTGTTTATATCCGTTCTTTTGATGATGAGGAGCTTAGCGTATGGACAAACACGATGCTTCATTCCGGCTCCGTAATGGATTTCTCCGATATTCCCGGCATCAAGGTTGATAAACACAGCACCGGCGGTGTAGGCGACAAAATATCCATTCCTTTAGCACCGCTTCTCGGTGCGCTCGGGTTTAAAGTTCCTATGATTTCAGGACGCGGACTGGGGCATACGGGAGGCACTCTCGATAAACTCGAATCCATCCCCGGTTTTAATGTCAATCTCGATATTGATAAATTCCGCAAGGCGATAGCGAATATCGCTATAGCTTTAATCGGACAAACCCCGGAGATTGTTCCTCTCGACCGCTCGCTTTACGCGCTTCGCGACGTTACAGGCACTATCGAATCCATCCCGCTTATCGCAAGTTCCATTATGAGCAAAAAAATGGCGGAGGGTATCGACGGGCTTATACTTGACGTGAAGGTGGGACGCGGCGCGTTTATGAAAACCATAGATGATGCCAAATCGCTTGCCGTTAATATGCAGGGTATCGGACGAAAACTCGGCAAAAAAGTTGCGGTGATTTTTTCCAATATGAATGAACCTCTCGGCTACGCTGTCGGCAATTCCGTTGAGATTATCGAATCCGTTGAGGTCCTTCAGGGAAAAGACGTTCCTCAGGTTACCGAACTTGTTTTGACTATGGCGGCTATCCTGTTAAAACTTTTCGGCAAGGTTTATACCCTTGACGAGGGCAAAGAGGTTGCAAAGAAAAAACTCCAAGACGGCAGCGCTTTTGATAAATTCCTTGAATTGGTGGAATTTCAGGGCGGAGATATTTCAGCAATTAAGGATACTTCAAAATTGCCCCGCGCAAATCATACGGTTGACATCAAGTCGGATACTTCGGGTGTCGTTACGGATATAAACGCGCTTGATTTCGGCAAGGCGCTTGTCTTTATGGGCGGCGGACGTTTCAGGAAAGAAGACAATATCGACCACTCCGTCGGCATTGTCCTTAATAAAAAAGTCGGGGATAAAGTCAATAAAGACGATACGCTTTATACGGTGTTCTACAACGATGAAAAGAAATTCGCCGATGCTATGGACTGCATTAAGGATTCCTTTAAAATCGAAAAAGAATTGCTCAACCCCGAACCCCTGATTTATGATATTATGGAATAAGCGAGGTTACTATGAAAGACAGTTGGATGCAAACCTTTATAAAGGAGCTTGAACTTTATGCAAATCACGCTACCTGCGCGGATATTTATGTAAGCGCGCTTGTTATAGACGAGACTTACCCGACCGCGCTCAGCAAGGGTTACAACGGCACTCCGCGCGGGATTATCCATTGCGAGGAGCTTAACGACCTGATTGTCCGTTTTGCCGAAAGATATAACCCCTCTCAAATTGCCGGGTTTATCGACAGTGAGGGCGTTCTTAACGAAAAGGGCGTTAAGGAAACATCCGAATTTATCGGCAGATACAAGGATAATCACGCCGCAATTGTCGCGGGCAGACAGCTCCTGTCGCTTAGCCGTATGGATGATGATACCCTGAAGTCGCTTACGGGTAATAAACTTACGCGCCTTAACGCCAATATTATCCATTACCGATGGGAGATTCACGCGGAGGCTAACGCGCTGGGTAAAATCGGGTATCTTGATTTGAACGACAAACGTTATTCCATTATGATAAACTGGAGTCCGTGCTTTGAATGCGCTAAGAATATTATAGCAAGAGGTTTGAAACGGGTTTATTACCGCAATGAGTTTGTTGACCCGCGATGGGATGATTCCTCGGTGGAGTTTATGAAACTCAGCGGAGTGGATATAATTAAGTTTTAGATTATAAAAGAAAAACCCCTCCGAGAAGGAGGGGTCATCTCTCCCCCGGTTGGACTCGAACCAACGGCCTAGTGGTTAACAGCCACCCGCTCTGCCGACTGAGCTACAGGGGATTATAAGCCTTTCGCTTAACTTCAAATGGTAACCGCTTTATGAAAACGGTCATATTTAATATGAGTCGCCTGGGGCTCGAACCCAGGACCCTCGCCTTAAAAGGGCGATGCTCTACCGGCTGAGCTAGCGACCCATTAATTTACAAGTGCTGGTATTATATCATACCACCGGTATTGTGTCAAGAATCAGGCTTTTTGCCCTTTAAGTTTTTTCTTTCCTTCTTTATCGCCGAGTTTTATCTTCTTATCAAGCAGTTTCTTCAGCGTAAAGGTAACGGGCGATGCGGTAAATATAGAGGAATACGTTCCGCTTAAAACGCCGATAATAAGCATTATACCGAAATTGCGAAGAACGCTTCCGCCCCATATCGCTATGGCTATTGCCACGAGCAGGGTTGTTACCGATGTTATAATCGTTCTTGAAAGCGACTGCCCGATACTTTTATCCATAGTGTATTCGTAGTCTTCATCTGGGTTAAGTTTATGGTTTTCGCGCACACGGTCAAACACAACGATTGTATCGTTGATTGAGTAACCGAGAATGGTAAGAAGCGCGGCGATAATCGCTATGTCAATTCTTATATCAAGAACAAGACAGAAGGTAAGCATAATAAGAATATCGTGGAAAACCGCTATAATAGCGCCCGCGCCGTAGAAAAAGTCAAAACGCAAAGCCACGTAGGCAAGTATCATACCCGCAACAATCAACACAAGAATTAGAGCGCGACGGGCAAACGCCTCACCCATCTTGGGTCCTACAAGCGTGCTTCCCCGAACCTCAATGTTTTCCACGCCGAATCTTTCGGCAACCTTGCTTTCTATCATCGCAATATCGTTGGTGGATGCGCCCTCTTCGCCGGTTATTGTGATAAGGAAGTTTTTTTCTTCCAAAGCGCCGATTGTAGTAACCTCAGAGTCCGCCCACTCTTCAAGAAGCATCTCTCTAAGACTGATAAGGTCGGCATCTTCGGAGGCTATCTGCATTTCCACTCGCGCACCGCCGAGAAAGTCGATACCGAGCTTAAATCCGCCTGTGGTAAAGAACGCCACAATTCCCCCGGCTATAATCAAGCCGGATAAAGCAAAAGCAACCCATCGCAACTTCAAGAAATGCAGGCGTTTTTCGACACTTATACCTCTGACTTGTATATCCTGACCTGTAACAGGTGTTTTATCGCTCATTTAAAACTCCTTATCTTAAATACTGACTTTTTTAAGTTTAAAGCTGTCAATCAGCCAATCAAAAATCAGACGGGTAACAAAAAGCGCGGCAAAGATATTGGATATAATACCGAAAGAAAGAGTAATACCGAAACCCTGAATTTCTTTCGTCCCGTAGCTTGAAAGCGCAAACGCCGCAATCAACGTGGTAAGGTTGGCATCCCAAATAGTGGAACGGGCGTTCTGATAGCCGTTATCAAGCGCGTGCTTAAACGACCTTGACCGTCTCATCTCTTCACGGATACGCTCATAGATAATCGTATTGGCATCAACCGCCATACCCACAGTGAGCGCAATACCCGCGATACCGGGTAAGGTCAAGGTTGCTCTCATAAGCGCAAGAAACGCCAAAAGAAATACTATATTAAGGGTAAGCGCAACAAACGATATAATACCCGCGCCGCGATAGTAGATTATCATAAATATCACAACCGCGATAGCGCCGATAATAAACGCCATACCGCCCGCACGAATTGAATCCGCTCCGAGAGTGGGTCCTATAATTTTTTCTTCCATAATTTCAAGCTGAACGGGCAAAGACCCGGCTTTAAGAACACGGGCAAGAAAAACCGTTTCATCAAATGTAAAATTACCGGTAATAACACCGCTTCCCACGATTTCCGAGTTAATATTCGGCGCACTTTGCACCTTACCGTCAAGAACTATCGCCAAACGGGTGCCGATATTTTGCCCTGTAAGCTCCTGAAATATATCCGTGCCTTCCGGTGTAAGCTGGAAATTGATAACAAACCCGCCCATACGCTGGTCGGTATCGGGGGTTGCGTTTCGTATAGCCGTTCCGTCCATTTCGACACGGTCTTTAAGAACATACCATCCCTTTACAAAAGGTCGTCCCGTTTCATCGCTTTCCCAATAAGCCATCCACGCGGAATCATCGGGAATATCAAAATCTTCGGGAACATCCTCGCGATTAACGACATATCCCTGCTGCATAGGAACTCTTGCACGGGATAGTTTTTCCATAGTGGTTTCATCAACAAGCATAAACTCAAGTCGTCCCACACGGCTTAATGCATCGCGAATCATCTGCGGGTTATCGAGGCCGGGAAGTTCTATTGAAATTCTGTCACCGAAAGTTTTTCTGATTACGGGGGAAGCCACGCCGAACTGGTCCATTCTGTTACGAAGGACATCAAGGGCGCGGTCGGTCGCAAGAGTAAACTCCTCGTTAAAAATCGAATCGACCCTTCTTTCATCATAATCAAATCTTTCAAGAAGAAGGCGTCGCAAATCGTTTTCATCAACCTGCGCCGATATATAAACACCGCCGCTTAAATCCAACCCGAGACTAAGAGCTTTTTTTCGGGTTTCCTTAAGATATTCAATGCGGTTTCTTACTTCTTGTGTTTGAGCATAAAGCTCATCTTCGCCAATCATAAGCAAGTCGCGCTGGTCTTCGGGAAAACCCTCAATAACCTGATTCGGGATTATAAAATACCAGTTTATAGTAGGAAAAAGCACCCATCCGCACAGAACTAATACTATGAGAAGGATGCCGAACCTCATCTTTTTGCTCATCGAGATTCCTCCAAAAGTTTAATTATTTATTCTCGCCTTCCTCTTTGATGATGCTGATAACGAATTCCTTGCCGATTTCGAGCTTGGTATCTTTCAAGGTTTTAAGATGGATAGTTTTTTCGCCTACGAAATCGACAAATCCGATAATACCGCCGGAAGTAACGACTTTATCGCCTTGCTTTAAAGCGCTGATAGCCTGTTCAAGTTTTTTTCTTCTTCTCTTTTCCGGCAAAAAAAGAATAAAATACATAAGGGCGAGCATACCGAATAGAAGCAGGAGAGTTCCCATACCGCCGCCGGGCTGACCTTCCCCCGCCGGCGCACCGCCGCCGCCTAAAATTCCGGTTCCCATTGCAAAAATTGTCGGGATAAGATTATTCATATTGTTCCTCCAAATTATTTCATTGTATATTCAAGTTTAATAGTATATCGTATTTCGGCAAAACCGTCAAATGAAAGTCGAAAATCTATCTCACAACCTCATCGGGATGAGCGATTCTTCCCTTGATAGCCGAAGCCGTAACGACCTCCGGGCTTGCAAGGTAAACCTCGCTTTCGGGATGTCCCATCCTTCCGACAAAGTTCCTGTTTGATGATGCGATTGCGCGTTCACCCTTTGCAAGAATACCCATATGCCCGCCGAGACAAGGTCCGCAAGTAGGAGTAGAAAACACCGCGCCTGCATCGGTAAATATCTTTATCAGACCGTTTTTAAGGCACATATCGTAAACAAGCGGGGTTGCCGGAATCACAATAAATCTCACATCGGGATGGACTTTCTTGCCGTCAAGGATTTTTGCGGCAATCTCCATATCCTCATATTTTCCGTTGGTGCAGGCGCCGAGAAACGCCTGGTCGATTTTTATATCCGAAACTTCGCTTACATTCTTTGTATTTTCAGGCAGGTGAGGCAAAGAAACCTGAGGTTCAAGCGAGGATGCGTCAATCTCGATAATATCGACGTAGTTCGCATCATTATCCGACTCGAAAATTTTCCAATCGCGTCTTGCACGGGGTTTGATATAATCAAGCGTAACGTTATCGACTGCAAAAATACCGTTTTTAGCCCCCGCTTCTATCGCCATATTCGCCATAGTAGCGCGACTGTCGATAGACAGATGTTTGACGGCTTCCCCCGTAAATTCCATAGAGCGATAAAGCGCGCCCGAAACCCCGATTTTCCCGATTGTGTGGAGAATGAGGTCTTTTGAGCTAACCCATTTGCCGAGTTTACCTTTATATACAAATTTCATTTGTTCGGGAACTTTAAACCAAGTCTTTCCGGTAAGCATAGTAAAAGCGAGGTCGGTAGAGCCGACACCGGTAGAGAAAGCGCCGAAAGCCCCGTAGGTGCAGGTATGAGAATCCGCCCCGATAATAACATCACCGGGAAGCGTCAATCCCATTTCGGGGAGCAGGACATGCTCAACGCCGACACGTCCGATTTCAAAGAAATACCTGATATCGTATTCGCGCGCAAAATCCCGAAGCATCTTAACCTGTTCCGCGCTTTTAATATCTTTAGCCGGGGTGAAATGGTCGGGAACGAGAGCAATTCTTTCGGTATCCCATACCTTTTTAGCCCCAAGGTCGCGTATTCTGTTTATGGAGATAGGCGCGGTAATATCGTTGCCGAGACAAAAATCAACGTCAACGTCTATAATTTCGCCCGGTTCTACAAAGTCTTTTTTAGCGTGGGATGCCAAAATCTTTTCGCTGATAGTCATACCCATAGCGCGCTCCTTAAAATTAAATTGGATATTTATTTTAAAGCGAAGTTAAAAAAAACGCAAATTGAGCGGGGAAGTTGGAGATAATATTATGGAAACTAAAAGCGTGGCGGACAAAAATTTCCATCATATACATTATTTGTGCGGGTATTAGGACATATATTCGTAAACAAAGAGATTGTCGCTCCATATAAACCGACCTTATTTATATGAAAATAAACGGCTCAATATAGAAAAAAAACTTGATTTTTACCTTTTTTTATGTTAGAGTTTACATATTACAGAAAAAAGATAATCCATAGGGGGTAATCAAATGAAGAGATTTGCTTTAGTGATGGTTTGTGTTTTTGCGTTTAGCGTAGTTTTTGCTCAAACAAATGATAATGAGGAACCGGCTACCGGAGAAAGTATCGCGGTAGAGGATTACAAAAACATTATCCTGCCGTTTGAAATAATTTCTGCGGAAGAAGAAACCCCCACAGAAGACACAATCCGCGCTTTGGTTTTCCGTTCTTTTTATAATTTTATCGGGATTATTCCCGGGGCAAATCTTGTTGAGCCCGACAGGATTGAGGAACTCGGCAGCGTTGATGAAATCAAGGCAAATGCCGAGAATTCGAATATCCGAAGGCTTGTCCGCGGTTCAATTCAACTTATCGCCCGAAACAGAGTTCGTATAAATATTTACCTGTGGGACCAATTTCTCGGCGAGGAATATTTCTCCAAGTCTTATACTTCCCCTACCGACTTAGACCTTCTCGATAATATTGACGTTATGATAGGAGATTTGACAACCGAGATGTTCCAAAGGGCGGTATCTATCGCTTACTTGGAGTTCAGGGATTTTTCGATAGGCGCGGAAAGATATAACCTTTATGTAAACAACGTTCTTATCGACCGCATTACCAACGAAAATTTTAATTTGAATTTGAGAGTTCTTGCCGATGAAACGTATAACGTGGTTCTTCGCAGACAACAGGATATGTCGATAGTTTTTGAAAATGCTTACCCCCTTAAAGAAAACCAGCGTGAACGTATTTCGCATAAAGCCGAAGGAACCGTGAATATCCGTCGTATCAGGCATAAAAAAGCCCGCCATAAATACGAGATGTTTTTTAACGATGAGGTTGCTACTGAAAACCAAACCTTTACTCTTCCCGCGGGACGTAGTTACGAAATCAAGGTTCTGGAGGATGGAGAGCTTGTTTATATACAAACAAATTATCTTGCAGACAAAGTCGTTCTTAACTTAGAGCCTGAGCTTGAACGTATAACGGGACTGAATTTCACCCTTACATTCCTTGACGGCAATATGCTTAATTTGAATTTTGACTATTATTTTACAAGCAAGATGGCGGCAGGTATTGCAATCGGCGGTGCTTATATACCCGCTGCTTTATTGAAGCTTGACCCCACTGTAGATATTCCCGATTTCGCTTTCCTTAATATAGACCTCGGTTATACATACCTCTTCCTGAACGACAGGACTCATATTTTCAGAGCCGGCGCTAAAGCTAATTTCAGATACCAGCTAAGTTTCTTGGAACCTGAGTTTCAGAGTTTTCTTGAAAGCGAAGGGGTTTTCCCGAATTCGTTTATGGCAGGGCTTCATGTGTTCGTTCAGTTTAGTATTTTCCATCTGCAGTTCGGGATGTATTACGACATAAATAATGCAATGTTTTCCAACCCTAATATAATAGCCGGGTTCAGATTTTAAACAGGGGGCTTATATATGAAGAAATTTTGCTTGCTTATTGCGGCGATTTTGTTTACCGGGGGATGTGTTTTCAACTTTATGCCCCCGTGGATGAGCGAGTTGGAAAAGCTTAGCTTGAAATACGGTAACGGCAATGTGGATTATGATATTTCAAGTTGGTCTTTCCAGACCGTAGCAACCTATAATAATCTTGAAGTTTACCCCTATCAAGTTAAATTTCAAGTCGATAGCCAAGGCAGACCGCATTTGGCTTATAAAGCAGACTCAGATTTATTGATTAAATACTTCAACGGAAGTTGGACGGAATATGCTCAAGATAATCCTGACTTTTCGGGAATTGGGTTTTATGAGTTCGACTTTGTTTTGGATAAAACCGACCGCGCTTTAGTGACTTTCACAATAGAAGAATATGTTGGGCCTGATTGGATTTACTATCTTAACTTTTCTTATAATAACGGCGCAAGTAACAATGTTTGGGAGACCGACACATTATGGAATTCAGAACAAAATATTTATGATTCAACGGTAAGAATCGGGCAAAACAACACGCCTTATCTTGTAGGTAGAGATAATGATAAAATATACCTGTGGACAAACCCCGAATCAAATCCATCCCCGAAAGATTTTGAAACAACGGATTATTACCCGTCTCTGCAAACCGCCGTTATAGACGGGAATAATAATATGTATTTGCTTAACCCGGATTATTGGGATGGCGATAATTCTTCTATCGCCCTCTTCAAAATAAACCTCAACGATGAAACCCCGGGCATAAATCTGCAAACAACAATAGAAAAAGAAGGAGGGGGAACAGGAGAGAAGGGGATTTATATTTCTCTTCGCGGGAATAACCCTTATGTTTCGTTCATAGATGAGATTTGGGATGGGACTAATGATTATCAAAAAATAAGTATTTCCTCTCCCCTTTCGGCGGACAGCGGTATTGAGCAGTTTGATGAAATTGACTTTGAGTGGATTTATGACTTTGCTTTGAGCTTCAACAGCAAAGGAAATGCATTCCTGTTTATTGTGGATAACGTTTGGGTTGAAGATGGAGGAGAGTATTATTGTTATGGCCATCTGCACACGAGGTATTACAGCGATGCGGATGGATGGATTCCGTTAAACGGCATTCAATACAGTGCGACGATAGAAAGAATTTCAGTAGTTATGCACAACGATATGCCTTATATATGTGTTTTACTATATGATAATACCGCAGATAACTACAATATCAAAATCCTGAAATTCGCGCCTTAAAAACATTTCCGTATAAAAATTTCGCTTTTTTTACCGTTCTCTTTAAAATATTTCTATCCTTAAAAAGGAGAAATCCGTGTTTGTATCAATAGGCGAAATTCTAATTGATATGCTTTCAATACAACAAGACGTTTCGATAGACAAAACGGACAGTTTTATAAAATCGGCAGGCGGCGCGCCGGCTAATGTTGCAACGGGGCTTGCAAAGCTCGGCGCTAAATCGGTCTTTATCGGATGTGTCGGCGATGACCCTTTCGGAGATTTTCTTATTAACACCATGAAATCTCAAAATGTCGATATTTCATATATCAAAACCGACAAAAGCGCCCGCACTACCCTTGCCTTTGCGGCTAAGAAAAGCGACGGAACTAAAGATATTGTTTTTTACCGCAATCCGGGCGCGGATACGAAACTTACGCCTGATGATATTCCCGTCGATATTATCAAAACCGCCGTAGCGTTGCACTACGGTTCCATCAGCCTGTCGGAGGAGCCTATGGCAAGCGCAACCCTTCTTGCGCTGAAAACCGCCCGCTCAAACGGCGTTTTTATATCCTGCGACCCTAACTACCGTCCCCATATCTGGAAATCAAAGGACTATGCCCGAAAACGTATCGCGGAATGTATCGGATATGCCGACCTTGTAAAAATTTCCGATGAGGAACGCGAATTTGTTACCGGTGAAGCAAATATCGAAAAGGGCGCGCGCAAACTTTCGGACAGAGGCGTAAAGCTGGTTATCGTAACTCTCGGCGAAAAAGGATGCTATTTCGATAACGGGAGGGTAACCGGCTACGTTGACGGGTTTGATGTCAAAGTAAAGGACACTCTCGGCGCGGGAGACGGCTTCATTTCGGCGCTTCTTTTTGCTCTACAATCAAGGGGACTTATCGAAAGAATAGACGATGCGGGTATTGATGATTTAAAATCCGCGCTTGTTTTCGCCAATGCCGCCGGAGCAATCGCAACACGGAAAAACGGCGCTATTCCCGCTCTTCCCTCGCTTTCGGATATACAAAAATTTTTAAATAACAGAGGACTCCAATGTTAGATGATTTCCATTATTATTGTGTAGCAGTGCTTGCCCGAAGCGCGGGGTTTAGTAAAGAGGACTCGCTCACTATCGCCTACGCCTCACAATACGTTGATGATGCCAAAGAACACGCGCCGATACGTGTAGGAGGAATGCTTTTTGACCCGGTTCGCACGGCATATCTCGGGCTTAAAGCCATAACTTGGGGGATACAAAAAAGGGTATATATCCCGTATCATTTTTTGCCCCCGAAACCGATACGTTCCCCGAAAAACACGTTTACAACCGAACCCGATAGTAAATTCGCATACAAGATTCTAAAAAAGGCGTCTAAAGAATCAAACTATTATTTCCGTCTTTTCCGTTTGGGAATAGCGCTACATACCTATGCCGATACGTGGACTCATCAGGGGTTTTCGGGCAGACGAAACCGCGAAAATAACGTATCAAGGATTTTTATATGGAACGGTAATTTATGGCAGAAAAAAAGGATTCGCTCGGCGTTTTTCAATATAGGTCCCGCCATAGGACATTTCTCGGTCGGGCTTCTTCCCGATATTCCTTACCTGAAATGGAAATATATATCTCAGGAAAGCGGAGCGATTTTTGAACGCGACAATCCCGATATTTTCATCAAGGCAAGCCGCAGGATTTACGAATTTTTAGACGGCATAGAAAAGCATTCCCCCGATATACATATCGGATGGAAAAAGCTGAAACCCCGTTTAATAAAGATGTTTAATACGCCGAATCGTATTCTCAGGCGGAGATGCGAAATGTGGAGGGAGGAGTTTAGCGACCTGTTTGACCCTAAAGAGTTTGTTTACGACCGTTCCGCTTGGAAAGAGGATGCACTCGGCACCCGCAAATTAATCGGTGAGGATATTCCTACGCCGTTTGTTCCCGTCGAGGAGTTCCCAAAGAAAAAGCATTTCTTTGAAACCCATTGGGCGATGTTCCATCGCGCGGCGCTGAAACAGCGTCATTATGTCCTTGAAAATCTTTTGTAAATAAAAAAAGGGCAGTCTCAAATTGAGACTGCCCGTGCGGGGTTGACGAGACTTGAACTCGCGGCCCTCGGCGTGACAGGCCGATACTCTAACCAACTGAGCTACAACCCCGTATGGATATAAATTTCGGAAGTCGCCTGCCGAAACTTAAGACTTAGGTTAAAGGAGGCGTTTTATATACAGAGAAAAAGAGGGTTGTTTTCTCTCCGTATTTACATACCCGCCAACCTAAAAAAGATTAGCGGGAGAGGGATTTGAACCCCCGACCAAGTGATTATGATTCACCTGCTCTACCACTGAGCTATCCCGCCTCCGGTTCTTTGCGGGAGGAGGATTTGAACCTCCGGCCTCCGGGTTATGAGCCCGACGAGCTACCGAACTGCTCTATCCCGCGTCGTTATCTCCATTTGGGATAATTAGTTTATATTAAAATTCTTGTTTTGTCAAATCTTTTATTTCTTTTTCGGTGAATAAAGCGTAAAATTTTCTTCAATGAGTTTTTTTATCACTCCCTTATCTTCAAGGTCTTTTTTTATGTTCCCTACACCTTTTTGAAGTATTACACGGGAATCCAATTTATCCAACAGCATCTGCTCAACCGTCCCTTTCAGGCACTCGTAATGAAAATAATTATTATGCGAGATACTGTCGTAATAGATATCCGTTTCGTTATCCAAGTTAATAATCTGCTTACATCCTCCGCATACTTTTCTATCGCCTAACTTCGACATTATTGTTTCCTCCTAATAAAGAATATATCTAATCGTTTTTTTTTGTCAAATTTTTTAATATATGCTCAATAGAGCCTTCTGCATTGATTTTCCCGTCTTCAAGCAAAACCCCTGAAGTGGCAACCCTTGACGCAAACGGTATATCGTGGGTAACCACTATAAACGTAGTTTCCGCTTTAAGGTCAACAAGCCAGTCGGCAAAATCATTAGTAGTATCCAAATCAAGCGCCGAAGTAGGCTCATCGAGAAGCAAATACTCCGGTTTAAGCAAAAGCGCCCTTGCAATAGCAGCCCTTTGCGCCTGACCTCCGCTAATCTGGGATGGATAGCTTTCGGCAAGCTCACCGACCCCAAGCCGCTCCAATGTTTCCATCGCTTCGGATTTTGCATCCTCCGACGATTTCTTCATCACCTTAGTCGGAGCAAGCATCAGGTTTTCAAGCACGGTCAGATGCGGGAACAAGTATAAATTCTGGAATACTATACCGATAGAGCGCCTGAATTCAAGCTCATCTATTTCGTAAATATTTTTTTCCCGCAGATAAACAGTGCCTTTTGACGGTTTTAAAAAACGCCCGATACATCTCAACAAAGTGGTTTTTCCCGAACCGCTTCTGCCGAGAACTGCAAGTATATGCGCCTTGGGAAAATCAATATTTATATCTTTGAGCGCTAAAATCCCGCCCGGATATTTAAAACTCAGATTTTCTATCTTAAGCATTGGCATAACCCCTCTCTTTGATTTTTTTCTCAAGTCTGCCTGAGAGTTTCATAAGCGGGAAAGTAAATGCAAAGAACAGCAAACCTGCTATAAAATAATATCTCATCGGGTTATAAGTAACGCTGATAATCGACTGGGCTTCGCGTATCACCTCGCCTACCGCGATAATAGCGATAAGAGCCGTGTCCTTAATAAGCGCGACAACCGAATTCATAAGCGGGGGAATTGCCACCCTGAAAGCCTGAGGCCAGATAACATAACGAAAAACCTGTATTTTGGATAATCCTAATGCCCTGCCCGCATACTTTTGCCCGGAACTTACCGCCATCAACCCGGAACGGATTACCTCCGCCATATATGCCGAGCAGTTAATCGTCAGGGTAAAAATACTTGCCTGAATGGGTGTCAAATTTATTCCTATTTGCGGAGCGCCGAAATATACAAAGAAAAGTTGAATCAAAAGCGGAGTGCTTCTCAAGAAATCATTAATAAATCTAAGGACAGGCTTTAAAACCGCAATCTTCGTATTAAGCCCCACGCCCCACGGTATTGATAAAACAAACCCCAAGCCTATGGAAATAGCCGCTACAAAAAGCGTAATCGAAAAGCCTCGCAAAAGGTTTCTTGCAACGGTTGAGGGTTCAATAACCGCAGAAACGGGTTGCGCGCCTTCACCGAACCATTTTTCGTAGATTGCTTCAATCGTGCCGTCTCTTTCCATAGAATGCAATGCGGAATTAATCAGACGCAATAATTCAATATTGTCCTTTGTTACGGGAATTCCCATCCGTTCCTCATAAAGCAAATTGCCGCGTGCAACAAACGGCATATCCGCCATTTCAATCTGGTATAAACCGACAAGTCTGTCCGTCAAGAATCCGTCTATACGACGGTTTTGCATATCCTGAAAAATATCGAAAGTGCTTTTGTAGGTTACCGCCTCTATTTCGGGATGGTTATTGCGGAGGTAATGTTCAAAGGTTTCGCCGAGAACAACCCCCATCCTTTTGCCCTCAAGGTCGTAAATAGAGGAGTATTTATCGGCGTCTTCCCGATGGATAAAAACCTGTGCGCCGGATATATAATAAGGACGTGAAAAATCCACCTGCTTTTGTCTTTCGGGGGTAATAGCCATAGACCCTATAACCGCATCATATCTTCCGACAAGTAGTCCTGCTAAAATCCCATCCCATTCGGTAGTTACAAGCTCAAGTTCGCGGTCAAGGCGAAGGGCTATTTCTTTTGAAACATCAACGTCAAACCCGATTAATTCGCCTTCTGCGGAGAAAAAACTAAACGGCGGATATTTCCCCGTTAATGCTACGGTAACCGTCTCCTTTGCTTCAGAGGAGAATCCGCTGCCGGGAATAAACCCCATAAATAAGACAGATACTAAAACCAAGATATAAAGCAATTTATATAGTAACCTCATAAACCAACCTCCTAATAAAATCAAACGGGTTTATACCCTGCATTTATACTTTCAAGCTCGGCTCACTTCGACTACGTTCAGCGACAAATACGGTCATTGAGCGTAGCCGAAATGAACGGTGATTGCAACCGCGCCCCCTAAGTGCCATTCTTATTACAACCCGGTCAGTTTAACCGATGAATAATCCACCTTACAGCGAGGAGATTCTTCAAGGGAAAAGCAGGAAGTAAAATCAGCATAGCACGGCAGGTTCAGCGCCCTCCCTTTAGCTAAGTTCAGCGACCGAAATGGGTTTATACCATACATTCATACTTTCAAGCGCGCCGGCGATATTGGTATTATTAATAAGGGTGCCGGAGTAAGAGTATCCCGCCTTTTTAAATGTAAGATTCATCCCTGCGGATTTAAGCCTCGCGATAGTAAAAGCGGTTTTCATTCCACGCGCTTTCATATCCTCCTCCATACGGCAAAGGAGATAATAAGCAACCCCGTTACCTCGAAATTCCGGTAATACGGCAAAGTCGGTCATTTCGACGTTTAAAAACTCCTTGTCGGTTTCCGCCGATGAAAGCCCGACAAGCCGTTTCCCATCCGTTATCCCGTAATAGACTATGTTATCATCCATAGTCTCTTTGAGATATTCCGCATCGTGAATGGGAAAAGGGTAAGATGCAAAAACCTCGCGGTAAAGCGATGCCATCACTTCGGCATCCTCTTTTGTCATCACCCCAAACTCAAAGCGACTTTCAAGCAATGGAGAAGACACGGCTTCTTCCTCCCGCTTCAATACCGCCTGAAATTTTGTTATATCCTCATTGTCGGGTTGAGAGCGTTTTTTTGAAAAATACCGCGCCAGAAAGAACGCATCCTCGTTCCCGTAAAAAAAGCGGGGAACATACGCCTCAACCGAATACCCGCTAACCAAAAAAGACGGAACAAACCGGGATGGAACTTTCGCAAAAACCTTAGAGTATTTATGCTTACGGCAAAGTTTTTCTATATTTGCAATAATTTCGGGAAAATCATCGGGGTAAAACTTCATAAGGTAAACGCGGTCGTTTTCCTTACCATGCTGGACAACGGAGTTCCCGATACTTAAAATTTTATCACTCACGTTTTCGTCTCCCGTGTCGCTTATTATTTCGCGGGATTAACGCCTCGGTTTTATCCCAGTCCGACAGGAGTTGAACGATACCCTCCGCGTTATACTCATCCGACTCGTCCAATCGAAGCTGGAGATGGCAATTATCGCAGTTCCTGTCGCAGAAAGTCGGCTCATAAGAGTCGGGTTCTTTATAAGACGTTATTACCCCTTCGTAATTACGCAGGATAACCTTGTTTGTTGACCACGAAATCAGGTAATTGGGCATAACGGGGATTTTTCCTCCGCCGCGCGGGGCATCAATAACGTAAGTGGGAACTGCAAACCCGCTCGTATGACCGATAAGATTTTCCATAATCTCTATTCCCTTACCGACAGGCGTCCTGAAATGAGACAACCCCTCCGACAAATCGCACTGATAGAGATAATAAGGGCGCACCCTGTTTTCAACCATCTTGTGAACAAGTCTCCTCATAATGCGGGGGCAGTCGTTTACCCCGGCGAGAAGGACTGACTGATTGCCCAACGGAAAACCGGCATCGGCAAGCATAGCAAGCGCTTGTTTCGCGGATTGGCTTACCTCGCGGGGATGGTTAAAATGGGTGTTAATCCATAGAGGCTGATATTTCTTCAGTATATCGACAAGGTCTCCGGTGATTCTATAAGGAAGAACTACCGGCGTCCTTGTTCCGATACGGATAACCTCAACGTGAGGGATTTTACGGATTTCGCTTAAAATCCAGTCTAAATAATCATCGCTAAGTAAAAACGGGTCCCCGCCCGACAGTAACACGTCCCTGATTACCGGAGTTTTTTTAATATATTCGATTCCTTTTTTCATTGAAGCCTTATTGGGGATAAAATCAATATCGCCGACTTTTCGTTTGCGGGTGCAATGACGGCAATACATAGCGCAAACATTGCTTATATGAAAAAGGACGCGGTCGGGGTAGCGATGAGTTATACCCTCAACGGGGCTGTCCTTATCCTCAGAGAGAGGGTCGGCAAGTTCGCATTTCCTTATTATAAGCTCGCGGGGGTCCGGCACGGACTGCTTGAAAATCGGGTCGTTTTTGTAATCACCCGTTTCAATAAGCGAAATATAATATGGTGTGATAGACAGCGGGAATTTATCAAGCGTTTTTTCAAGCTCTATTCTGTAATCGGGTTCAAATTTTATACCCGTAAGCGTTTCAAATGTTTCCAAATTACGGACTGAGTGGTGCAACTGCCATTTCCAGTCTTTCCAGTTTGAAGCCTGAGCTTCCGAACTGATTTTTTCTGCGATGTCTTTTTGACGTGAAGTATAAAGACTCATAATTAACTCCTTAGAAAAGATTTTGGGAAGGGTAAAGACGAATGCGGGGTTTCAGCCGTCCCCCACCTAATAATATTATAACTTGATATTTATTTTATTGCAAGATATGGAAATAATGATTTACAGCCGAATATTATTGATTATCAATACTATATGAGCCTAATTGCCTTGCCGATAGGATATTACATATCCAAATGTTTCTTCATTTTAGCCATATTTGTTAAAATAAAAATGTATATCAAGATGACTTTACATAAAAAGACTTGATTTGAAATACCTTATTCAGATTCCTTATCAGCTTGCTTTTTAAGTTTAATAGTCATTCCCTTGATTCTTTTAAAGAGGTTTGTAATAACGTTAGTATCATAAGAATCAAGTTGCGAGCGAAGTAAAACCTTGCCGATATAGCTTTCAAGTCTCCACGAGGGAACGTTTTTAAAGAACCCAAGCTCATCAAGTGCGGAAATTATCTGCCTTATCATACGGTCAAACTCCCCGCGTGATGCCACCTCTTTGGCGGCGACCTCGCTGTCGGCAAAAAGCGCATACAGCGTTACCATAACCGAATGGGAAAGATTAAGCGAAGGGAATTTATCCGATGAGGGAATTGAGCAGATTAGGTCGCAGAGAACGGTTTCGGATGTTTCAAGACCGCTTTGTTCCCTGCCGAAAACAAGCGCGATTTTTTTATCACGATAGGCGCGGGAATATTCGGCAAACTCCGGCAGTGAAAAATCGAGTTTGCGCCACTGCCCTATCCGTCTTGACATCGCCACCGCCAAATCCATCCCCTCAAGCGCTTTATCAAGACTATCCGTTACAACGGCGCGCCTTAATATCTCCTTGGCGTGGATAGCGTAATTCATCGCTGATACCGACAGATAGTCGCACTGAGGCGATACAAGAATCAAATCCTCCACCCCCGTGTTCATCATAGCGCGGGCAACAAGTCCGAGATTCTCCTCACCCTCTGTTCCGACAAGAACCACATATATCATTTTTAATCCTGTTCCACCCGCGCGAGAACTTCTTTAATATTTTCGATAGTGAACGGCTTATACAAAACCCCGTCGATAAATTCCGAATTTTTGGCAATTCCGTTTTCGAGGTCGGATGGGTCTCCGCTTGCCAGAAAGACGCAAATATCGGAGTTTGTCTTTTTAATCATCTCAGCGATACAAAGTCCGTTTGTTTCGGGCATATTCATATCGACTATGGCAATTTCGATTTCGTCTATGTTTTCCTTGAGCGCCTTTTCCGCATCTTTTCCCGACGTGCAGAAAACCGCCTCGCGCTCCATAAACTTTAAAAGCCTTTCAAGAAGCGTGATTATCAAAGTCTCATCATCGACAACAAGAATTTTTCCCATAGTATCCTCCTGAACATATTAATTATAACATAGACAAAATAAAAAGGGTAGTATTAGCTTAGATAAATGAGAAGCCCCCCTCTGTGTCTTTGCGGCTCTATGGCTAATCTAACGGTCATCTCGATATGTCTCGCTATACTCGGCTACTTGATGACCGGTTGGTTAAAAAAAAGACTGTTGATATTAACCCAAGTTTCCCAAATTAAATTGTCTAAGTGTATATTCTGGCTATAGTTAGGCGAATTTTTGCAGAATTTATGGGGACTACAAATGTGCTTTTCTATGGGGTATTGGATTTGAAGAGACAGAG
>Ga0334898_1000780_pt1 | contig 43811 bp, 40 predicted proteins | sample GraSluR3_MG_10_FD_207228 | JGI IMG/M metagenome (GOLD analysis project Ga0334898, IMG submission 207228) | Sludge microbial communities from methane-producing bioreactor in Wageningen University, Netherlands - Granular Sludge_3_08-R3 | ecosystem: Engineered > Bioreactor > Anaerobic >... | reverse complement strand
TGGCGGCTATGAGGGGCGAGCAGCAGGAAATTGCCTGGGGCAGCCAGATCCGTTCGTACGTGTTTCACCCTTACAGTTTGGTAAAGGACCACCGCACGGGAGAAGAAGTGGGCAATGTGCAGGCGGTAATGGACGGAAGCATCGATGTTTTTATATCCGCTTACTTGAAGAAAGCGGCGCGCGGCCGGCGGTAGGCGTCCGCAGTCGGTTCGAATAAATTTACCTTGGGGCCGATGCAACAAATCTACTGCTTTAAAAAACATCCTTTATATAGGATGTTTTTGTTTTTGGCGGATAAAGAAGGATTTTTTATTTTAGGCAAGAATACTATTGTTGTTTATTGTCGATAAACAATATAAGTCTTGGATATCCTAAGGACGCCGGATAATGGTCAGGCTTATAATCAACATGCTGCTTGCGGGGTGGACGGAATTTGGCGCAAAATGTCCGGGATATCCTGGGTGTTAGTCTCGGGGTGATTCTCACGGCCCTGGGACTGGACATGTTTCTGATCCCAAATAAAATTGCCGCCGGGGGAGTCGGCGGAATAGCCACAATCCTGTATCATATGATTAATGTACCTGCTGGAGCGGCGATGCTGGCTTTGAATGTGCCGCTCTTTATCGTGAGTTTTTATCGCCTGGGTTTGCAGTTTTGTCTAAGGTCCCTTTACGGGACCGTGGCGCTTTCCCTGGTGGTAGACATGCTGGCGCCCATGATACCGGTGCCAACGCACAACTTATTGCTGGCCTCGATTTACGGCGGAGTACTGGTAGGGTTGGGGCTGGGTATCGTTTTCCGTAGTCACGGGACCACCGGCGGTACCGACATGGCGGCCGCTATTCTGCGTACTTATACCGGTGCCAATGTCGGCCAGCTGCTCTTTCTGGTAGACGCAACCGTGGTGCTTGCCGCCGGGGTTACTTTCAGGTCCGCCGAATTGGCCATGTATGCCATGATTACGATTTTTGTCGCGTCCTGGTTGATAGACGCGGTCCAGGAGGGCTTCAAATATACCAAGGCATTTTTGATCGTCTCCGATTTGACGGCGGACATTGCCGCGGCCATTATCAAGGAGCTGGACCGCGGTGTTACCGCCTGGACGGCCCGCGGCATGTATACGGGGGTTGAGCGCACTTTGCTCCTGTCGGTGGTGCACCGTTCGGAGGTAACCAGGTTGAAGGATATCGTTTATAGTATTGACCCGCGGGCATTCATAGTTTTGGCTGACGTGCACGAGGTGCTGGGAGAAGGTTTTAAGCGGTACCGGTAGAGTCAAGCATTTAGTAGCATATATTTTAAATCGGGGGTTTTTGGGTTGGAAATCAAGCATCTGACAGCAAAATCTAAAGAAATACGGCGCCATATTATTCGTATGCTGGGCCGGGCCGGTTCCGGGCATCCGGGCGGGTCACTTTCCGCCGCGGATATAGTTACCGCCCTGTTTTTCCGGGAAATGCGTTTAAAGCCGGATGAGCCGGGCTGGCCGGACCGGGACCGGTTCGTGATGTCCAAGGGGCACGCCGCGCCGCTGCTTTATGCCGCCCTGGCAGAACGGGGTTTTTTCCCGGTGGAGGAATTGATGACTTTACGCGGTCTGGGCAGTCGCCTGCAGGGGCACCCGGATATGAAGAAACTGCCGGAAGTGGAGATGTCTACCGGTTCCCTCGGACAGGGACTGGCTGCGGCCAACGGCATGGCGCTGGCGACCCGGCTGGACGGGAAGGATTGCCGTGTCTATGTGCTCCTGGGCGACGGAGAGCTCCAGGAGGGCATGGTTTGGGAGGCAGCCATGGCCGCGGCGCACTATAAACTGGACCGTCTTACGGCATTTATCGACCACAACGGTCTGCAGATTGACGGACCGGTGGCCCAAGTGATGTCACCCGAGCCGGTGGCGGAAAAATGGCGGGCTTTCGGCTGGCACACCATCTGCATTGACGGGCACGACATGGGGCAGATCCTGAAGGCCCTGTCTGAAGCCGGGACGATAAAGGGCCGGCCGACCATGATTGTGGCGGAAACCGTAAAGGGTAAGGGCTGCCGCTTCATGGAAGGTAAGGAGGACTGGCACGGTGTGGCGCCGAACCCGGAGGAGACGGAAAGAGCGCTGTTGGAGATGGCGTGAGCACCGGTGAAACCTTAACGCCGGGAAGTGTTTCAGAGCAGCTAAATAAATACCGGCTGGACAGGAGGAATAACCTATGACCGAAAAAATTGCCACCCGGGAGGCATACGGAAATACACTGGTGGAATTGGGCCGGGAAAACCGGGACATCGTGGTTTTAGATGCCGATCTGGCCAAGTCTACCAAGACGATAAAATTCAAAAAAGCATTCCCGGAACGTTTTTTTGAGCTGGGCATCGCCGAACAGAACATGATTGGTACGGCGGCCGGTTTGGCGGCCGCCGGTAAAATTCCTTTTTGCAGTTCGTTTGCCGTCTTTGCCACGGGACGGGCTTTTGAGCAAATACGCAATAGTGTGGCCTATTCCGGATTAAATGTAAAAATAGCGGCCAGCCACGCCGGTATCACCGTGGGTGAGGACGGTGGTTCGCACCAGTCGGTGGAGGACATTGCCCTGATGAGGATACTGCCCGGAATGACAGTGTTTGTTCCCGCTGACGCCGTAGAAGCGGCCGGGGCGGTAAGGGCGGCGGCTGCTCTGAAGGGGCCGGTATATATCCGCCTGGGCCGGCCTGCGGTGCCGGTGCTGCACGGGCCGGATTTCAAGTTTGTACCCGGCAAGGGTGTGGTGCTGCGCAGGGGAAGGGACGCTACCGTTATAGCGACCGGGATCATGGTCAGCGCCGCCCTGGAGGCGGCGGAAATACTGGCTGAAGAAGGCATTGAGGCGGGAGTTCTCGACCTGCATACCATTAAACCCCTGGATGTGGAGGCCATTGTCGTGGCGGCACGGGAAACCGGCGCCCTGGTAACCGCCGAGGAACACAGCATTATCGGCGGACTGGGCAGCGCGGTGGCCGAAGCGGTTGCCGAACACTGCCCCGTCCCGGTAAAACGGGTAGGCCTGCCGGATTGTTTCGGTGAATCGGGTACGCCGGTTGAATTGCTGGAAAAATTCAAGCTCACCCCTCAAAACCTGGCCCGTTCGGTTAGGGAGATTATGGCAAAAAAGTAGCCGTATTTATTTATTTCTACGGCCAGTGACATGATCTTTATTTTCCATAAATTAGCCGCTAACGTTTGAGCGGCTTTTCGTTTTTTCTCCTTTTTCGGGAAGGATTTACGGATGCTTTTGTCGAATAATATTGCGGCATAGTGTGAATATGCCGGAATATATAAAGGCGGACGGCGGTTGGTAATGAAGCGAGGTGCGGTGCTTGATTCAGTTCAACAATGTTACCAAAATATATGCCAACGGTATCAAAGCCCTCAACGATATCACCCTGCGTATCCGCAAGGGAGAGTTTGTCTTCCTGGTCGGTCCCAGCGGGGCGGGTAAATCCACCCTGACCAAACTTTTGTACCGGGAAGAAACTCCAACCCGCGGGCAGATTATTTTTGACGGTAAAAGTTTAGCCCGCGTACGCCCTCGTGAGGTTCCCTACCTGCGGCGTAAGATCGGCATGGTGTTTCAGGATTTCCGCCTGCTGCCGCAAAAGACCGTGTTTGAAAATGTTGCTTTTGCCCTGGAAGTGACGGGCGCGTCCAACCGGGAAATCAAAAAGGTTGTTCCCGTGGTGCTGAATCTGGTCAGCCTGATGGAAAAGGCGGAATCGTTTCCCAATTACCTTTCCGGCGGCGAGCAGCAGCGGGTGTGTATAGCACGTGCCATTGTCAACAATCCGGTGTTGATTATTGCCGATGAACCCACGGGCAACCTGGATCCGGACACGTCGTGGGACTTGATGAACCTGCTTTTAGATATCAACCGCAGGGGGACAACCATTATTATGGCTACCCACGCCTGGGACATAGTTGACGCCATGAAGAAGCGGGTGGTGGCCCTGGAAAGAGGCAAGATCATAAGGGATGAGATAAAAGGGGTGTACAGCCATGAGGCTTAGCACCGTGCGGTATTATTTCCGGGAGGCGTTTCAGTCTGTTTGGCGTAACAGCTGGCTGTCAATTGCATCAATGGGAGTAGTGGCTGTATCACTATTGATTCTGGGAAGTTCCCTGCTGCTGGTCGTCAATGCCAACCGTATTGCCCAGGGCTTGGAATCGAGTGTGGAAATCAGTGTTTTCATTAAAGATGAAACCATTCCGGACCATGTCAGGAATATTAAGTCTGAGATAGAAGCCAGGCCGGAGGTGGCCGGGGTGGAATATGTGCCTAAAGAACAGGCATTGAAAGAGATGATGGCAAACCTCGGGAATGACCGGGACATCCTGGCCGGACTGGAAGAAAAAAATCCTTTGCCGGACGCGTTCAGGATTAAAACTTATACTGTGGACCAGGTAACTCCACTTGCCGCCTGGCTGGAATCTATTGCCATGGTGGACCAGGTTCGTTACGGGCAGGGAGTGGTAGAGAAGCTTTTGGCTGTTAGCCGGTGGGTGCGTACCGCAGGCGCGGTGGCGATGGCGCTGCTGGGGATTGCGGCCGTATTTTTGATTGCCACCACGATCCGTCTTTCCGTCTTTGCCCGGCGCAAGGAGATCGGAATCATGAAGTTCCTGGGAGCCACGAACTGGTTTGTACGTTTCCCCTTTCTCCTGGAGGGCATGATCCTGGGATTGGCGGGTTCTTTCGTTGCCGTAATGGTCATCTATTTCGGTTATTTTTCACTCATCAGCAATATTAATTTGTCGCTGCCTTTTATGCAGTTAGTTACTGAGCGCAACCTGATCATCACCCTTATGGAAGGGCTATTAGTTTTGGGACTGGCCATTGGGGCAACGGGAAGCATGATCAGTATGCGCCGCTTCCTCAAAGCATAACATTTATTGGAAAAAACCGGTACCTTTTAGGAATAACCGGATGGGCTGGGGTGGTTAGTTTGTTTTCAAGGTTGAGTAAGAAAAAGGTGTTCATACTGGGAATGATCCTGGTGCTTTTGACCGGCTTTATGGGTGCCGCGGCATACGGGGATAATCTGGAGCAGCAGTTGGAAGAAGTCAAAGAGCAGCTTAATCAGACCCGGAGTGAGGCTGAACAGACCAGGAGCGTGGTCAACAATTATTCCCGGGAGTTATCTTCTTTAAACCGGTCAATCAGCGAGAGGACGCTTAAGTTGCACGAGCTGGAGGGCCTCTTGGCTCATGCCAGGGAGAACCTGCAGCAGACTGAAGACGAACTGGAAAAGGCGGAGGAGGCGCTGCATGAAAATACGGAATTGCTGCAGAAGAGGATGCGCAGCATGTATGAGGCCGGCAGCGTAAGCTATCTGGAAGTGCTTTTAGAAGCAAAAGACTTCAATGATTTTGTCAATCGCTACGAGCTTTTAAAGCTCGTGGTGGATCAGGATGCCGCAACGATAAAACAAGTGAAGGACGACCGCCACCGTATAAACAACCGCAAGGCCGACTTGTTGGTGCAGCGGGAAAGGCTGGTGGCCATGATTGATGAACAGGAAAACATCCGGAAGGAACTGGCGGCCAGTCAGAACGAAAAAAATCTCCTGCTGAGCAGGGCCAAGGGAAGTCTGGGGGAATTGAAACAAGAGGCCGCGCGCCTGGAGGCCCGGGAACAGGAAATCCTGCGGGAGATTGCCCGGACGCGGTCTAAAGACCAGCCGCGCTCCGAAGGCGGTTTTACCTGGCCGGTGCCGGGTCATACGCGAATAACGTCGTATTACGGGCCCCGTGACCACCCGATTCTGGGGTATGCCCGCATGCATCACGGGATTGATATTGGCGCGCCTACCGGCGCTAACGTGGTGGCGGCCCAGGACGGTACCGTTATTGATGTCGGCTACATGACCGGTTATGGTAATATTGTGATGCTCGATCACGGCGGGGGGCTGACCACCCTTTATTCACATTTGTCGGCACAGCTGGTCCAGGAGGGTCAGGTGGTAGTCAAGGGACAGGTGATCGCCAAGGTGGGCAGTACCGGGCTTTCGACCGGCCCGCATCTCGATTTTTCCGTCCGGGTGAACGGCAATTCAGTTAACCCGTTGGATTACTTGTAAAAAATACTTTTATTCAGCCACCCCGGTGGCTGTTTTGTTTTTTACAGACCGTTGTAATTTTTACCAGGCTGTTGTAGTATAATAACAATGTAGCAGATAAGGCTGGAACGGCAGGGGGGTAAAATTGCCATACCATAACGACTTTAAAGCCAGGGCCGGGGGCGGCAGAAGGCTTTCGATCCTGGCGGTTTTGATTTTAGTAATATTTTTAGCGGCCGGCGGTTTGTTAGCTGCCAACTATAAACATTTTGGCAACTTAATCAAGGTTGTTTCCCTGGTGCGGACGCAGTACCTTTATCCGGTAAGTACCACCAGCCTGGTTGACGGGGCGATTAAAGGCATGGTGAATGCACTTGACGACCCGTATTCGGTTTACCTGGAGCCGGATACTTTTTCCCAGCTTAAGGAACAGATTACAGGAACTTTCGGCGGGCTGGGAATCCTGGTGGGTTTGAAAGACCAAAACCTGACTGTAGTGCGCGCCTACGAGGGAACTCCGGCCGCCCGGGCAGGGATGCAGGCGGGGGACGTGATTACCGGAATTGATCATCAGGATGTCCGGGGGATCGACCTGGAGACCGCGGTAGGTTTAATGAAGGGACCGGTGGGGTCGAACATAAGCCTTACCGTTGACAGGCCGGGGGTGCCGGAACCGCTGCAGTTTACCTTGACCAGGCAGGAAATCAGCGTTCCTACGGTGGAGGGCAAGGTCTTGCCGGATACTGCCGTCGGGTATATGGTCATTACCCAGTTCACCGAGCAAACTGAAAGGGAAGCCGCCAAGGTTCTGGCCGACCTGCGGAACCACCGGGTGCAAGGCTTGATTTTAGACCTCCGGGACAACCCGGGCGGAGAACTTACCGCCGCGGTAAATGTGGCTAAAAACTTTATTCCCAGGGGCCCCATCGTGCATATCGATTACCCGACGGGACAAGACCAGACCTTTTCTTCCGATGGGCGGACCGTGCAGCTTCCACTGGTGGTTTTAATCAACGGCGCGAGTGCCAGTGCGGCGGAAATTTTGGCCGGGGCGGTTAAAGATACCGGTGCCGGAATTCTGGTTGGCACCAAGACTTTCGGTAAGGGAATTGTCCAGACCGTTTTCCCGCTCGATAATGATGCCGGTTTAAAGTTGACCACCGCGCGCTATCTTACCCCTAATAAGAATGATATCCATGAAAAAGGTATTGAGCCGGATGTTCAGGTTGCGGAAACCGGTATGCACGATACCCAGTTGAACCGGGCGCTGGAAATCATGAACCAAAAGATAGCGGGTTAGAGTTTGCCAGGCTGTGCTATATATAGCCGTGGGATATTTCCCGCGGTTTTTTAATCAGCTGAACGGGGTGTGAGGGTTGTTTCCCTTTTTAGAAGTTGGCTCGTTAATAGCAAATTCTTTTTTGCAGATATTGGTACTACCACAATTTTTGCTTTTGTTTTTGTTGGTGGTATTCATTATTGCTGTCCAGTACCATCGCATGGAGAAAATGAGGCAGGGTTTTTTCGGATTCAAAACCAGGCATACCGGGAAAGATATCCTGGCGGCAGTTTTTGCGGGTATCTTGGGCGGTTTAGCGGGTAGTTTCCTGGTTGTGTTTATTGGTCTGACCCTATCGGTTGAGGGTCTGGGGTACCTGTGGCCCGTGGCCATACTGCTGATGCTGATCAATATACGTTTTTTATGTTTTGCTTATGCCGGGGGAGTATTGGCCCTGTCAAACCTGCTCCTGGGTTTTCCCGAGATCAATGTGCCCCAGATTATGGCCCTGGTAGCCGTCCTGCATATGGTGGAAAGTTTTTTAATCCTGACCGGGGGGCACCTGGGCGCGGTGCCGGCATACATTAAAGGACCCGGGGGTAAGATTGTCGGTGGTTTTACCCTCCAAAAATTTTGGCCCATTCCGATCATGATCCTGGTGGTGATTACCGGGGGAATGATTGAGGGCGGCATAGAGATGCCGGATTGGTGGCCGCTGATAAATCCCGGTGTTACAGACGGTACCGCCGGTCTTACTTACATGCTCCTGCCGCTGGTGGCAGGTTTGGGTTACGGGGATATCGCCATGGCCAGAAGCCCGGCTGAAAAAAGCCGGCTTTCCTCTTTTTATCTCGGGGGATACAGCTTGATCCTGCTGGTATTGGCGGTGTTTGCCGGACAAAGCCGGGCGGTGGCGTTGGTTGCGGCGCTGTTTTCGCCTCTGGGGCACGAAGCGGTAATTTATATCGGGAAACGAATCGAATTGAAGCAAAAACCGTTGTATGTCCCTCCAGCGCAAGGTACAAGGGTGCTGGATGTGTTTCCGGGCGGGCCGGCCTGGCGGGCGGGACTGCGTTCCGGTGATGTAATCACCGCCGTAAATGGAATGGCATTGACCGGGCGGGAGGCGCTGCGCCGGTGGCAGGAATTACACATACCGCTGGTGATAGACATAGACTACTTCAGTCTGTCGGCGGGAGTATCCCGGCGCGGCACCATAAATACTTCCGGTCCGCAAAAACAATGGGGAATTGTGCCGGTGCCCGAGGGGGATGAAAAATATTGTGTGGAAATATTAACTACCGGTCCCTTGGGGCGCTGGTTGCAAAGGATTTTTAAAGGTAAATTTATGAGTTGACAGTGGCTGGGGCCGGCGATATAATCAACTCAAAAGAAGCTGAAACAGTAGGTGTCCAGCAGATAATATAAAAACGGTTTTAACGGAAGAGGGATATTATGTGTGAAGCCAATGCTTACCTGAGAAAGGATGGTCAGGAAGAACTGTTTTTTGAAATGGTGGACCGGGTGGTACCTTTCGAGGACGGGCTTCTCCTTCAGGATATTTTCGGTAGAAGAAAAATAATCAAGGCTAAAATAGCAGAACTTGCCCTGGTGGATCATAAGATTATCCTGGAAAAAGAATAGTAAATAATAAAACCACGGGATTTTTATAATACCGTGGTTTTTGCTTCTGAAAATAAGGGGTGAACGGTTTGAACAAGGTGGTTTACGCTCAAGACCATGACTTGAGCAGGGTTAACAGCCTGGATGAGCTGCAAGAAATGGTGCGGGAGTGTTCCCGGTGCGGGCTGAGGGCCGGTTGTTCCGGTGCCGTTTTTGGGGAAGGCAATCCCGGCGCCGCGGTGATGTTGATTGGAGAAGGTCCCGGCGCCGATGAAGACAGGATAGGACGTCCGTTCGTCGGTAAGGCCGGGCAACTCTTGGATAAAATATTGGGTGCCGCCGGTATGGATAGGTTAACCGATACTTTTATTGCTAACGTGGTTAAATGCCGGCCGCCCGGCAACCGGGCGCCCCGCGCCGAAGAAACGGAGCGGTGCCTGCCGTGGCTTTACCGGCAGGTAGAACTGATTGCGCCGCGCATCATTGTACTTATGGGAAGCACTGCCCTGCAAAATTTAATCAGCCCGGACGCAAGAATCACTAAAATGCGCGGCAAGTGGCTGGTGAGCAAAAGCGGGATCATGATCATGCCTACTTTCCATCCTGCCGCCCTGTTGCGGGATGCCGGCAAAAAGCGTCCGGTCTGGGAAGATTTTCAGCAGGTGCGGGATGAGTATCAAAAGATGAAATCCTTTTAAATCTTCCCGTTGGGGACAGCATGAGAACTCCCGAACGTCCGGTGCTTTCCGTAACTTCCCCTCAAGCTTCACTGGTACCGTCCAAAGCATAATTAACCGTTTCTTTTTGGAAGGTTATTATTTCCAGTGGGGGCCAGGCGGTGACCCCTTCCTTTTTTGCCTGTTCCAGTAGGGTTATGTAATGCCTTTCTGTGGCATTGATCTTAAAAATCACGTATTCGGCAAAATTGCTGTCGACCTGATTCAGTTCCCTCAATGCATACTGCCATTCCTGCCGTGCTTTGTTTACTGCGTCCAGGAGCGTGGGACCGGGCGGGCGGTGGTACATTTTTTTAATGCCCATGATTTCTGATATGCAAACATTTTTTAAAAACAAAAAGATATTCACCGTGAAATCATCTCCTTAAGGTATATTATACAATATAAAATTTACTTAATATAGTTTTTCTGCCATAAATTTACTGATATTTAGTGACAAATTTCACCGCCATACATGCCTTTACAGAACATACTTTTGGTGTTTTTTTTATTGTGTTATAATAATAGCAAATAAAAATAACAAGGTATGATTGGTATGACACGCCGGTTTCAGCTTAAATCCGAATATTGGCCCAGGGGGGATCAGCCCGGGGCCATTGCGATGTTGTCGGAAGGACTGCAAAAGGGTGCCCGGGGCCAGGTACTGCTTGGAGCCACGGGAACCGGCAAAACCTTTACCATGGCCCAGGTGATCCAGGCCGTACAGCGGCCGGCCCTGGTACTGGCCCCCAACAAGACCCTGGCCGCCCAACTCTGTTCGGAGTTCAAGGAGTTCTTTCCCGGTAATGCGGTAGAATACTTTGTTAGTTATTATGATTATTACCAACCGGAAGCATACATTCCTCAGACCGATACTTATATTGAGAAAGATGCGTCGATTAACGACGAGATAGATAAGCTGCGCCACTCGGCTACTTGTGCCCTTTTTGAACGGCGGGACGTGGTGATTGTGGCCAGCGTGTCCTGTATTTACGGACTGGGTGACCCGGAGGAATACAGCACTCTGGTTGTGTCCCTGCGCAGCGGGGAAAGTTATGACCGGGACAGCGTGCTGCGCAAACTGGTGAATATCCAGTATGAGCGTAACGACGTGAACTTTGTCCGGGGCAAGTTCCGGGTGCGGGGAGATGTGCTGGAGATTTACCCGGCATCAGCCACGGAAAAGGCTGTCCGGGTGGATTTTTTTGGTGACGAAATTGAAAGGCTGCAGGAGTTTGACGTGCTTACCGGGGAAATCCTGGCCGAGCGCAGCCACGTCTATATTTTTCCGGCCAGTCACTACGCCACGTCACGGGAGAAAATGGAAAGAGCTCTTATTACTATTGAGGCGGAGCTGGAAGAACGCCTGGCCGGACTGCAAGCTGCGGGAAAGCTGCTTGAGGCGCAGCGCCTGGAGCAGCGGACCAACTACGATTTGGAAATGATGCGGGAAGTGGGTTTTTGCAGCGGGATCGAAAATTATTCCCGGCACCTGACCGGAAGGAAGCCGGGACAGCCTCCTTTTACCCTGCTGGATTATTTTCCGGAAGATTTTATCATGTTTATCGACGAATCTCACGTGGCCGTACCCCAGGTGGGCGGGATGTACGAGGGCGACCGCTCGCGCAAAAAAACACTGGTGGAACACGGTTTCCGCCTGCCATCGGCTTTTGACAACCGTCCTCTGACCTTTGCCGAGTTTACCGCGCGTATCGGGCAGGTGATTTACGTTTCGGCCACGCCCGGCAATTACGAGCTTAAGAACAGCGTACAGGTGGTAGAGCAGATTATCCGCCCCACCGGGCTGGTGGACCCGGAGATCCAGGTCCGCCCCACCAGGGGGCAGATTGATGATCTGCTGGAAGAGATCCGGCGGCGGGTCCTGAGAAATGAAAGAGTCCTGGTGACCACCCTGACCAAGAAGATGGCGGAGGACCTTACCGATTATTTCCGGGAACTGGACGTGAAAGTAAGGTATCTGCATTCGGATATTAATACCATTGAACGGATGGAGATCCTGCGGGATTTGCGGCTGGGTGTTTTTGACGTGCTGGTGGGCATTAATCTTTTGCGGGAAGGGTTGGACCTTCCCGAAGTGAGTCTGGTGGCGATCCTTGATGCCGACAAGGAAGGTTTCCTGCGTTCGGGGCGTTCCCTGATCCAGACCGTCGGGCGGGCGGCCCGCAATGCTGACGGCAGGGTCGTCATGTATGCCGATCATATTACCGGCTCGATGGAACATGCGCTTAAGGAAACTGAACGCCGGCGTAAAATACAGATTGCCCATAATAAAAAACACGGCATCACCCCGGAAACCGTGCGGAAGGCGGTACGGCAGGTGATCGAGGCCACCAGGGCCGCGGAGCCGGCGGTTTTGTATGCGGCAGGTTCCCGCACGAAGAAAAAAATTACCAAGGCACAGTTGAAAAAACAAATTGCCACGCTGGAAAAAGAGATGCGTGAGGCGGCGCGCCGGTTGGCTTTCGAGCAGGCGGCGCAGTTGAGGGATATGATTATTGAGCTGAGGCTGGAGCTCAGGGGAGAACAGGGTATCGGCCCGGCGGTTACCGGTGCGGGAGAAGCCGCAAGCTCTGAGGCGCAAGATAAATAAAAGATCTGAGACAAAATTAAGGTGATTCAAGAAAGGATTTAAACTGTATGCCCGGTAATATTTTGGTGAAGGGCGCCCGCGTCCACAATTTAAAAAACATAGACGTCGAGATACCACGGGACCGGCTGGTGGTAGTTACCGGCCTTTCCGGTTCCGGTAAGTCTTCCCTGGCTTTTGACACCATATACGCCGAGGGACAGCGGCGGTACGTGGAATCGCTGTCGGCTTACGCGCGCCAGTTCCTGGGTCAGATGGACAAACCGGACGTGGACTATATCGAAGGCCTGTCCCCGGCCATATCCATCGACCAGAAGACCACCAGTCACAACCCGCGTTCCACCGTGGGAACGGTCACCGAGATTTACGACTACCTCCGGCTTCTTTTCGCCCGGGTGGGGCGGCCGCACTGTCCGCACTGCGGCAAGCCGATCACCCGGCAGGCGGTGGAGCAGATGGTGGACCACCTGGTTTCCCTGGAGGAAGGTACGCGGCTGCAAATCCTGGCGCCGGCGGTACGGGGCAAGAAGGGTGAGCACGCCAGGGTCCTGGAAGATATCCGCAGGAACGGTTTCACCCGGGTACGGGTTGACGGCGAAGTGCTGGACGTCTCGGAGGAGATTAAGCTTGACAAGAATAAAAAGCACACCGTTGAGGTGGTGGTCGATCGGGTTATTGTACGTCCCGGCGCTGAGAGGAGGCTGGCCGACTCCCTGGAAACGGCCCTGAAGCAGGGGGGCGGCCTGGCAACGGCGGCCGTGAGCGGCGGGGAGGAAATTGTATTCAACGAGAATTTTGCCTGCGTGGACTGCGGTGTTGGTATCAGTGAAATCTCACCGCGGCTTTTTTCTTTCAACAGCCCGTTCGGGGCTTGTCCGGAGTGCACCGGCCTGGGATTCAAAAAGGAAATCGATCCCGGCCTGCTCATTCCCGACCGGAGTAAATCCATTGCTTCCGGGGCAATAACGGGGTGGTTCAAAGGGGGGTACTCATACCAGTTTCTGGAGATAGTCGCGCGGCATTACGGCTTCAGCCTGGATACCCCGGTGCGGGAAATGGCGCCGGGACACCTGGATGTAATCCTCTACGGTACCGGAAACAAACGGCTTAATTTTGTTTTGGGAGATATTTACGGGCGCAGACACGAGATGTACATGCCCTTTGAAGGGGTGGTCAATAACCTGACCAGGCGTTATAAGGAGACCTCCTCGGAAAAACAGCGCCAGGAGATCGAACAGTACATGAGCAGCAAGTCCTGCCCCGCCTGCGGTGGAGCCAGGCTTAAGCCCGAGGCGCTGGCGGTCAGGGTGGGCGGGCGGTCCATAACCGAGGTCACCCGCTTTTCCGTACTGGACGCCCGGGAGTTTTTTCAGACCCTGGAACTGACCGGCCGGGAACAGGTCATTGCCCGGCAGGTATTGAAAGAAATTGACGAGCGCCTGGGCTTTATGGTCAATGTAGGTTTGGAATATCTCACCCTGGACCGGGGGGCGGGTACTCTTTCGGGGGGCGAGGCGCAGAGGATCAGGCTGGCCACCCAGATTGGTTCCGGCCTGACGGGGGTGCTGTATATCCTGGACGAGCCCAGCATCGGCCTGCACCACCGGGACAATCAGCGCCTGCTGGTGACCCTGAAGCGCCTGAGGGATTTGGGCAATACGCTGATTGTCGTCGAGCACGACGAGGATACCATGCTGGCGGCCGACCACATTATCGACATCGGGCCGGGTGCCGGGGAGCACGGCGGCCGGGTGGTGGCTGCCGGCACCTGCCGGGACATCATCAACCACCCGGATTCGGTTACCGGGCATTACCTGAGCGGGGAAAAATTCATTCCCGTGCCGGTATTCCGGCGGGTATCCGGCGGAAGGCGCCTGGAAATAACCGGCGCGCGCGAGAACAACTTGAAAAACATTGACGTGGCCTTTCCCCTGGGCGTTTTTACCTGTGTCACCGGGGTGTCCGGCTCGGGGAAAAGCACGCTGGTCAACGATATTCTTTACCGGGAACTGGCCCGCAGACTGCACCGCGCCCGCACCCGGCCCGGCCGTTTCCGGGAGCTAAAGGGAATTGAATATTTGGACAAGGTTATTGATGTCAACCAGTCTCCCATCGGGCGCACGCCCCGCTCCAATCCGGCTACGTATACCGGGGTTTTTACCGATATCCGCGAACTCTTTACCCTGGCCCCGGAATCAAAAGTCCGCGGCTACAAGGCCGGCCGTTTCAGCTTCAACGTCAAGGGGGGACGCTGCGAGGCCTGCCGGGGAGACGGTATCATTAAAATAGAGATGCACTTTTTGCCGGACGTGTACGTTCCCTGCGAAGTCTGCAAGGGACGGCGCTACAACCGCGAAACCCTGGAGATAAAGTACCGGGGTAAAAATATCGCCGATGTGTTGGAGATGACGGTAGACCAGGCCCTGGAATTTTTCCGCCATATTCCCAAAATCACCCGCCGGCTGCGAACGTTACACGATGTCGGACTCGGCTATATCCGGTTGGGCCAGCCGGCCACCACTCTTTCCGGCGGCGAGGCGCAGCGGGTCAAACTGGCCACGGAACTGTCCCGGCGTTCCAACGGTAAGACCTTCTATATCCTGGACGAGCCCACCACCGGCCTGCACACCGCCGACATCGACCGGTTGCTTGACGTGCTGCACCGGCTGGTGGAGGCGGGAGATACCGTGGTGGTAATTGAACACAACCTGGACGTGATTAAGACCGCCGATTATATTATCGATTTGGGTCCCGAGGGCGGGGATCAGGGCGGTGAGGTTGTGGCCGCCGGTACTCCGGAAGAGGTGGCGGCGGTGCCGCAGTCTTACACCGGACAATTCTTAAAGCGGGTAGTCAAAACGGTTGCCGTACCTGAAAAGGAAAGCGATGGTTGGCATGAATTTGAAGTTGGAAGATAAATTAAAAAACCTTCCTGCCGGTCCGGGCGTCTATCTTTTCCGCGATGATGCCGGGAAAGTGATTTATATTGGAAAGGCCGTGTCTTTAAAGAACCGGGTGCGCTCCTATTTTCAGGCCGGTGATAAACACCCGCCGAAAACCAGGTTGTTATTGCAAAAAACGGCCGGTATAGATTTTATCGTCACCGACTCGGAGGTGGAGGCGCTAATCCTGGAGCAGAACCTGATCAAAGAGCACCGGCCCCGCTATAACATTTTACTCAAGGATGATAAAAGCTACCCTTATATAAAGGTGACCCTGGCGGAGGATTTTCCGCGCGTCATGATTACCCGTCGCCACGTAAAAGACGGCTCCCGTTATTTCGGCCCCTATACCAGGGTGGGAGCGGTGCACGAAACCCTGCGTCTCTTGAAAAAGTTATTTCCTTTTCGTTCCTGCCGGCAGAAAGACCCGCCCCGGCGGGAAAGGCCCTGCCTGAACTACCATATCAAGCGTTGTCCCGGGCCCTGCTGCGGCCTGGTGGACCGGGAAAAATACCGCCTGGTGATCAATGAGGTTTGCCTGTTCCTCGAGGGAAGACAGGAAGCCCTGGTCCGGCGCCTGTCCCACCGCATGAAAGAAGCAGCGGAAAAACTGGAGTTTGAGACGGCTGCCCGCCTGCGGGACCAGCTTCAGGCGGTGCAAGAAGTGATTGCCAGGCAAAAGATAGTTACCGGGGGGTTTGAAGACCGGGATGTGCTGGCTTTGGCCGGTGATGCCGGCGAGACCTGTGTCATGGTCTTTTTCGTCCGCGGCGGTAAGCTTACCGGCCGGGAGCACTTTATGCTGCAAGGAACAGAAGATCTGGACCGGGGAGCAGTAATTGCCGCTTTTATCAAGCAGTTTTACTCCGGGGTGGATTTTATTCCCCGGGAAATCACTCTCCCGGAAGCAGTGGTGGAGGAAAAAGCGGTGATTGAGGAATGGCTGTCGGGAAAGAAAGGTGCCCGGGTAAGATTGAAAACACCCCGGCGGGGTGAAAAAAAACAGCTGGTCGAGATGGTTGCCAAAAACGCCCGGCTTGCCCTGGAGCAGGCACGTTCGCAAAAGGCCGCCCGCCGTGAAGACGCGGCGGAAGCCCTGGCTGAACTGGCCGGGGAATTGGGTTTGGACCCCCCACCGGGCAGGATCGAGTGTTATGATATTTCCCACCTCCAGGGAACCGGAAGCACCGGTTCAATGGTGGTTTTTGAAGCGGGCCTGCCGGCTTCCGGCGAATACCGCCGTTTTAAGGTCCGTAACGTGGAGGGGCCGGACGATTATGCCTCGCTCCGGGAGGTGCTGCACCGGCGTTTCCGCAGCGCTGCGGAAGAACGGGAATTGCGGAAAAGCGGCCAGGTTTCCGGCCGGGAGGCCGGGTTTTGCCGCCTGCCCGATCTAGTAATCATCGACGGGGGCAAAGGTCAGCTTTCCGCCGCCCGCGAGGTGATAAAAACGCTGGGCTATTCCCGGATCCCCGTGTTTGCTCTGGCCAAGGAAGAAGAGTTGCTTTTTGGAGCCGGCCGGAATGAACCCATCATCCTGCCGCCCGGTTCCAAGGCCTTACACCTGCTGCAGCGTCTCCGGGACGAGGCGCACCGCTTTGCCCTGGCCTACCACCGGAACTTAAGGGGCAAGGCCGGGTTGAAGTCGCTCCTGGATGAGGTGGAAGGCATCGGCACCGTGCGCCGCCGCGCCTTGCTGAAGACTTTCGGTTCCCTGACGGCGATTCAAAAGGCGACACCCGAACAACTGGCCGCCGTCAAGGGCATGAATAAGAAAGCTGCCCGCGCCGTATACGAATTTTTTCACCACTCCCATAAACTTCTATCCCTTGTATTAATTGTTAATATCATACACTATTGACAATGATTGTATTTGATGATATATTATTTTTAATTGGGTGTTTCGCTAATGTAATTTAGCGAGCGCCCTTGTGTTTTATGTAATGGCTTCCATTTAATGGTTGGATGGAATGGAGGGAGAGAAGTTAAATTGGCTAAGGTTACATTGTCACAAACTGCTTTTGAATATCTGGTCAAGCACCTGGTAGAAATTGAGGAAGAGAAAAATAAGTTTTGTGAACAATATTTTATGGGGCTATCGCAAGAGCGCAGAGAATTTGAAAAGTTAATTAAAGATTATATAGAACAGGTGCAACAATTTATTGGCAATGCAAAAAAGTCGCAAACTGCGGATAACAGCATTCCTTTAGTTGTTATCGGCAGCAAATTGGAAGTGCAGGATCTGGACGACCGGGAAGTTTTTGAGTGTCGTATTATAAGTCCCTTAAACGGCAGTGTAAACGAGAGAGATATATCATGTTTATCACCGGTGGGAAGGTCATTATTGTTAAAAAAAGTTGGTGATGAAATAGAAGTAAACGCACCGGGCGGGTTATTCCGTTACAAAGTAATATCCGTTCAATTATAAGTAAAACTGTATTTACGGGGTTTAATTCCCGGTAAGATGACAATCTTCCTCGGAATACAAGGCGAGGAGGATTTTTTTTATGATTAAGGTTATGATGTTCGTGCCTTATGCTATAATGTCAACAAGGCACTGGTTTTAAAATCCCTTAAAAAAGTAGTATAAAGCCTGAGCAAGCGAGGTACTGTATGTCAAAGTATAAACTGATTGCCGTTGACCTGGATGATACATTGCTCTCCCAAGACCTGAGGCTGACCGGCCGGGTTAGGGAGGCCGTGGCCGCGGTACGGGCGGCGGGGATTCATTTTACGTTTTCCACCGGTCGTATGTACCGGTCGTCCGTGCCTTTTGCCCGCGAATTGAACCTGGAAATCCCTTTAATAACCTACCACGGGGCGTTGGTCAAAGATCCCCTTTACGGGGAGGTGTTGTTGTACCAGCCACTGCCCCTGGATTACGCCCGGGAAATTATCGCCCGGGTACACCGGCTGGGTTACCATCTGAACGGTTACCTGGACGACCGGCTTTTAGTTGAACGCGCTACCCCGGAAGGACGGCGTTATGAAAAAATTTCGGGTGTGGAGGCGGAGATTGTCGGTGATTTTTTAAATTATTTCGACCGGGACCCGGTTAAAATATTAGCCGTTGCGGAAGAGCCGTTGCTGGACAGGTTGCATGTTGAGCTTGCACCGCTTTACCGGGATAAGGTGCACGTGGTGAAATCCAAACCGCACTTTCTGGAATTTTCCCACCCGTTCGCCACCAAAGGGGCGGCCCTGAAGTTTCTGGCCCGGCGTTTAGGGGTCCCCAGGGAAGCCATTATGGCGGTGGGGGACAGTTTCAATGATATCGAAATGCTTGCGTATGCCGGCCTGGGGGTGGCGGTGGCCAACGGCAGGGAGGAAGTAAAAAAAAGGGCCGACTATGTAACCGGTGCGTCCTACGGCGACGGCGTGGTGGAAGCTTTGGAGCGGTTTGTGCTTTAAGCCTCCGGTTTTAAAGAATAGACGAAGATAAAAACATAAGGAAGGTGTCATTACTGTCTGACCAATATGTAATCGGCGTGGATCTGGGGGGGACCAAGATTTATACCGCGCTGGCGGGAGATGACGGCCGGATTCTGGCGGAATTAAAAATCCCTACCGGGGCGGAAAAAGGTTTGCAGGATGTCGTCGACGGTATCGTCGACAGTGTGGAGCGGGTGCAAAAAAACGCGGCGGCCGTTCCCGGCGCGGTCAGCACTCTGGCCCTGGGCGCGCCGGGCCCCCTGGACACCAAAAGGGGGATCATTCATTACGCCCCCAACCTGCGCTGGCGTAACGTTCCCATCAGGCAGATTCTTGAAGAGCGAATTGGTATTCCCGTGCTGCTGGATAATGATGCCAACCTGGCCGCGCTGGGGGAGCATGTCTTCGGTGCCGGCAGGGGGGTCACCAATATGGTTTACATTACTGTCAGTACCGGGGTGGGCGGCGGCTTAATCCTGGGCGGGAAACTTTACCGGGGATTTACGGATGGGGCCGGTGAAATCGGACACATGACGATCCTGCCGTACGGGCCGTTGTGTTCCTGCGGTAACCGCGGCTGCCTGGAGGCGGTTGCTTCCGGGACGGCCATTGCCAGGGAGGCCCGGGAACTGGTGGCCCGGGGCGCCGGACAGGTAATCCTGGCGGCGGCGGAAGGGAACCCGGGAAAAATAAATGCCGCCGTGGTTGCGTCGGCCGCTCTCGGGGGGGACTCCGAAGCGGTTTCAATCATCACCGGTGCCGCCGGTTCGCTGGGGATCGGTATCGCCAATATTCTCAACCTGCTTAATCCTTCCCTGGTCGTCCTGGGCGGGGGTGTGATGGAGACGGGGGAATTAATTTGGGAAGAAGTGAAGAAGGAAGTGCGGAACCGGGCGCTGGAAGCCGCCCGGGACGTAGCGCGCCTGGTTCCGGCGGAACTGGGCGGCCGGGCCGGCGTTATGGGAGCCATCGCCCTGGCGCTGGACAGGGAGTGACGTAAACGTAAAGGAATAAAAGACGGTATCACCGATTATTATATGGTGAAAGGAGTCCGGCTTGTGTTCAGTAAATGAATGAAGTTGAAAAAAGGAGGGGTAAGACAGATATGGCAAGGCGAGGTTTTGATTTGGATAACGCGGATGCCCTGTACCGGCTGGATAGTACCGGCATGTTTGCTGCCCTGGGCGGATTGCCCGCACAGTGTGCCGAGGCCTGCCGGGACCTGCCGGAGCAGGGCGGGCTGCCGGAGATTGGCGCTATTTCCCATATAATGGTTACCGGGCTGGGCGGTTCGGCGATCGGGGGCGACATGCTGCGCGTTTATGCCGCCGGCAGGTGCTCCATACCGGTGGTAGTGAACCGGGATTACGTGCTGCCGGAGTTTGTCGGAGCGGATACCCTGGTCTTTGCTGTCAGCTATTCGGGTAACACCGAAGAGACTTTGAGTGCCTACGGAGAGGCGCGGAAAAAGGGCGCCCCGGTTATTGCCGTCACCACCGGCGGTAAACTGGAAGAAGCGGCCCGCCGGGACGGGGTGACGGTGATAAAAATTCCGTCCGGCATTGCTCCCCGGGCGGCTACCGGTTTCCTTTTTCTGCCCACGCTGAGAGTTTTGCAGAAACTGGGTGTGCTGCCAGACAAGGGTGATGAGCTCTCCGAAATGATCGCGCTCCTCAAAGATCTGCGTAAAAAACTGGAGCCGGAAACTCCTACGGAAGAAAACCCGGCCAAGCAAATTGCCCGCAAATTGCACCGCAAGCTCCCGGTTATCTGGGGTGCTGCCGGAACCACAGAGGTCGTGGCGCAGCGCTGGAAAGGCCAGATCAACGAAAACGCCAAGGCACCGGCCTACTGGAATATGCTGCCGGAATTGAATCATAATGAAATTGTGGGTTTTCAATTTCCCATAGAGATCTTGAATCAAGTCCACGTAATCATCCTCAGGGATGCGCATGACCATTCCAGGGTACATAAGCGTATAGAAATAACCAAGGACCTGATCAAGGACGTGGCGAACGGTTACACGGAAGTCCGGGCTTCCGGCAGTGGGGCCCTGGCCCGGTTGTATTCTTTGATTTATACCGGCGATTATGCCAGTGTCTACCTGGCGGCGCTTTACGGAGTGGATCCCGGGCCGGTTGCGGTGATTGACCATCTTAAAAAGGAGCTTGCTAAACAATAAAGTTGTTTTATGATAAAGAAGATGATTATCAACGCAGTCCATTGGTGATAAATTTGCGTATTTAATGGGGAGATGGTTATGGTAGCACCAAGGCTTGTTATTGTTACCGGTCTTTCCGGGGCCGGAAAAACCCAGGCCCTGCGCAGTTTCGAAGACCTGGGCTTTTTTTGCGTGGACAACCTTCCCCCGGCGTTGATTCCCAAGTTTGCCGAGCTTTGTGCACAGTCGGTGAGCAAAATTAATAAAATAGCATTAGTGGTGGATATCAGGGGCGGAGAATTTTTTGACCCGCTTTTTGAGGTGCTTTCCGACCTGAAAGACCAGGAAATCCGTTATGAGATCCTTTTTTTGGAAGCCTCGGACGCCACCCTGGTGCAGCGTTTTAAAGAGTCCCGGCGGCGCCACCCCCTGAGCGCCCACGGTGAGGTTTTGGACGTAATCCGCAAGGAGCGCAGTCTTTTGCAGGACTTGAGGGGCAGGGCGAACAAAGTCATTGATACTTCCACTAAAACGGTGCGGCAGTTAAAAGAAGAAATAGCCGGGATTTTTGCCGGTACCGGTGATGCTAAAGGTCTCTTGCATCTTACCATAATGTCCTTTGGTTTTAAATACGGCATTCCCCTCGACTCGGATCTGGTAGTGGATGTCCGTTTTCTTCCTAACCCGTTTTACCGGAAGGAATTAAGACTGCTCACCGGTAATGACCCGGCGGTCCGTGACTACGTGTTTAATTCTACGGCAGCGGCCGAATTTATGGATAAATTCGAAAATCTGGTAGAGTTCCTCATACCGCATTACATAAAGGAAGGCAAGACAACCCTGATGATATGTGTCGGCTGCACCGGCGGGATGCACCGGTCGGTGGCCCTGTCCAACCGTCTGGGAGCACTCCTGATGAAAAAGGATTTTCGGGTTACTGTGCATCACCGGGACATTAACCGGGAGTAGTGTTTTAGGGGTTGAAACGATGGTTCTGAAGTGGCTGTACCCGGGAATGAAGATAAAGCGGTGGTTAATCCTTGTTTTAGGCGGACTGTTGCTGGCTGTCCTGGGGGGAGACCTCTTAATGGAAGGGAGGTTGTTGGGAGAAATTACCGCTCCCGTGCACCGCCTGGAAACCATGATTTTCGGCGGAGAGCACCCCCGGACGTGCGGTTCGATAGTTGTTTTGCTGGGTTTTTCTATAATGGCGGCCGGTCTTTTAAAGGTTTTTCATTCCATAGCGGGGGCGCTGGATCCGGAGAAGGAGGACCGGGCGGCCGATATTATTTATGCCCGGCACAGTCTGAAGCGCGGTCCAAAGATAGTGGTTGTCGGCGGCGGTACGGGTATTTCCGTTCTCCTGCGGGGATTGAAGGAGTATACCAGCAACCTTACCGCCATTGTTACCGTTGCCGATGACGGGGGCAGTTCCGGCCGTCTCAGGGGCGAATTGGGTATCCTGCCGCCCGGTGATATCCGGAATTGTCTCGCGGCGCTGGCCGATAAAGAACCCTTGATGGAGGAATTGTTGCAGTATCGTTTTTCAACTGGTGAACTGACGGGTCACAGTGTGGGTAACTTACTCCTGGCGGCGCTGGCCGATATGACCGGGGGGTTCGACCAGGCGGTGAGAAGCATGAACCGGGTTCTGGCTGTCCGCGGCCAGGTGTTGCCTGCGACTCTGACCGACGTCAACCTGTACGCCGAAATGGAGGATGGTACAGTGGTGTGGGGTGAGTCCAATATCCCCAGTGCCGGCGGCCGGATTAAACGGGTGAACCTGCACCCTTCACGGTGCCTGCCCCTGCCCGAAGCGCTGACGGCCATCAGTGAAGCCGATGCGGTGGTCCTGGGACCGGGCAGCCTTTATACGAGTATTATTCCCAACCTCCTGGTCGGGGGGATGCCGCAAGTCCTTGCCAAAACCGGGGCCGTTAAAATTTATGTCTGCAATGTTATGACCCAGCCGGGAGAAACCGGGGAATTCAGTGCCTCCGACCACCTGCGTGCGATTATCGCGCATGCCGGCAAGTTTATTGATTATGCCATCCTCAATACCGGGACGGTCCCGCCAAGGTTATGCGCCCGTTACCGGCAGGAAGGGGCCGGACCCGTTGCGGCGGACTTCGAGGCGGTAGAAAACCTCGGGGTGAAAGCAATTGGGGAAGATCTGGTGCACCAGAACGAAGTCGTGCGTCATAATTCCCGGAAATTAGCCCGGGCGGTCTTGCGCCTGGTGTACTTATCCCGGAAACAGTACGAGAAGACAAGATCCTAAAATGGAAATAGGTATAGTGGTTAAATTTTTTAAAAAATATCAAACTAATAATGATCGGTAATAACGGCAGGCCATACCTGTCGTTATTGTGGTATAATATATGCAAGGGAAAGAAGGGGTCCGGTTTGTCCTTTTCCACAGTGACCAAAAACGAGCTGGCGCGCATCACGGGACAGCATTCTTGCTGCCGTCTTGCTGAACTGGCGGCCCTGGTCAAGATGGACGGCAGCATTCAGATTGGTCGCGGGCAGGTGGCGCTGAACATTATCAACGAAAATGCTGCCGTGGCAAGAAAAATATTTTCCCTGGTAAAAAATGTTTTCGGATTGCAAACCGAGGTACTGGTACAGCGGAAAAACCGCCTGCGTAAAAACAATATCTACCTGGTGCGGATATTACCCCGGCAGGAAATGAGTGAAATTTTGAAACGGCTGGGGATGGTCGACAAAAGGGGGCAACTTCAGGATGCCGCGCCCGGTGCGCTGATCCGGCGCAAATGTTGCCGCCGGGCCTATTTGAGAGGGGCTTTTCTTGGTGGCGGTTCGGTAAACAGTCCCTCGGGAACTTACCATCTGGAAGTAATAACCGAAAGAGAAAGGTTAGCACAAGATATGTGCAGGATGATGAAAAAATTCCACCTCAACGCCAGGGTGAGCCAACGGAAAAATTGGTGTGTAGTTTATCTCAAAGAAAGCGAGCAGATAGTTAATTTTTTAAGTATTATCGGCGCTCATGCAGCCCGTCTGAAGTTTGAAGACATTCGGATTTATAAGAACGTGCGCAATCAGGTCAACCGCCTGGTCAACTGCGAAACGGCCAACCTGAATAAGACGGTGAACGCCGCCTTGCGGCAAGTGGATAATATTATTTTGGTCAGGGATACCGTGGGATGGTCCCACATTCCGGAAAGTCTCCGGGAGACTGCGGAACTGCGTTTGAAATACCCGGATGCCAGCCTGCGGGAACTGGGGGATATGATGCGGCCGCGCCTGGGTAAATCCGGCGTTAACCACCGCTTGCGGAAACTGGACGATATTGCTGAAAAGGTCCGGGCCGGTAAGCTTTAGCATATACGCACACAAAAATGCCTGAAGGAATATTGTTGAAATCGGTTGGACAGGCAGGAAAACAGTCGGGTTCCCGGAGAATTATTGTAAGTGAAAAAATAAGTGTGAAAACACGAATTTTATCTTTCCTGGTTTTAAGGAGTGAACGCAATGCGTTTGGGTTATGAATTGAATATCGAGCAAACGCAAAAATTAATCATGACCCCCGAATTGCGGCAGGCGATTACGATACTGCAACTTTCTTCAATAGAACTTTGCACTTATATTGAGCAACAACTCCTGGAGAATCCTTTGCTTGAATTACGCGAGGAGGAAATTTTAAAGGAAGAGGAACATGACGGTGACCAGGAAAAGCAAGTCGAAGCAGAAGAAAAACAATCCGGTGATGAAATCGATTGGGAAGAATATTTTCGAGACAACAGCGAAATGGGGACGGCTTACCGGGAAAGAAGCCCGGAACAACAGCCGGATTACAGTTATGAAAATTTTCTTTTCCAAAATCCTACCTTGTCCGAACATCTCATGCAGCAATTAGTTTTAAGCCCCTGTCTTTGCCGGGATAGGATGATCGGAGAATATTTGATCGGGAATATCGATGAAAATGGTTATCTCCAGGTATCATTACAGGAAGCATCAAATCAGTTGGGAGTGGATATCACCGAAATCGCGCGGATTCTAAAAATTATCCAGGGTTTTGACCCGCCCGGGGTTGGTGCCAGGAACTTGATGGAGTGTCTTTTAGTTCAGGTTAGACAGTTGGGCATAAAAAATGAACTGATTAATAAGATAATAAAAAACTACCTTGACGATCTGGCTAAAGGTAAATTGAACCGGATTTCCCAGGAGTTAGGTGTTAACGTAAAGGAAGTGCAGGAGGCGGCCGATATTTTAAAAACCCTGGATCCTAAGCCGGGCCGTAATTTTTCCAGTTTTAACGACATTCGTTATATTGTACCTGATATCATTCTAGAAAAAGTAGAGGGGGAATACGTGATTCTGGTTAATGATGTATCTGTTCCCCGGGTTACCATCAACTCCACCTATCGTTCCGTGTTGTCCAAGGAGAAGAATTACGATACCAGAACCCGGCGTTTTGTGGAGAGCAAGCTAAACGCCGCCGCCTGGTTGATTAAGAGCATCGAGCAAAGAAGGCTTACCCTGTATAAGGTAGCGAATTGTTTAGTTAGGTTGCAGAGAGAATTTTTGGATCACGGTGTCAAGTATTTAAAGCCCCTCAACTTGAAAACAGTGGCCGGAATTGTCGGATTGCACGAATCGACTGTCAGCAGGGCGACATCCAATAAGTATATCCAGACTCCCCAGGGCGTTTTTGAAATGAAATACTTTTTCTCCAACGGTTTAAGCAATGTTACCGGGACCATGACTTCGGCCGAAAGCATTAAAAAAACACTTCGGGAGATTGTGGCCGGTGAAGATGCCACGGTACCGATCAATGACCAAAAAATTTCCGAAATTTTCAGAAGGCAGGGAATCAAGATTTCCAGGCGGACAGTGGCTAAATACCGTAGTGAACTAGGCATACCGCCGATTCGCAAGAGAAAAAGATATTAGCTGGCAATATGTGGTTTCGTTTTCAAGGGGTACTGGCAAAAAGTCGGCGCCCCTTTTTATTTGGTGATTGTGTTATTGGTTTTGAAGGAACTTTTTGGCCGGCGGAGAATAGGTATTAGTATGGTATAAATAACATAGAAAACGTTTAATAAGGCATACTAATGAAAGGAGTGGGTAACATTAATGGGGTGAAAATAGGAATTAACGGTCTTGGCCGGATTGGTCGCGACGTTTTGCGAGGCGCGTTAAAACACCCCGAGTTGGAAGTGGTGGCGGTTAACCATAAGTCCAGAAGAATTCCGGTTACCGACGACTACGCCCGGTCTGTCGCGCACATGATTAAATATGATTCCATCCACGGTACTTTCGATCTCGATGTTTCATACGAAGGGAACGATGTTCTGGTTGATGGCCGGAGAATCAAGCTCTTAGCGGAGGGAGACCCGGCGCTCCTGCCGTGGAAAGAATACGGGGCCGACCTGGTTATTGAGTCTACCGGCAGGTTCAGGGTTCCCGAAGAAGCGGTGAAACACCTGGAGGCCGGCGCGAAGAAAGTGATTTTAACGGCTCCGGCCAGGGGAGAATGCCCCTCATTTGTGATGGGAGTGAACCATAAGGCATACGATCCCGGAACGCACCACGTTGTTTCGAACGCGTCCTGCACCACCAACTGCCTGGCGCCCGTGGCCAAAGTGCTGCATGATAATTTCGGTATCGTCAAGGGGCTGATGACCACCGTGCACGCCTATACCAACGACCAGCAGCTGTTGGATATGCCGCACCGCGATATGAGGCGGGCCCGGGCAGCCCCAATGTCCATAATTCCTACCACTACCGGAGCGGCCAAAGCGGTGGCGCTGGTGTTGCCCGAGTTAAAAGGCAAGCTCAACGGTTTTGCCTTACGGGTACCCCTGCCCAATGTTTCCGTGGTTGACCTGGTGGTCGAGCTGGAGAAGCCGGCCGGTGCGGATGAAATTAACCTTGCTTTTAAAGAAGCTTCGGAGGGGTACTTAAAAGGAATTATGGAGTATTGTGAGTTGCCCCTGGTTTCCATCGATTTTAACGGGAACCCGCACTCGGCAATCATTGACGCCACCTCCACCATGGTGCTTAAAGAAAACCTGGCCAAGGTAATTGCCTGGTACGACAATGAGTGGGGATATTCGCAAAGAATTTTGGATCTAGCTGTGTATATGGCCGCAAAGGGATTGTAAGCATTATTGAAAATTCACAAAAGAGGTGTCGTTGCTTGGCAAAAAAGACCTTAAGGGACATTGACACGGCGGGCAAGCGGGTTCTGGTCCGGGTGGATTTCAACGTACCTATTGACGGGAGCGGCAATGTGGCTGACGATAACCGGCTGCGAACCGCCCTGCCTACCATTAATTACCTCGTTGAAAACAAGGCTAAAGTTATTCTCGTTTCACACCTCGGGCGGCCCAAGGGTAAAGTGGTGGAAAAATACCAAATGGCTCCGGTGGCGGAGAGCCTGTCCGTCTTAATGGGCCGGCGGGTGGTCAAGGTGGATGATTGTGTGGGGGAAGCCCCAAAAAAAGCCGTTAACAGGATGAAGGCAGGTGACGTGATCCTCCTGGAAAACGTTCGCTTTCACCCGGAAGAGGAAAAAAACGATGCCGGTTTTGCCCGCCGGCTGGCAGAACCGGCCGAAATTTTTGTTAATGACGCTTTCGGTGCGGCCCACCGTGCCCATGCTTCCACCACGGGGGTGGCAAGGTTTTTGCCCGCCGTGGCGGGTTTTTTAATGGAAAAGGAACTGGAGGCGCTGAGCGGGATCCTGGAGGCGCCCCGGCGGCCGTTTGCGGCGTTGATTGGTGGGGCCAAGGTCTCGGATAAAATAAATTTTCTGTCCAGTTTGCTGCAAAAAGTCGACCTGCTTATTATCGGCGGCGGGATGGCCAATACTTTCCTTGCTGCCCAGGGATACGACCTGGGCAAATCTTTGTTGGAGGCCGATAAAGCCGGCCTGGCAAAAGAATTAATCGGGGAGGCCGGCGCCCGCGGCGTAAAATTTTTGCTGCCCGTCGATGTGGTTGCGGCCCAAGAAGCGGCGCCGGGTGCCGCGCGGGAGACCGTAACCGTGGACCGGGTGCCGCCGGATTATATGGTGCTTGATATCGGACCGCATACAGTGGCTTATTTTACCGAAGCCTTAAAAAACGCCAGAACGGTATTCTGGAACGGACCCATGGGTATGTTTGAAATAGAAGATTTTGCTAACGGGACGAAAGCTGTTGCCAGGACGCTCGCCGGAATTGACGCCGTAACCGTGATCGGAGGCGGCGATTCGGTCGCGGCGGTGCGTGAAGCCGGGGTGGCGGATAAAATGACCCATAATTCCACCGGCGGCGGCGCGTCCCTGGAATTTTTGGAGGGAAAACAACTGCCGGGGGTGGCTGCGCTCCTGGACAGGTAAGAGATAGACAGGGGGAGATGGATTGTCTCGCAGGCCGATTATTGCTGGTAACTGGAAAATGCACAAGACCATAACGGAGGCGGTTGACTTCGCGCGCAATTTAAAACCGGCCCTGGCGGGGATGGGTGACAGGGTTGAAGTCGTGGTGTGTCCTGCCTTTACAGCCCTGGCCGGCGTGGCGGAGGTTTTACGGGATACGGGAATCGCGGTGGGCGCCCAGGACGTTTACTGGGAGGAAAGCGGCGCCTTTACGGGGGAAGTATCCCCGGGCATGCTTAAAGACGCCGGTTGCCGTTATGTTATTGCCGGTCATTCCGAGCGCAGGCAGCTTTTCGGAGAAACGGCTGAAAATGTTAACCGCAAGGTGCAGGCTGTCCTGTCCCACGGGATGATTCCGGTTATGTGCGTCGGTGAAACCCTGGCGGAACGGGAGAACGGCATAACGGAAAAGGTGGTGCGCGCCCAGACCGGGGCCGGCCTGAAAGGTCTGACGCCGGAACAGGTGGCGGCCGTGGTGGTCGCTTACGAACCGGTATGGGCGATTGGGACGGGCAGGAATGCTTCGGAAGAAGATGCGCAGCAGGTTATTGGGTATATCAGGGGCCTGGTGCGGGAATGGTACGGCAGCACCGCGGCCGGGGCGCTGCGCATCCAGTACGGCGGCAGCGTCAAGCCGGAAAATGCTGCCGGTTTGATGTCCAGGCCCGATATCGACGGGGCCCTGGTCGGCGGCGCCAGTTTAAAAGTAGCAAGTTTTGCGCAGATAATAAAAGCTTCAGTGGCTAATACATAGGTAAGTTATTCATGCAAACGAAAGGCAATTTAAACATGCAGCAATTTTACGGTCAAAAAAGACCCCTGGTGCTGGTGATTCTTGACGGATGGGGCCAGACCGGGCGGGTAGAAGGAAACGCGATCGCCCAGGCCGCAACGCCTAATTTCAATAGCTTGATCAGTAATTATCCGCACTGTGTGCTGTCGTGCTTCGGCGCCAGCGTGGGCCTCCCGGCAGGCCAGATGGGAAATTCCGAGGTGGGGCACCTCAACCTGGGCGCCGGCCGGATAGTTTACCAGGAACTGACCAGGATTACGCGGGCGATCAAGGACAGCAGTTTTTTTAAAAACGAAGCCCTGCTCAAAGCGGTGTCAGCCGCCAAAAATAAAAATAAATCCCTGCATTTAATCGGTCTTTTGTCGGACGGCGGGGTGCACAGCCATATCAAGCACCTTTTTGCCCTTCTGGAACTGGCCGCGAGGGCAAACCTGCACCGGGTTTTTGTCCATGCCTTCCTGGACGGGCGAGACGTGCCGCCCGCCAATGCCGGGAAATATTTTGAATCGCTCGGGCAGAAACTGGACGCGCTGGGTTGCGGGGCGGTGGCCACGGTGATAGGCCGTTATTACGCCATGGACCGGGACTGCCGCTGGGAGCGGACCGAACGGGCTTACAACGCCATGGTATATGGCGCGGGGCTCCGGGCCCGGACTCCGGCCGAAGCGGTCAAACTGGGGTATGCCCGGGGTGAAACGGACGAATTTATTCAACCCACCGTGCTCGTCAACGGGGACAACCGGCCGGTGGCCCGGGTGACCGATGGAGACGCGGTGATATTTTTTAATTTCCGGCCCGACCGGGCCCGGCAGATTACCAGGGCCTTTGTGGACCGGGACTTTGGTTGTTTCAACCGGGGAAAGGAACCTCCGGCGGTGCATCTTACCTGTATGACCCTTTACGACAAGACGATCGATGCCCCGGTAGCTTTCAAACCCCAGCTGCTGCGCAACACACTGGGAGAAGTACTCAGTAACAACGGGTTGACCCAGCTCCGGATTGCCGAGACGGAGAAATACGCCCACGTGACTTTTTTCTTCAACGGCGGTATTGAAGTGCCCAACCCGGGAGAGGACCGGGTTTTGGTGCCCTCGCCCAGGGTGGCCACCTACGACCTCAAACCTGAAATGAGTGCCGTAGAAGTGACGGAAAAATTTTTGAAGTATTTTCGTGCCGGTGAATACGGGGTAATAATTATGAATTATGCCAACGCTGACATGGTCGGCCATACCGGGGATATGAACGCCGCGGTGCAGGCGGTGGAGACGGTGGACCGGTGTCTGGGAAGGGTGGCGGAGGCCGTGCTTGCAGAGGACGGTATCGTTTTAATCACGGCCGACCACGGTAACGCAGAGATGATGAAAGATGAAGCGGGGCGCGTTCATACCGCCCACACCGTTAACCCGGTTCCTTTTATTCTAATTTCCCGGGATGTTTCCGGCATTACCCTGCGGGACGGCGGCCTGGAAGATGTGGCCCCGACCATGCTTCATTTACTGGGCATAAGGCGGCCGCCGGAAATGACCGGAACATCTTTGATGGAAACCATTTAACAAAGGGCGGGGTTACAGCAGTACCGTCCTGAATGACTACAAGGGAGGATTATTTATGTCAACAATAATAAATGAAGTTTGGGCCCGGGAAATACTTGACTCCCGCGGTAATCCGACCGTGGAGGCCGAAGTTTACCTGGAAGACGGAACCGTGGGCCGGGCCGCCGCTCCTTCCGGGGCTTCCACCGGTGCCTACGAAGCGGTGGAATTGCGGGACGGTGACGAAAGCCGGTACCACGGCAAGGGAGTTTTGAAGGCGGTAGAAAACGTGAATTCCGTTATCGGCCCGGAGCTGATAGATTACGATGCTACCGACCAGCTGGGGATTGACCGGGCGATGATCGAACTGGACGGGACCCCGAACAAGAACCGGTTGGGGGCCAACGCAACTATCGCTGTTTCCATGGCGGTGGCCAAGGCGGCCGCCGGGGCCCTGGGACTGCCGCTTTACCAGTACCTGGGCGGGGCGAACGCCAAGGTACTGCCGGTTCCGATGATGAATATATTAAACGGGGGTAAGCACGCCGACAATAATGTCGATATCCAGGAATTCATGATCATGCCGGTGGGTGCGCAGGGATTTGCCGGGGCCCTGCGGATGGGGGCGGAAGTTTATCACACCCTGAAGGCGGTGCTTAAAAAACAAGGATTGAACACGGCCGTGGGCGACGAGGGCGGTTTTGCCCCGATGCTGGAATCCAACGAGGCGGCCCTGGCGGTGATTGTTGAGGCCATAACAGCCGCCGGTTATACGCCCGGAACGGATGTGGCCCTGGCGCTTGATCCGGCGGCCACGGAGTTTCACCAGGACGGCAGATACGTTTTTCAGGCCGAGGGCAAAAACCGGACGGCTGATGAAATGGTGGCGTACTATGCCATGCTGGTAGACAAGTACCCCATTATTTCCATTGAGGACGGTTTGGCGGAGGATGACTGGGAGGGCTGGCGCCGTTTGACCGAAAGACTGGGCCGGCGGGTGCAGCTGGTCGGGGACGATATTTTCGTTACCAATACCGAAAGACTGGCCCGCGGTATCAATACGGGAGTGGCCAATTCAATTTTGATTAAATTAAACCAGATCGGTACCGTTACCGAGACCATGGAGGCAGTGGAAATGGCCAAAGAAGCCGGCTACACCGCTGTGGTGTCGCACCGTTCGGGCGAGACCGGGGACGTGACCATAGCCGACCTGGTGGTGGCGTTAAACTGCGGACAGATTAAGACGGGCGCCCCCTGCCGCTCGGACCGGGTTGCCAAATACAACCAGCTGCTCAGATTAGAAGAAGAACTCGGCACGCTGGCCGTTTATAAGGGTAAAAAAAGCCTGTATAGTATCAAATATTAATGGAGAATTAGATGAAAGCAAAATTTTCAGCAGCATTGCCAGGTTTTATGCCGTATGATATAATGTCTTAGTGTCCGAACCATGCGAGGAGGTGTGAATGTATGGTCAAAATCGCTTTAACCGCCTTTCACGTAATTCTTTCCGTGGGACTCATTGCAGTGGTGATCATGCAGTCCGGCAGAAGCGCGGGCCTGGCCGGGGCGATATCCGGCGGGGCGGAATCGTTTTTAGGAAAGAAAAAAGGTTTGGATCAGTTATTGTCAAAATTAACCATCGGGGTAGCGGTGCTTTACGCCGTCACTTCAATAATATTGGTAATATTATAATAGAGTAATTTCAGGAACGATAAATATTAATACACCGGGACTGCCAGACCGGTGTATTTTATTATCACGGTTGCCGGTTAAGTTGCTAAAAAAAGGTTGTTCCTGTAAAATATACAGGAGCGGTTGAAGGGAGGCGGGCGGCTTGACCGGTATGACGAATGGCGAAAATATGTGTTTTGGCTGCAGCACTAAAAACCCCATCGGTTTGAAGCTTAACTTTGAGCGGGACGGCGAAGTTTGTCGCGCGCATTTTACGGCCGGCCCCGAGCACCAGGGGTGGCACGGTGTTGTCCACGGCGGGTTGGTGGCGACCATGTTGGACGAGGTGATGGCCCAGTGGCTGTGGCAGCATGAAATTGCCACCATGACGGCCGAAATGACCGTGCGTTACAGCAAAGCGGTTCCGGTGGGGGAAAGGTTGATTATAGAAAGCGGGTTGGTTTCAGGGAGAGGCCGTCTGGTGCAAATGGCTGCCGAAGTGATTTTGCCGGACGGTTCTGTAGCGGCTAAGGCTAAGGCAAAGTTCCTAAAAGTCAAACCGGAAAAAGATTTAGGAGGAGCGGATTAAAACGTGAAAAGAACGGAAGCTTTAAAAGAATTGAAAGAAAATTTATCAAATAAAAACCTAATCAACCATTGCCTGGCCGTCGAGGCGGTAATGCGCCGGTTGGCGCGTTATTTTGACGAGGACGTGGAAAAGTGGGGTCTGGCCGGCTTACTGCACGACATTGACTACGACCGGACTAAAGATAATCCGGAAATCCACAGCATTGAAGGGGCGGAAATGTTGTCTGAACTAGGGCTGCCCGAAGACGTGATTTACGCGGTCAAAGCGCATAACCCCAGTCACGAACTGCCGCGCGAGTCCCTGATGGATAAGGCGCTTTACGCCGCTGACCCGTTGACCGGGCTGATTGTGGCCGGAGCTTTGATCAAACCCGAGAAAAAATTATCCGCGCTAGACGTTCCTTTTTTGCTCAACCGCTTTAATGAAAAATCCTTTGCCCGCGGGGCCAACCGGGAAACCATGAAGACCTGCTCCGAAATGGGCTTGTCCCTGGAAGAATTTATGGGGCTCGGGCTCGAAGCCATGCAGGAAATAGCCGCCGACCTCAATTTGTAGGACGGGCAATAATATTAAAAAGGTTGCATTTGTAACCTTTAACCTGATTCAGGTGAGTAATAATGAATAACCGGACGGTAACCAAAAACCGCAAAGCAAGACACGAATATTATATTATGGAAACATACGAGGCCGGTTTGGCCTTGAAAGGGACCGAGGTAAAGTCCCTCCGCAACGGGAAGGCCAACCTGCAGGACAGTTTTGCCCGGGTTGAAAACGGCGAATTGTTGCTGTATAATATGCATATAAGCCCCTATGATCAGGGGAACCGGTTCAATCACGAACCGAAGCGCACCCGTAGGCTCCTGATGCACAAGCGGGAGATCATGAGGCTTTATGGCAAGACCAGGGAAAAAGGCCTGGCCCTGATCCCGTTGCAGGTTTATTTTAAGAACGGTCTGGCCAAAATAGAACTGGCCCTGGCCAAAGGCAAGAAGATTCACGACCGGAGAGAGGATATTGCGGCCAGGGACGCCCGGCGGGAAATAGAACGCGCGTTTAAAGAAAGATCAAAGTTGTATTAAACCCATGCAGATAATATGGGGGCGTTATGGTTTCGACGGGGGAAGTTGTGGCAGGATAAGCGAGCCGGGATCCCACCAGCCCGAAAAACGGTGGACAGTTAATAATAACTGGCAACAACGAAAATTACGCTCTAGCTGCTTAATCGCAGCTAGCATCCCACCCGCCCTTGCCTGTGGAGCGGGATTCGGGGTGTCAAAACAGCAGGCTGGCTCTTGAACCGTTTCTCGGAGGTTTAAGGGGACACTCATCGAGATAGCTCCAGCGCAGCCTGGTTGTGGGCGACGCCGGAGCGAACCGAAAACATAACCTACGCTCGTAGAAGGTCTTGTGGCTCTTCTTTCGGACGGTGGGTTCGAATCCCCCCGCCTCCACCAAATAAGAACTCAAATTTTGATACAATGAAAATCCCTTGATTTCAGGGGGTTTTCGTGTTTTCAGGGTAAATCAGGCAGTAGAAAAAGGTCGAATTTATTCCTTTGCACACCTTTCTGCCAAAAAGTATGCACACCCGGGGTGCAAAATTTAATAGGGGTGTGCTTTTTTTGTTTGGGGTGTGCAAACATTTTAGCAGAAATAAGAAGGGGGCTATAATAGCTATGGTGTTGTGTAAAATAAGTTATTGCCTTTTATGTATAGGTGTGATATAGTCAAGATGTGACAGTCACACTGTGACATATTGTTCGGGAGGCGGGTGAGAAATGAATGCTGAGAAAGTGAAGAAAGCTTATATGCCCATGACGGAAACCGCCTTTTATATTTTGCTTTCCTTATCAGAGCCTCGGCACGGCTATGGAATAATTAAGTTTGTAGAGGAACTAACCGAAGGCAGAATTAAACTTGGCTCCGGCACTGTTTATGGCACGCTGTCTAAAATGCAAAAGGATAACATTATCACAGTTTATGCTGATGGCCAACGCAAAACTATCTACGAAATTACTGCTATAGGTAAAGAGCTGATCCGCGCGGAAATTGCTCGCATTGGCAAACTGTATGCCAATGCTAAAGCTCTGGAGGTGAAGTTTCATGACAAAACGGGTATTTAGGCCCTTTTGGAGTTATGATGTAATAGCTACTGAACAATGGCTTGCTGATATGGCAGCTTCCGGTCTTTTGCTCCAATCAGCTAATTTTAGGAAAAGAGTATTTACTTTCATAGAAGTTAAACCCCAGAAGATTATCTATCGGATAGATTATGATAAAGATGGAAGGGGGTTGAGCCAAACATTGACAGGATGCGGCTAGGAGGCGGTTGCAAAAAGCAGACAATGGGTGATTTATGCCAATAAAGAAACTGAAGTCACCCTTTTCCCCCAACGAGACAGGGTTATAGCTAAAACTCGCTCCCTGGCACAACTATCGATCATATTATTAACCTTTGTCGGGGTATATCTGCTGATTTCCACCGGAATAACAGCCTTTGCTATATGGGGTAGTGGAAAGGCAGAATATGTGCCAGCACCTTACCCAGTATTAGATTATTTCCCGTACTTTATGATGATATTAAATATCTCCTTTTTGGCATGGGTCATCTATTTGTTTATTAAGACAAGAAAGTCATTAAAGCACTTTTCTGCTGCCAGTGGCTTCAGCGTTGACCCTACACTGGTAGATCTTCCCAATCAATGGGTTCAAATCCCCAATGATCTATCGGGATTAATTAAAAAGAAGAAGTTATTCTGGATTTACAATCTTGAGCAAACTATGGATTGGTTAGAAGTCCAGGCTAGCAAAGGGCTTTTACTGAAACATATCCGCAATAACTCCTTTTTCTTTGAAAGAACTGAGCCAAAGCAGCTAAAGTATTTTTTTGATACTCAGCAGAGCATTAACGAGGGCTACTTCGATATTCATCTCAAGGCGGGTTTTGATTTGCTGTATGATTCCAGGCTGCAGTTTGGCAGGCTGATACTATGGAGCAAACAATACTCTCCAGGAGAACCGGCACCTAAAATGTACACAGATAAAAAAGAACACCTGGCCAGTGCCAGACGCCTATTAATGAATAATTTGAAATTCGTAGCATATTTCCTAGTGTTAGGAGCAGTGAATCTATTTATTAGCTTGCTATCCATATATGACCAAATTAACCAATGGATCTGGATGCCTATTACAGGATTATGGATAATACTAATGGTTTTTAACCTTATCTTTCTATTTATGGCAGTAAAATCCTATCTGCGGGCAAAACAAAAGATGACAAGGGTATAAAATCGGGCTTTTCGTGCTTTCAGGGGTAAATTGGGCAGCAGAAAAAGGCTTAATCTACCCCGTTGCATACCTTTCTGCCAAAAAGTATGCACACCCCGGGTGCAAAATTCTATAAGGGGTGTGCATTTTTGTTTGGGGGTGTGCAAACAATTTGGCAGAAATAGATTGGAATAATTGGTATGTTCCCAAAAAGGTTCATGTTGAGTACGTTTTTGCTTGCAAGTAGCAGTTTAAAAGGGAGGGGGAACGAAATAACTTTTGTAAATAGGGGTCTACTTTACGTGAGATAGTAACGAAAAATGAAAGATATACTACAGTTCTAACACAGGGAGCTTAAAGTCGTTGTATGCTGCTATAGCATATGCTATAATGTTTAATGGGTTATTGGAGGTGTGTTTATGTCTTTTGGAGATTTAGTAAAAGAAATAAGGAAAGAATTAAGTATTAGTCAAGAGCAGCTGGCTCGTGATTTGAATATTAGCTTTTCAACTATAAATAGATGGGAAAATGGTAAAACTTTACCAAGTAGATTAGCAAGGCATAGACTTATTGAATACTGCGAAAGTAAAAATATTACTAACAGCATTACTGAAAAGATTGTTAAGTAACATTCTGTATTTTTGCACGAAAGGAGAAAGAAAATGGCTAGAGCAGATTTGCTTCTTGAAATTATAAAATATGGACTTTCTGGTGACATTACGAATTTACGTCGTGCAACAGAGGCTATATGTGCTGAAGAGCGTGCAAAGCAGCATACTATTGTTGCTAATCGTATTGAAGAATTATTAAAAGATTCTAAACAAAACATGAGAAATCTTCAAAATGGATTCCCCATGAAAAACGGTAATAGTGAACAATCGTTCTATATTGAGAAGGAGCCTCAAAAAAGACTAGATCACTTAATATTACCAGAAACTGTTCTTTCTTCATGTAAAGAAATAGTGGAGGAACAAACACGGGCAGATGTATTACGGTCATATGGATTGGAGCCTCGAAACAAGATTTTATTAATTGGACCACCTGGAAATGGTAAAACATCTTTAGCTGAAGCTATTGCAGAAGCGCTGATGACTCCTTTATTGATTGTAAAATATGAAAGCATTGTAGGAGCTTACCTAGGTGAAACAGCTACCAGGCTTGCTAAGCTAATAGATTATGCTAAAACTCGTCAGTGCGTTTTATTTTTTGATGAGTTTGAAACATTGGGAAAGGAACGTGGTGATATACATGAAACGGGAGAAATAAAACGTGTTGTAAGCTCATTATTATTGCATATTGATTCTCTACCTAGTTATGTTATTGTAATTGGCGCAACTAATCATGAAGATCTTTTAGATAAAGCGGCATGGCGTAGATTTCAGTTGCATCTAAAGTTACCGAGTCCTACTCGTAATAGTCTCGAAAAATGGTACTCACAATATGAAAAAAGAACAGGTATTAACCTAGGTTATGAAGTGAGTACGTTAGCTAAAAAAACTTTTGGTTGTAGTTATGCCGAAGCTGAAGAGCTTGCATTATCTATTTACAGAAGATATATTTTGCAATTACCTAACAATGATATTAAAAAAATCGCTAAGGAAGCAATTAGATTATGGGAAGCCCAAAAAAGAAGAAAGATAAATACTGGAAAAAAGGAGGCGGATGAATAATGCCTGAAAAACCGTTAATTCTTTTTCCTAGATACGAAAATTCCGAAAGGTCAAAAGGAAGCGGAGGGCCTTTAAGATTTTCAAAGCCATCTATAGGGCGGCAAATGCAACGATTAAGTCCTAAATTTGAACAACTTCAAAGGGCAATTCAGCAAAAAAATATATCAATACAACAGTCCCCATTAGGTATTAACCCTGAATGTGCTTTAGTATTAGAAGTTATTGGTAGTGTTGACAGTTTTTATACTGTTATAAAAAACATTGATGGGTTGGAGTTGATGTTTGATACTTCATTAGAAGGTATAGAGCAAGATGATGATTTTAAGCTTCTTAATACACGCGGTAATATTAAAGAAGATGGCGATTTATCAGGAAAGGTTTATTGCGTAATGACAAATAAGCGTGCCATAGATGAATTAATATCTTTGTGGAGACAATATGCGAATAATCCTGAAATGCAGTTTCAAAGAGGATATACTGGACTTCGAGATATGTTTAAACAATTAAAAGATATAAGATATTGGAGTCCTAAAGATCGCTTTGAAGAAACACATGTTTTAGATTATTGGCGTGAAAATCTTGAATTTGACGGTGATAGAGCAATCAAATTTGAAATAGAATTATTTTTTAGAAATAAACCAGAACACCGTGCTAATGCAGCAAATATTGTAAGAGAAGTAATAGGAAGCATGAATGGTAAAGTAATATCTCAATGTGTAATTACTGAAATTGCGTATCACTGTTTATTGGTTGAATTACCGAGAAATCAAATAGAATTGCTTGTTAAAAATTATGAGCAAATTGAATTAGCAAATGTTGATGATGTAATGTTTTTTAGGCCAGTTGGACAAATAGCCTTTCCAATTGAGGAAGAAACTAGTGACAATGCTGAGTTTGACGAGACTTTACTACAAGAATGCGTTATTAATGAAGAGCCAATTATAGCAATATTTGATGGTTTTCCAATACAAAACCATTCTTTGCTTTCAGGAAGGATAATTATTGATGATCCTGACGAATGGGGAAGTGTATATACGGTTAAAGATAGAGTCCATGGAACAGCAATGGCTTCATTGGTAATCCATAGTGATTTGAATAAGAGAGAAACAGCTTTGGACAGAAAAGTATACATACGTCCTATTCTAAAGCCTACTAGAGATTTTAATAATACTTTGATGGAATGTGTTCCCGAAGATGTTATCATTGTTGATTTAATACATATAGCTGTAAAGAGAATTTTTGAGGGCGATGAGACCACAGAACCTGTAGCACCGACGGTAAGAATTATTAATCTTTCTTTAGGGGACCCTTGCAGACAATTCTATAACTTAATGAGTCCATTAGCTCGTTTACTTGATTGGCTAAGTTATAAATATAAAGTTTTATTTATAGTAAGTGCTGGAAATCATAATAGAAACGAAATAGATGTAGGTATTACCTTTTCTCAGTTTAAAGAATTGCCTATTGAAAAACGTGAAGAAGCAGTGATTAAAGCAGTCGAGCAAAATAGTAGAAATATGAGATTATTGTCTCCTTCTGAAAGTATAAATAGTTTAACAGTCGGAGCATTATTTAAAGACAGTACACAAATAATAGAGAATGATAGGTTTATTCTTCCATATCAAAAAACGTTGCCAAGTCCAATATCGGCAGTAGGGCTTGGATATAATCGTTCAATAAAACCAGATATATTTTTTGATGGCGGTCGTAAATTTTTAAAAGAATCACTTCGCTCATCAGGACTGGAATGGGTGAATTCTATTACACGTCCTCCTGGTTGTTGTGTAGCAACTCCTGGAACTGATGAGGGGACCTTATCGATTGGATATACATTTGGAACAAGTGATGCAACGGCTCAGGTTACACATGAGGGAGCAAAATGTCATTCTGTACTAAATGATATTTTCTTGACACAAATAGGGCAAAATGTTCCACAGGATTATGCAGCGATATTAATTAAATCCATGTTAGTTCATGGAGCGTCTTGGGGTGATAATGCTTTAATAATTGCTAATTCATTACAAATTTCAGATAAACGAGTTTTTAGATGGTTAGGAAATGGAGTCCCGGATATATCTAAGGTCGAGGAATGCGCAAAGAATCGCATAACTCTTATTGGTTATGGATCATTAGAAAAGGATAAAGCCCATGTTTATCAATTGCCATTACCTTTTGATTTTTCAACAGGCCGTTATTTTAGAAAATTAACTATAACGCTTTCATATTTCTCTACCACAAAAGCAACAAGGCAAAGGTATCGTTCGGCACAAGTATGGTTTTCTATTGAGAATAATATACTTACTCCAAATCGCGTGAATACCGATGATAAGTCAGTAAAAAGAGGTACTATTCAACATGAGATTTTTTATGGAGATAGTGCCATTGTGTGGGAGCCAAATAATTATATAGATATTAAAGTTAACTGCAAAGATGATGCTGAGAAATATTTTAAGCCTGTAAATTACGGATTATTTGTAACTTTTGAGGTGGCTGAGGAAGTAGCTGAAAGACTTAATATGGATATTTATACAGATGTGGTATCAAAAATTCGTGAAGCAGTCCCAGTTACGACTGTAAATAGTAAATAACATTTTCATCTAATTGATTGCGCTTGGTTCTAAGATGTAAAATGCCAAGCTAAAAATAGCTAAAGAAAAACTGTTGTAGTCACTGTTTATAATAATAGATGCAAGGTAATCGTGAATTGGTTCAAGGTTATGAATAGTTGGAAAAAACAGAGCGCTTTCTAAACAAAAACTGCCAGTAACGGAAGAGCAGTGATAAAGAAGTCGTGAGTTGAGTCGACAATGACTCTCTCATAAGCTTTTTTTTATTAACTCCTCTGCTAATAAGGAGCAATCGCCAAATGAAAGAACGGGTGTTGTGGTTGTGATGTACATTATAGGGTAACTAAGTAATGCAAATTAATGCAAATCAAACCAAACAAAAACCTATACGAGATTGAGATTATTTGGTAAAATGCAGGTAATGAGTGTTCGAGTAGGAGCATTTGTTTTTGGCAAGTACAAATCCTAGCAGTGCGGAACTTAATTTTCCGAGCACCAGTTCCATTATTGGGACTTCATGGTAGAGTGTGTTAGCCTGTAACTTTGCCCTTGGAAAACCAGCAAGTGGCTGTGGTGTACCAACCTATCAATAATCGCGCTAGTCAGCTTTTCGTCATAGAAAATGCCGTTCCATTTACTGAATTCCAGGTTTGTTGTAATGATTATGCTCCTTTTTTCATAACATTCCGAAATGACCTGAAATAGCAGCTGTGAGCCATCTTTCTCAAAGGGAACATATCCCCATTCATCACAGATCAACAAATCTGTTTTTCTCAACTGTTTCATAAACCGATGTAATTCCCCTTTGGCCTTTGCCTCGTTCAATAGGTTAACTAGCGCCGCAGTACGATAGAATTTGACCTTCTTTCCCCTGGAACAAGCTGCAACTCCTATGGCCGTAGCCATATGGCTTTTTCCAGTTCCCACCGGCCCATAAAGAATCAGGTTTTCAAGCTTATCAATAAAAGCCCCGGTCTTTAATTCTTCAATACTGATAGCATTTGGTATCTGAATATCCCCGAATTCATAGTCTTCAAAGGTCTTGATAACGTCAAACCCCGCAGATTTCAGATTCCTGTTTTTCCTGGCCAACTCCCGATGATCTATCTCCATCTTTAAAAGCTGTGCCAAAAAATCGCCAAAATCAGTAGCATCGATTTTTGAATAGCTCTCATAGATGTTTTTTCCAAGCCGGAGTTCCTTACAGTAGTGCTTTATCAATGCATCTGAATTCATTGCTGCAGCCCTCCGGTCAAGAGTAACTCATCATATGTTTTGATGTCGGGTGTATATTTTTTAAGTTCCGGAACTGTTTCAGGAAGACTCACTTCCGGTTCCGGCAAAGTTCCGGTCTTTAAGCGGCAATAAGTAGCCCAAATGCTGTCCAGATCACTAACTCCTAATTTTATCCCTTCCTCAAATGCCTCAATCGCTGCATAAAAGCCTGAAACTACTGTCATTTTTGTAAACAGCTTTAATGCCTGTTTTTTTCTCTCATAACTGCTCTTGTCCAGATATCCCCTAAGAATTGGCGGCAGTTGATTGTATAATCCTGTGTACTTTAACGCAGTCGGCCTTTTACTCATAAGCTCGAGATAGGGTATCCAGTTCATCGATTCTTTTTCCTCTCCGTAAAGCCGTCTGTGCCCGATGATATGATTGCAATCCGTATCAAGTATTTCAATATCATGGGCGTTAGCTTTGACGATGACCTGTCTCCTAGCCATATTGGGAGAAGTGGAATATATTCTGCTATCAAACTTTACTTTCCCATAGTTATCAGCCTTGGCGAATTCATGTAGGAATACTTCAAAGGAAACCTTCGGAAGCTTGAAGAATTCTTTCTGATCTTCCAGGAATAAATCTTTTATCATCCCATATCCCTTGTAGTGCATCCTATTCATATCCTGATCGCACCTTAAAAGGAGTTCCTTGTTGTATTCTTTTAAATCCTTAAATTCCGGAACCGGAACAAACATATTCCGTCGGTGATAACCAACCTTGTTTTCTACAGAGCCCTTTTCATGACCACTGTTGGGATTACAGAAGTTGCTCTGAAAGCCATAATGCATCATGAATCTTAAAAAGCCTTTAGTTAAATCCCTTTCCCCATACTCTCTGATTTTCTTGACAGCTGTAGACATATTATCAAACCAGATTGCTGTTGGTACACCACCAATGTGTTCGAAGATTGCCTTCATGCCTTCCAGCAGGCATTCCTGGTTTGCACTTTTGAATAATTGCATATGACCGCCATTACTGTGAGGATAGGATATATTGAAGTAGTATCCGTCATATGTAACGCCATTTTCTATGAACCGTGCCTCTCCAAAGTCGGCCTGGCCTTCTCCCGGAGGGTGCTCCAGCGGAAGAAAACCGTCAGAGTCCATTTGGAGTTCTTGTCTGATACCTGCAACAAATTTTCGGACCGACCTCTCACTGGCGTCAAATTCATTACCATACAGCTCCTTCAACCGGTCATACACTCTTTTTGCTGTGTGTCGTTGTTTATAAGGTGCTTGCTTATCGTTGATAAGCCATGTTGTGACAATGCTCTTATATGGGGATAACTTGCCTTGCCGTCTCTGCTTAGGGCGGATTGTCTGATTAAAATCTTCTTTCTCGACATACTTCTTGACAGTTTCAAAGTCATGTCCGGTAATCTTAGATATTTTTCTTAAACTCTTGCCTTCAAATTTCTTCATGTTTCTGATACGATATACTTGCTCCATTGTTAGCATCCTTTCTGTACCCCCCTTTAGATTCGACACCTAAAAGGGTATTATTTTTAAGGGGTGCTTGCAATGGAGTTTTTCCATTTTATGCAGGGTTTTTTAAGTTCCGGATCGCTCGGTTTTCATTGTACCAAAAACATCTTAGTCTTTCCACCAATACCAGGAGATGATAAATATTATATTCTCCCTTACTTTTGGATTCCAGAAGAAAATATGGACTTAAGGGTAAGGCGAGACCATGTTCCTTATGATATCTGGGCTAGCCAAGGTTATATTCAAACTACAGAAGGCAATGTAATCCATTATGGCTTTATTGAGAAATTCATCGAAGAGCTGTGGCAGGACTATAACATTAAAGAAATCGCCTTTGATAGATGGGGAGCAGTTCAAATGAGCCAAAATTTAGAAGGTGCTGGTTTTACTGTTATACCCTTTGGTCAGGGGTATCGGGATATGAGCCCACCTACCAAAGAACTGATGAAGCTAACCCTAGAAAAAAGGATAGCTCATGGTGGCCATCCGGCTCTTTCCTGGATGATGGACAACATTCATGTGCGAACCGATCCCGCTGGGAATATCAAACCGGATAAGGAAAAATCTACAGAGAAAATTGATGGTGCTGTGGCTGTATTTGTCAATCGAAAAATCCCCCATATTTTAATCGAAAACTCCCCCACCTATAGTTAAAAAAACAACACATCATTCCTGTTCTTTTAACCATCTTTTGGTTTCTTTCAAACGATAAGAGTTCC
>Ga0334898_1000779_pt1 | contig 43830 bp, 28 predicted proteins | sample GraSluR3_MG_10_FD_207228 | JGI IMG/M metagenome (GOLD analysis project Ga0334898, IMG submission 207228) | Sludge microbial communities from methane-producing bioreactor in Wageningen University, Netherlands - Granular Sludge_3_08-R3 | ecosystem: Engineered > Bioreactor > Anaerobic >... | reverse complement strand
AGGTATTTTCATTCAAGATACTGAATATCAGGACTTTAAATACTTTTATTCACATAAGTTATCACCAAGTTATTAACATATTAGATTGATATTCAAAGGGTTATAAAATTTTTGTCATGTACTAAGTTTACTGGAATAAAGTATGTGAAATTACTGCTGATATTATGGGGCTGCTTGCCATTGATTTTAACCATAAATCATATTCAACAGCGATCATTAAACACTTTACGGGTTTAAATGAAAGCACGATCAGTAGTTTTAATGTTCTTCCATTGATCAATCTTGGATTGGAGCAATATGACCAATTTGCCAATGATCCACTGTTCAATGACGTGGCCTCAACACACCCCTCAATGATGCTACGCCTGAAAATTATCAATACTATCCCACAGTTAAAGTTGATCAGAAATTTTAATCAGATGTATTCTGTTGAGGAAATTAATGTTTTTAAGAAAGAATACAATACAACCATCAATGAATTGGTTGAAGCCATATATCCTGAACTCTTTCCTGACAATAAAGGCTGGGATAAAATCCTGGTGCCAATGACCATAGCTGTTATCCTGTCAGATGGAGAGATTGATGAGAAAGAAATAAAGTACTTTGAAGACCTGTTTTCACATAAATCATCGCAACTGATATCCAAGTATAAAAAATTACTATTACACGATAATAGAAGTTTTAAAGCATTAGTAGAAGCATTCATTAATGATAGTATTACCATTGCTGATAATCTTGGGTATAACAAACATAAACTGGTTCCTGTTATCAGAAAGCTGTTGCTTGTGGCCGACTCAGATGGACAGATTGACATGCAAGAATTAGAGTGTATATACAAATTTGGGCAAGCATTTGGATTTACCCGTGAAGACATCGTTATTATGGTGCAGACGCAATATAGGTTGAACTTTTAGGGGAGATTTCCAAAAAAATGCCATACAGATATGGACAAGCTTGAAAAGAATATCATCGAAGGGATCAAATTGGGCTTGGAAGCCGCCGAAAACAAGCTTTGCAAAGTTTACAGGTATGAACTTGAAAAAAAATTACGCAAATATTGTTTTTTAACAATACCTGTCGAAATGGTAGCAACCGATGCAATGGTACTTGCAATTGAAAAAATCAGGTCAGGTGAGTACAAGGACCATGGTAAATTATTACCCTATATGATTGGGATTGGTAAAAACCTTTGTTCAGAAATTCACAAAAAGAAAATAAAAGAAATAGTGTATTATGACGACATGATATTTAATTATTCACATAGCAGCATTGCAGCAGAGGACGTACAGGACCTTTTGGATGATGATATCAGAATGGTCCGTGAGGCCATAGGAAAAATAGATGCGATCTGTCGTGAATTGCTAATACTCGCTTTTTATAAGCAACTAAGGCCAAGAGAGATTATACAGATCATGCCTGAACTGGTTTCTGCCAGTAGAATCAGTAACAGGAAAAATAAATGTTTGGCAAAATTGAAAGGAATATTTTATAAACGTAAATCAAATCAACATGAACATAAAGTCAAAAGTACATAATAAACTGCTCATCAAAGCGATCATCCAAGATGGACGAGAAGAAATGAGAACCCGTTTTCAAAAATTATCAAGCTCAGGAGAAATAATAAAATTGTCGATGACGGATCAAATTCTGGATCCTATTTCTAGAGCTGCATTTGGGCATAGTAAGGGGCTAGAGCCTAACCCGCTTCGCGTTTCAGATGAAACACTGCAGAAATTTCTGGAAGCAGACAATGAATGTGAAAAGAAAAAGAAGTCTGATAAAAAGGAATCAAAAAAAAGGAAGTAAAAACTTTTTTGTGAAGGATAATTGCATTTAACCGCAGCATCATTTTTCAAGTTTAATCAATAGTATATTTTGGGGTTGAAGAATACCAACAACAAATTACAAAAAATGAAAACAATTGATACTGGTAGTTTTCCCGAGAAGTCGTTATTTAGGAAAATATGATCCGAAAGATGTTATTACATAACAAAAGAATCTGTTAAAAACTGATAAAACACTAACCATGGATTATCACTACGCAAATTTTATTGAGTTCATCATCATGCTTGCGGCTGTAATAACTGTTATTGTTGCAATCTATTCACTGCGTACAAGTATAAAGCAAAACAATGACCAAATGCGGTTGAGTTTTTTCACCGATTACACCAAACGTTACCAGGAGATCATGCTCGGTTTTCCTTTTGACATTGGAAATCCCGATTTTGATATTCACGCACTTGATGATAAACAAAAGGACATGGTATTGAAATACATGCGCGCATATTATGATCTATGCAGTGAAGAATATTATCAATTTCAAAAGAAAAACATTGATAAAGCCACATGGGTTGAATGGGAAGAAGGGATTAAAGATTCCTTATCAAAAAAAGGTTTTCGGGATGCCTGGGATATACTGTCCTTTAATGCAAAATACTATGAAGATTTTACCAGTCTTATGAAAAAAATCAATCCCAATTCCGGCAATAACAAACATTCAAAAAATAACCGCAGTAACAGCAGAACAGAAGCATGACCGTAACATCAAATCATAAGAAAGTAGTCTATGTTGACATGGACAATGTCCTGGTTGACTTTAAATCAGGATTAGAAAAGATAGATAAAGAAATATTAGGAAACTTCAAAGGCCATGAAGATGACATACCGAACTTATTTTCCTTGATGGATCCTGTGCCTGGAGCAATAGATGCGTTTAACTTTTTATCAGAGCATTTTGTCACCTATATACTAACGACTTCCCCATAGAAAAACCCGACAGCACTTCAAGACAAAAGAAATTGGATAGAGAAACACCTACCTGAAAACGGATATAAACGATTGATCATCAAGCATCATAAGAACCTGAACAAAGGGGATTACATTATCGATGACAGAACCGCAAGAGGTGTTGATAAATTTGAAGGTGAGCATGTCCACTTCGATACACAGAAGTTCCCAGATTGGGATACAGTAATCGATTATCTCTGTGACAAGGAAAACATTAAAAGATAACAAGAGAATGCTGTAAACTTTTATTTATAATACCTTGGAATACAAATCATAACAATTAGAACCTGAAGAATTGAATGAGGTTAACATTTTAAATTTCATTTTTTTAAAGCCCCTTCCCTCATCAATCCCCTGAATGGCCCCTAAGCAATTTTTCCTTATTTTTACCTCCCAACAAACGCTGCCATGACGCCATATCCCGATCCCATCGACCCTTCCAGGCTCGACCTGGTGATGCGCGAGCATGACCATGCCATCTTTTACGGCCGGGAGGTGCTCAAAACTCCCGAGGGGAATGATGTGGCCGGACAGGACCAGCGGCTGCTCAAACACCTGCTGGCAAAAATGACGGTCTATGGCAGGATCGACCTGCAAAACGTCAACAGCTTTGCTCTCTTCTGCATGCAGCGCGACCATATCGAAACAGGCCGCGACGGGATCATGGACGATTTCGGCCGGATCTTTAACAACGACCTGCCCGTTCAACTGATCCTCGGTAAAAAGAATTCACTGCTCGACGCCGGAAAGGCCCTTGCCTGCCTCGACAAGCATCCGGCCATCCTCAACCTCTTATTCTGGGGCATGCCCGAAACCGGCAGGCGGATGCGGCTCTTCACCGATGAACTGACCGGAAAAACAGAAGACGCACCCCCCGCCACGGATGCCCTTTACCACACGTCAATGGAATATTACCGGCAACTGACGGATGCCGAAAAGGCGGCCGCCAACCTCCTGCTTGCCGTCCACACCTCAGGCTTCCTCCTGCCGCTGATGCTGCTGGCCGGCAATATCACCCCCAGCGAGTACGCCACGGCAACACTGGCCATCAGGCTGGGACACGCCCTGCCCGGCACGGCCGGCGAAGATAAAGCCGTTGCCCGGCTTAACCCCCGCCCGGATGAAACCGACAGGGACGATCCGGTTAAAGCATACGGCGAACTGCACCTGCAGGCCATCCGGGCCCTGGAATACGTCTCGTTCTTTACCGGGCCGGCCAACAACCATGAACCCGGCATCCGCGACCTCATCAGGCTGGGCGAAAGCTATAACCTCGAATTCAAGACTTCGCTGCGCTGGGATGTACGGCAACAAAAGAAAAACCCGGCCATCGAACATGCCAGCCTCAAAACCATAACGGCATTCCTGAATTCGGGCGGCGGACACCTGCTCATCGGCGTGGAAGACAGCGGACAGGTGGCAGGCATAGAAACCGACCGCTTCGAAAACGACGACAAATTCCTGCTGCATTTCTGGAACCTGGTGAAGTCGGCGATGGGCCAGGAAATAACGCCCTATATCCGCACCACCCTCGAAAAAACAGGCGGCCTGACGGTTTGCCACGTCCGGTGCATGCGCAGCCCCGCACCGGTCTTCCTCCGCCAGAAAGGCTTGCCCGAAGAATTCTATATCCGCACCGGACCGGGCTCATCCAGCCTCGGCATCGGCGAAGCACACCGCTACATCTCCGAACACTTCCCCGGAAGGTGAAAATTTAAAATCCTGTATTCTGTATCCGGGATCTTGAATGGAACAGGAAGCGGATACCCGGCTCCGGATATTCCGCCTGCAGCGGAAGCTGTAATGTGTTGAGGTCTCGAGCGGATTCGAACCGCTGTACGAGGTTTTGCAGACCTCTGCCTAGCCACTCGGCCACGAGACCTTTTTAAGGCATACAAAGATACAACAATTTTTTTATTTCGTGTTCCGGCACTTCCGCCGCCGCTACCCCCTGATCCTGGACGCGATGATGTTGCTGATCCCGCCCGTGTCGATCCTGTCCTGCTGCATGCTGTCGCGTTCGCGGATGGTCACGCTCCCGTCTTCGAGGGTCTGGTGGTCGACGGTGATGCAATAGGGTGTGCCGATGGCATCCTGCCGGCGGTAACGCCTGCCGATGGCATCTTTTTCATCGTACTGGCAAAGGAAATCGCGCTTCAGGCTGTCCATGATCTCGCGGGCTTTTTCGGGCATGCCGTCCTTTTTTACCAGCGGCAGGATGGCCGCCTTGACGGGCGCCAGCATGGGCGCGATCTTCATCACCACCCTTTCGGAGCCGTCGGGAAGCTTCTCCTCGGTATAGGCATGGCCCAAGACCGCCAGAAAGGTGCGGTCGAGCCCGATGGAAGTCTCAACCACGTAGGGCACATAGCTTTCGTTGAGCTCGGGATCGAAGTACTGCATCTTCTTCCCCGACAGTTCCTGGTGCGCCTTAAGATCGAAATCGGTGCGTGAATGGATCCCTTCCAGCTCCCTGAAGCCGATCGGGAAGTCGAATTCGATGTCGAAAGCGGCATTGGCATAGTGCGCCAGCTTGTCATGTTCGTGAAAGCGGTATTTCTCACGCGGGATGCCCATGGCCAGGTGCCATTTCATCCTTTCTTCCTTCCAGTATTCAAACCATTTCATCTCTTCGCCGGGCCTGACAAAGTACTGCATCTCCATCTGTTCGAACTCGCGCATGCGGAAAATGAATTGCCGGGCCACGATCTCGTTCCTGAATGCCTTCCCGACCTGGGCGATGCCGAAGGGCACCTTCATCCTGCCGGTTTTCATCACGTTGAGGAAGTTCACGAAGATGCCCTGTGCGGTTTCGGGGCGCAGGTACACCACGTTGGCCCCTTCGCTGAGGGAGCCCATCTGTGTGGAAAACATCAGGTTGAACTGCCGCACTTCCGTCCAGTTCCGGGAACCGGAAACGGGACATACGATCTCCAGCTCTTCGATCAGCGCCTTGATGGCGGGCAGGTCGTTATTGTCCATGGCCGGATACAGGCGCTGTTTGATGGCGCCGAGCTTTTCATGGTAATCCTTCACGCGGGGGTTGGTGGAGGTGAACTGTTCCTCGTCGAATTCGTCGCCGAAGCGGGCGGCGGCTTTGGCCACCTCTTTGGCAATTTTGGCCTCGATCCTGGCCATATGGTCTTCGACCAGCACATCGGCGCGGTAACGTTTTTTCGAATCCTTGTTGTCGATCATCGGATCGTTAAAGGCATCGACATGCCCGGAGGCTTTCCATACCGAGGGGTGCATGAAGATGGCGGCGTCGAGGCCCACGATATTTTCGTGATACTGCACCATCGACTTCCACCAGTATTCCCTGATGTTGTTCTTCAGCTCAACGCCGTACTGCCCGTAATCGTAAACGGCGCTCAGGCCGTCGTAGATCTCGCTCGAGGGGAACACGAACCCATACTCCCGCGCATGGGATATTACTTTTTTAAAATGATCTTCATTATTTGCCATGCTGCAAAAATAGTAAATTGAACTTCGCGCCGACGCGGCAGTTTAAATTGAAGGATAATGAAAAAGCGGGGGCGGGTTTCGTGATCATCAGCGGTTGTTGTAATCCGTCATGGTCTGGTCGATCCCGTGCCTGACGAAGCTTTTCACCATTTCCACGGCCAGTTGTATTTTGGGGATCATGATCTCTTCTTCGGTGCGGCTCCATTGTCCGAGCACATAATCCGACTGGTAACCCTTTGCAAATTCGTCGCCGATGCCGATGCGCAGGCGCGGGAAGGCTTCGGTTCCCAGGGTGAGGATGATGTTTTCGAGTCCGTTGTGTCCGCCGGGGCCGCCTTTTTTTCGCATGCGGAGGGTTCCGGTGGGCAGGGCGATGTCGTCGGCAATCACCAGCAGTCTTTCGGCCGGGATGTCTTCCTTTGCCATCCAGTACCGGATGGCCTTTCCGCTCAGGTTCATAAAGGTGGAGGGCTTGATCACCACCAGCATCTTTCCGCTGTAGCGGATGCGTGTGAGCGCGGCATGGCGGCCGGCGGTGAAGCCTGCGCCGGCTTCCTGCGCCAGGGCGTCGGCCACCACAAAGCCAATGTTATGGCGGGTGTTGGCATACTTGTCACCGATATTTCCGAGTCCGGCTACCAGGTATTTCATAACGCAAAGATATGGTAAAATCGTTCAGCATAAATGGGAGGGGCCGCACAGGAAGTCCCGCCGCCGCACCCACGAAAATAAAAAAAAGGATGCCATGTTGTGCATGACATCCTGTATATATTGCCTGGACGGGCCTATTCGGCCGCTTTATCGCCTTCGGCAGCGGGCTCTTCTCCGCCTTCGGCGGGAGCGCCTTCTTCACCTTCTTCCTCATCTTCATCCACACTCACAACAACGCGGGTTACTTTTACGGAAACCACCAGCATGTCGGGGCGGTCGAGAAACTGAATGTTTTCCACCACCAGGTCGCGCACCTTGATGGAATCGCCGATTTCGAGTTTGGAGATATCCACCTCGAGGTAGTCAGGGATATCTTTGGGCACGGCCCTGAGCATGATCTTGCGCATGGCCATCTTGAGGGATCCGCCTTTGAGCACGCCGGGCGACACCCCTTTCGCCCTGACCGGTATGGCCACTTTTACGGGCTTATCCATGTCGAATTCAAGGAAATCGGCATGCAATACCTTGTCGCTTACCGGATGATACTGCACATCCTGCAACAGGGTATTGATCTCGTTTTCGTCGATCCTGATCTTAACGATATAGGTTTCGGGCGAGAAGAGCAGTTTGATGAACTCCCTTTCGTCCAGGAAAAAATGGATCTGTTCCTTTCCCCCGTATACAACGCAGGGTACCAGGCCCTGCTTCCGGAGGTCTTTAGCATCTTTTTTCCCTACGTTCCCCCTGAGGGAACCGCTCAATGATACTGTTTTCATGTTTATTGAATTTGTTGATTAATGAATGGATTGTATTATAACCTGAATAATGAGCTGATCGATTCGTAGCTTTCCACCCTGCTGATGACTTCGGCCAGCAGTTTTGATGTTGACAGCACGGTGATCTTTGATGATTGTTTTTTAAGGGGGATGGTATCGGTAACCACCACTTCGACAAAGGGTGAATGTTCGATCCTTTCATAGGCTTCTCCTGAAAACACCGGGTGTGTGCAGAAAGCCCTGACGCTGCTGGCCCCGTTGTCGACCATCAGTTTCGCGGCCTTCGTCATGCTTCCGGCCGTATCGATGATGTCGTCGACCATGACAACGTCGCGGCCCATTACTTCGCCCACCAGTTCCATTTTGGCCACTTCATTGGGTTTAGCACGCTGTTTGTAGCAGATCACGAATCCCGTGCCCATGATCTTGGCATAGCTGGCCGCCCTGCGGGTGCCGCCCGTATCGGGCGATGCCATGGTGAGGTTCGGCAGGTTGAGTTGCCGCAGGTATGGGACGAATATTGAAGATGCATAGAGGTGGTCGACGGGTACGTCGAAGAAGCCCTGTATCTGGTCGGCATGCAGGTCGATGGTGATCACGCGCGTTACACCGGCAACCGCCAGGAGGTTGGCCACCAGCTTGGCGGCGATCGACACCCTGGGCTTGTCCTTACGGTCCTGCCGTGCAAAACCGAAATAGGGGATCACGGCCACGATGTTCCTGGCCGACGACCTGCGGGCCGCCTCCACCATCATCAGCAATTCAAAAAGGTTGTCGGCCGGGGCAAAGGTCGACTGAACGATAAACACATCCCGCCCCCGGATGTTCTCTTCGAAGGAAGGCTGAAACTCCCCGTCGGAGAATTCAATAACATCGGATTTACCAAGTTCGACACCGAATTCGGTAGCGATCTTTTCGGCCAGATATCTTGACTCGCGGCAGGCAAAGATACTGACGAGTTTTTTGGAAGGCATATTGATGTGTATTTAATGTTCTGAAAATCCGTGCAAAAATAAGGCGAATATTCATTTCATGCAAATCAAATTGACAATCACAGCCGGAGGTATGGAAAATGGACAGGATAAGGGATCCTTCTTCCCGTATTTAAACGTGATGATGCCACGGAATTTTCAAAATTCGTAACTTGCACCCCTCAAAGGGCTGCCGGAACTTTTATTTCCGGTGCCGGAGAAACATAATGAAAAACCGACGACCGTGACAGCCTCATTTGGCACAGGCAGACATCAACATTGTTATTTGGATTGGCCGGGGCTTATCACAGTCAAAAAAAAAAAATACCGGATCATGCAAAAATTCACGATTTACCTCCTGTTTCTTGTCTTCCTCGCCTCCTGTGGCGACGGCATTCCGCAATATGAAAAAGACCATGCCTTCTGGCTCGACGAGGCCGACCTCTCGGCCATGGAGCAGGACTGGGGTTCGCCCCGCGCAAAGCTGAGCTGCGACGGCAACGCCCTGTCGGTGGGAGGCAAAAAGTACAAACGCGGTATCGGCACGCACGCCGTGAGCAGGTTGATGATCAAAGTGCATGGCACGGGTGAGCGTTTCAAGGGTGCCGCCGGCGTGGATGATGAAAGCGGGAAACAGGCATCGATGGAGTTCTTCATCCTGGGCGACAAGCAGGTGCTCTGGCAGAGCGGACTGATGAAAAAGGGAAATGCCGCCAGCGAGTTCGACCTCGACATCAGCGGCATCGACATGCTGGCGCTGTATGTTTCGGATGGGGGCGACAACATCCATTACGACCATGCCGACTGGCTCAATGTGCGCATCACCTATCATGATTCCGTTCCGGAGGTGGTTCATCCCCATGTACCGCGGCCTTATGTGCTTACCCCGCCGCCACCGGCCGAACCGCGCATCAACGGGCCTTCCGTTTACGGGGCAGGGGCAGGGAAGCAGTTCCTCTACCGGATCCCTGCCACAGGCGAACGGCCGATGAAGTTCAGCGCCAGGGGACTGCCGGCAGGTTTGAACATTTTTGAAGAAAGCGGCCTGATCAGGGGCAGGGCCCCGGCCGACGGGACCTATGAGGTGACCCTGACAGCTGAAAACGAGTATGGCAAAGACAGCAGGAAATTTAAGATCATTGTGGGCCAGGGGCTGGCCCTCACTCCGCCCATGGGATGGAACTCCTGGAATGTATGGGGGCTGAACGTCGACCAGCAGAAAGTGAAGATCGCCGCCAGGGCCATGGAAGCCACCGGGCTGGCCGATTACGGCTGGAGCTATATCAACATCGACGATGGCTGGGAAGCTCCCGAAAGGGATGAAACCGGCTTCCTCTTCCCCAATGAAAAATTCCCGAATATCCAGCAACTGATCACCGACATCCATAACATGGGGCTGAAAGTCGGCATCTATTCCTCACCCGGGCCAAGCACCTGCGGCGGTTACCCGGGCAGCTACGGGCACGAGCTCACCGATGCCCGTACATGGGCCGTGTGGGGTGTCGATTACGTAAAGTACGACTGGTGTTCATACGGCGACATTGCAAAGGACCAGAGCCTGGAAGAGTTGCAGAAGCCCTATATCCACTTCAGGGAGGTGCTTGACCAGGTTGATCGTGACATCGTATACAGCATCTGCCAGTATGGCCGCGGTGAGGTATGGAAGTGGGGCGCTGAGGTTGGCGGCAACCTGTGGCGGACCACCGGCGACATTACCGACACCTGGAGCAGCATGGCCGGGATTGGCTTCAGCCAGGACGGCCTGGCGGCCTATGCGGGACCGGGCCACTGGAACGACCCCGATATGCTGGTGGTAGGGAAACTGGGCTGGGGCAGCGAACTGCGCAACAGCAGGCTGACCCCCGATGAACAATATACCCACATCAGCCTCTGGGCACTGCTGGCTGCACCCCTCATGCTGGGCTGCGACCTGGCACAGCTCGACCCCTTCACCCTAAGCCTGCTCACCAACCATGAGGTGCTGGCCGTAAACCAGGACCCGCTGGGCAAACAGGCCATCAAAAAATACGATGGCGTCAGGTACCAGGTGTGGACCAGGGAACTGGCCGACGGCTCACTGGCCGTGGGGGTGTTCAATATCGGAAAAGACACCCCCGTTGAAGCCTTTAACTGGGATAACGACGACCGCAGGCTGCGGATCACCGTGGGGGCCGAACAGCTCGGGCTGACCGGCATCCACAGGGTCAGGGATCTGTGGCGGCAGCATGACATCGGCACCTTCGAGAAAATATTCGTGACGGAAGTACCGCACCATGGCGCGGTAGTGCTCAAGCTGACAAAGGAAAAATAATGCAATGGCAGGGGCTGTTGCCTTCACACCCGATTGCAAAAGATCGTATCTTTGCCCCGGGACAGGATCCCCTGCCATAAGCCCGAATCACTCCATGCCCGGATGGCGGAATTGGTAGACGCGTTGGTCTCAAAAACCAATGAGGTAACACTCGTGCCGGTTCGATCCCGGCTCCGGGTACCCCGGCGAAGCTGCAAAAGCTTCGCTTTTTTTTTGAAAAATGCCGTGGACCCACCCTCCTGCACAAAACATTATTTTACTCAGTATTTCCCGTAGCCGGAAACCTGCATCCATTACTGAACCGGCTTCATTCCCCTCCAAACCAATTGCACATTATTCTTAATGTTTACAGGGGTTTCCCGTCGACGCACAAAATTATGACAGCCGGGGCGGGCGGGCGGGCCTGTTTATACTAATAATATCCTAATATATTAACTATAAATACCTTATATGGTCCATTAAAGCATTTTTATACCGAAATCATGTTTAGAATGAGTTTAAATTGAATTCATATTATAAAAAAAAGCCCCGCAGGCCTTGACAGACGCATGATTTACCATAACTTTCGTTATAAGGCCCCCAAATCAGAGCATTTTTCCGACCACCCGAATCTTGATTACTAAATACATTACGGAAACCATACCAGTATTTTTTCGTATACAAGCGAAACATGCATTTAAGCTGGTAATTAAGGCTTTAAACAAACAAAACCAAATTGGCATGGCAAAAATCTACCGTTCTTCCGTTTTATTCGCATGGCTTCTGTCCTTCTTTGCCTTTGCGATGCCTTCACTCGCCCAGTGTCCGGTCAACCCGGCCTTCACCTTTCAGAAATCCTGTTCGCAGGACTTCCGGATTGCCTTTACCAACGGGACCACCGTAACGCCTCCCGGACAGGTTGACTACTACCGCTGGCATTTTGGCGACGCCACCACCAGCACGGCCACCAACCCTTCGCATACCTATGCTGCCGGGGGAACCTATCAGGTGATCCTGTTTGTATATGACACTTCGGGTTGTTACGATTCCATCGTACAGAACGTGCTTGCCACTGCCCTGCCGCAGGCCTCCTTTACCTATACCCAGTCGGGATGCAGCGAGATCTCTTTTACCAACACCTCCACCTATGCCGGCAGTTCTCCGGCCTGGTTCTGGACTTTCGGTGACGGACAGATCTCCACGGAGCAGCATCCCGTACACACCTATGCCACGGGAGGCATTAAAAATGTAAGCCTTACGCTTACCGACCAATACGGCTGTTCAAACACCTATTTGTTTGCCATCAATGTATTTCCGGCCGCAACGGTCGACTTTAGCTATGACCAGAGCAATTGCGAGCTGGTTAATTTTTTCGATGGTTCGACGGGAACCGGGATGATCACGCGTTTGTGGGATTTCGGCGACGGGACAACCTCCACGCTCACCAATCCAAGCCATAGTTTCGCCCTCGGCAACACCTATGTGGTTACGCTCACCATCAGCGACCAGTATTGCAGCGGGCTTGTCCATACCGACACCCTTGTATTTCCCAACCCGCCCACGGCAGATTTTACCTTCAGCCCCGACGGCCAGTGCGCGACCACCCCCGTCAATTTCGACGCAACGGGTAGCACAGGCACGAACCTGAATTACAGCTGGAGCTTTGGCGACGGCAATACCACTGCAGGGCTGATCCTGCCATGGACCCAGCATACGTATAATTCATATAATAATGCTGCCTGCGATCTCAGCCAGTCGTATAATGTGATCCTGACCGTTACCGACGGCATCGGCTGTACGGATACCAACAGCGACCTGGTAACCACCCTGAGGGTGCCGCAGCCCCTGCTGCAGGATCTTTCGGGCAACAACTTCCAGAATTGTTATTCGGTGAACCCGGCCGACCCCACCGATACCCTCTGGATCGACAACATTACGCCCAACATGAACTGCATCACACACCTCGACATTTCATGGGGCGACGGCACCGACACCCTTGGGCTGACATCAGCCGATTTCCCCCTGATGCACGTTTACCTGAGCATGGGTGAATTCCCCCTCACCGTAACTGCCTATGGTGTGAACGGTTGTGTATCGGATACCACCTATGTGGTTGCCAACCAGGTTAATCCTTCGGTGGGGATCAGCGGGGTGGGAGCCAATTCGGGCTGCGCCCCCTATACGGCTAAGTTTGTACTGCACGGCTATACGGGCAATTCTGTAGGGACCACCTATATCTGGGATTTTGACGACGGCACCATCGTGGTATGGAATTACAACCAGCCCTACATCAACGACACCATTGAGCATGTTTACACACAATCGCATTGCGCAAATCCGGAAGCCTCCTCACAGAATGGCTATATTCCCTCGGTCACGGCCGTGAACGCTTGCGGGACATGGGCATCCACCATACAATACATCACCATTTTCGAATCACCCGTTGCCAGTTTTACCTCCATCGACACCAGTAATTACGGCTGCTTCGACGAACCTTTCTGTTTCCTTAATTATACCTATCACGGCTTTTCGACCAGTTGCGACTCTTCGGTGAATTATACCTGGGATTTCGGCGACGGCAACGGCTCTACCCTGGCCGAACCCTGCCACACCTACGCCTACCCGGGGACCTACCAGGTCAACCTCTGGGCCGACAACCCGCTTTGCGGCGGTTCCGACACCACCATCGCCATCCATATCACCGGTGTGCACGCCGACTTCACCTTCGACACGGCCTGTGTGAACAGTGAAACGCATTTCACGAACCTGTCGTGGGCATACGACGATTCCACCTTCCAGAATAATCCCGCCATAACATTAACAGGCTTTTACTGGGATTTTGGAGATGGAAGCACCTCCACCCTTCAGCATCCCACCCACATCTTCCCGGATACGGGAACCTATACCGTCAGTCTCACCGTTACAAGTGAATACGGCTGTGATTCGACCATTACCAGGGATGTATTTGTTGACGGCCTTTTTATCGATTATGTCGATGTGGACTCCATCACCTGCCACAATGCAAACAACGGCTCCATCACCGTATACACGGCCGGGGGCATCCCCACCATCACCTTTAACCTGAACCCCGGCAATATTACCAACACCAGCGGATTTTTCGGCGGCCTCGGGCCGGGTGCATACTGGGTCTTTGCCGAAGATGCCAAGGGATGCTGGGCCGAAACCGATACCATTTACCTGACCGAGCCCGACCCCATCTCGATCGACTCGGTATTTTACACCCACATTACATGCCATAACGATGATGACGGCACCATCACGGCATATGCCTCAGGCGGCACCGATCCCCTTACATATACACTGATCCCCATTGGCATTTCAAACGGGACCGGCCTGTTTACCGGCCTGTCAGGCGGTACTTACCAGGTAGTGGTGGAAGATGCCAACAATTGTCCGGCCGACACCAGCGCCCCCATCACCATCATCAACCCGCTCCCCGTAATTATCGACTCTGTCTGGTATAACGACATCAGTTGCCACAATGCCGATGACGGATGGATACAGGCATGGGCTTCGGGCGGAACGGGCACGCTCACCTACACCCTCAATCCGCCGGGGACCGTCAATACAAGCGGCCTGTTCGAAAACCTCGGCGAAGGCACCTACACGGTAACCGTAACCGACGAGAACGATTGCGAGATCACCAGCGGCGACATTGAGATTGACAACCCGCCGGCCATCGTGATCAGTACTGTAGATTATACGGATATGAGCTGCCACGACACCCTCGACGGAAGCATCACCGTAACGGCTTCGGGTGGTACGGGCTCGCTTACCTATACCCTTCTGCCCACCGTGATCATCAATTCTACCGGAATATTCACCGGGCTGGGAGCAGGGAATTACTATGTGAGGGTTGAAGATGCCAACGGCTGTGCCGATTCCACAGCCACCATCACCATTAACAATCCTGACGAGATCCTGATCACCAATGTGGAATTTACTGATATCACGTGTCATAACGACAATGACGGCAGCATTGAGGTGACCGCCACAGGCGGCACCGCACCCCTGTCGTATACCCTCTTACCACCGGGCATCACCAATGCCAGCGGCGAATTTACCGGCCTGGTTGCAGGAACCTACCAGGTAGTGGTGAACGACGCCAATAATTGTCCGGCCGACACCACGGCACCCATTACCATTACCAACCCTCCCCTGCTGATCATCGATTCTGTGCAACATGGCGACATCAGTTGCCATAACGCAGACGACGGATGGATACAGGCATGGGCCTCGGGCGGAACGGGCATGCTCACCTACACCCTCAATCCGCCGGGGACCGTCAACACAAGCGGTCTGTTCGAAAACCTCGGCGAAGGCACCTATACGGTAACTGTAACCGACGAAAACAATTGCGAGATTACCAGCAGCGATATTGAGATCGACAACCCGCCAGCCATCGTAATCAGCACGGTCGACTATACGGATATGAGTTGTCACGACACCCTCGACGGCAGCATTACCGTAACGGCATTTGGCGGCATGGGAACCCTGACCTATACGCTTCTGCCCGTTGTGACCATCAATTCCACAGGGATATTCACCGGGCTGGGAGCCGGCAGTTATTATGTGAGGATCGTGGATGCCAACGGCTGTGCCGATTCCACTGCCACCATCACCATCACGAACCCCGATGAAGTATTGATCGGCAGTGTCAGCTGGAGCGACATCACCTGTCATGACGACAATGACGGCAGCATCGAAGTAGTCGCCTCGGGCGGCACCGCCCCCCTGACATATACCCTTATACCCCCGGGCATCACCAATGGCACCGGCCTGTTCACAGGCTTGCCGGCAGGCACTTACCGGGTTGTGGCGGAAGATATTAACGCTTGTCCTTCAGATACCACCGCCCCCATCACCATCATCAATCCTCCCGAACTGCTGATCGACAGCCTGCAGTACATGGATATTTCATGCTTTAACGCCAACGACGGCTGGATTCAGGTCTGGGCTTCAGGCGGGGTTCCGGCGCTCACCTATACCCTTAACCCGGGCGGGATCAGCAATCCGCTTGGCCTGTTTACCAATCTCAGCGCAGGCACATACACGGTAACGGTATCGGATGTGAACGGCTGTATTGTTAGCAGCGGGAATATCGGGATCATCAATCCCCTCTCGGTTCAGATCACATCCTTCGCGCATACCAACATGAGTTGCCACGACACCCTCGACGGAAGCATCACCGTTACGGCTTCGGGCGGCACCGGCATACCGCAGTTCACGCTACTGCCCCCCGGCACCACCAACATCACCGGTGTATTTACAGGCCTGGGACAGGGCACGTATTATGTACGGGTGACCGATGCCAACGGTTGCGCCGACTCTACCTCGAACATCATCATCCTGAATCCGGGAGAAATACTCATCACCAACGAAAACCTTACCCCCATCAGTTGCCATAATGCCAACGACGGCATCATCGAAGTGATTGCCGGCGGCGGCACCCTTCCCTATACATACACATTGTATCCACCGGTAATTCAAAACGGCAACGGGCTTTTTACCGGTCTTCAGCCGGGTTCCTATTATGTGATCGTGGAAGACGCCAATGGTTGTCCTTCCGACACCAGCAGTGTCTTCTCGCTCAACAACCCCGATGAGCTGCTGATTGACTCCATTCAGAGCATGGACATATCCTGCCAGAACTATAATGACGGCTGGATACAGGTATGGGCCTCGGGTGGTACCGGAACACTTTCCTATACCCTCAATCCTTCAGGCATTGTCAACGGCACAGGCTTGTTCACCAACCTTGCCGGTGGCATATATACCGTCAGCGTGAGCGATGCAAACGGCTGCAACCTTATTACCGGAAATATTGAGATCATCAATCCGGGTTCCGTGCAGATCACCGGCTTCAGCCATACCGACATGAGCTGCCACGACACCCTCGACGGCAGTATCACGGTGACAGCCGCCGGCGGGACCGGTTCACCCCTGTATACGCTTATGCCCGGTGGCATCAGCAACTTCACGGGGATATTCACCGGGCTGGGTGCCGGAAGCTATTATGTGAGGGTGGAAGATGCCAATGGCTGCGCCGATTCTACGGCCACCATCATCATTACCAACCCCGGCCAGATCCTGATCCTGACCGAATCGGTAACCCAGATCGACTGTTACAATGCCAACAACGGCGTAGCCGAAGTTACGGCAGGAGGGGGTAACCCGCCTTACAGCTTTACGCTTCTTCCACCGGGGACCACCAATGGAACCGGGCAGTTTACCGGCCTGGCCGCCGGGACCTATTACATCGTTGCCGAAGATGCAAACGGCTGTCCGGCCGATACCAGCAACCCCCTGCTCATCATCAATCCGCCGGAGCTGCTGATCGACTCAACGGATTACAGTCATATTAGCTGCAACGGCTACGGGAACGGATGGATACAGGCATGGGCATCGGGCGGATCAGGTACGCTCACCTATACCCTCAACCCGGGAGGCATCTCCAACGGATCGGGCTATTTCAACAGCCTTGCACCGGGCACCTATACCATTACCGTGCGCGACACCAACAATTGTACGACCGTCAGCCCGGGCATCCTGATCATCGACCCGCCGCCCATCAACAGCAATGTCAGCTCTACCAACGTAAGCTGCTTTGGTTTCGACGACGGCACCATCACCATCACGGCCAGCGGTGGCGTCGGGTTGCTCGAATATTCGATCGACAACGGCTTTACCTACTTCCCCTTTTCAACATTTACCAACCTCACGCCGGGCACTTACATTGCCAGGGTAAGGGACGCAAACGGATGTGAAACCATGGGCGTGGCCGTTGTGATCACCCAGCCGGCACTGCTGCAGATCACCGGCTTCAGCACCATCACCCCCACCTGTTTTGGTTGTTCCGACGGTGAGATCACCGCCAATGTCAGCGGGGGCACCATGCCTTACACCCATAGCTGGTCGAACGGTATGAGCGGGAACCCCATCACCGGTATTCCTTCCGGCTGGTACACCGATACGGTGACCGATGCCAATGGCTGCCAGGTGATCGATTCCGTATTCCTGAACGAACCCGGACCGCTATCCGTAGTGCTCGATTCATCCAACGTTGTATGTTACGGTGAATTCAGCGGATGGGTGGCCGCTATTGCCACCGGAGGTACCGCACCCTACACCTATGAATGGACCAAACTCCCTTCGCCTGTTGTATTGGGAACTGCCGACACACTCTTCAACTGCGACGCCGGTTTTTATGCCGTCACCGTATTCGATTTCTTCAACAACATTGTGAGGGATACCATTGAAGTGGGTCAGCCCGACACGCTGGCCCTGACACTGGCCCATTCAGACACCGTTTGTTATGGGGCAAATAACGGATGGGCAAGCGTGCTTGCAACAGGCGGCGTACCGCCCTATACATACCTGTGGAGCGGCGGAACGGGAGCCACCACAGATTCGGTTTACAACCTTGCTGCCGGTATTTATACCATTACCGTTACCGACCAGCACGGCTGCCAGACCACCGATGCCGTGACCATACATGAAAACCCTGAACTCTTCGTAACGGCTACCACATCCGATCCGCTCATCTGCTCAGGCATCAGCGTACAGCTTAACGCCGCCGCCTCAGGGGGTACCCTGCCCGTTGCCACTTACCAGTGGACGCCGGCCGCGGGGCTGAGCGACCCGCTGGCACAATCGCCGGAAGCAACACCCGGGTTCACAACAACCTATACCGTTGTCATTACCGACCAGCGGGGATGTACCGCCACCGACAGCGTAACCGTTAACGTGGAACCAAGCCCCATCGCAGCATTCATTTACCAGAATCCCTGCGCAAGCAACATCGTTAACTTCCTGAACATGTCCAACGCCAACGGCGGCACCATTGTTTCGTATTTCTGGGACTTCGGCGACGGCTACTTCTCAAACATCCAGCATCCAACCCATAACTATGCTACCGTTGACACAACCTATACCGTAAGCCTGGTCGTTCAGAACAGCAATGGCTGTACCGACACCATCGTCCAGGGGGTTTATGTGAATCCCATGCTCGGGCTGGTGGTGAGCGCCGACACGGTTTGCATTGGCAACCCAACCACTTTCAGTGATACGGTGACCAATCCCAACGCCGTTATCGTAAGTTATTTCTATGACTTTGGCGATGGCTTTACCGACACCGTTTCCAATCCCGTTCACCAGTATGCCATGCCCGGTCTGTACCTGGTCAATGTGTCCATTGAAGATACCAGCGGATGCGTGGAAGCCACCAGTCTGCATGTAAGGGTACATGCCCTGCCCTTCCCTGATTTCGGCGATTCCACCTCCTGTATCAACGACACGACCTATTTTACCGACCTGACCGACACCACTGCGGCGGATATCGTTTCCTGGCACTGGGATTTCGGCGACGGAAACAGTTCGGTGCTGCAACATCCCGAGCACCATTATGCCCTGCCGGGAACCTACATGGTAAGTCTGGCCGTTGAAAACATCAACGGATGCTCCGATACCGTCAGCAGGGCCGTGATGGTTTATCCCCGTCCCGAGGCGGCTTTTCTCACCGACAGCGTTTGCCTGGGTGCCCCTTCATACTTTACGGATATCTCAACCTCCCATGCCGGGGTAATCAACGCATGGTTCTGGGATTTCGGCGATGGCAACACCTCCACCCTGCAAAACCCTGTACATTTTTACTCAGCTGCCGGCTACTACAATGTGATGCTGGTCATAGGCAGCACGAGCGGCTGTACCGACACCGCCATGCAGGTGGCCGGGGTTTATGAACTGCCCCAGGCCAACTTCAGTTATGACACACCCTGCGAGTTTAATCCCGTGAGCTTTACCGATCTTTCACTGCCCAATGCCGACAGCCTGGTGGCCTGGTACTGGGATTTCGGCGACGGGTATTCGTCAAACCAGCAGCATCCGCAGCATATATTCCCCGGCGGCGGGACCTATTCGGTGAACCTTACCGTGACCAACTCAAACGGCTGTACTGACGACACCACCATGTTGTTAACAGTGAATTATGCACCCACCGTGCATTTCAGCTACAGCGTTTCACCCTGTACGAATGATACAACTTACTTCACCGACCTTTCTGTTGCCAATTCAGGCTTTATCATTGGGTGGGAATGGGATTTCGGCGATGGCAACAGCTCGCTGCTCCAGCACCCCGCGCATGTGTACACAGCCCCGGGCCTATATGCCGTAAGCCTTGTGGTAACCAATTCGGAAGGCTGTTCCGATACCATGGTACAAAACCTGGTCATCCACCCGCAGCCTGTGGCAGATTTTTCTGTCGGATCCAGTTGTGTCAACCTCCCCACCTTCTTTTATGACGAGTCGTCGACCACATCCGGACAAATCATTTCCTGGGAATGGGATTTCGGTGACCCGGGTTCGGGAGCGGCCAACTTCTCAAACCTGCAAAACCCCTCGCATACATATATATTCGCAGGGATCTACGATGTAAGGCTGATCGTGACGAACACCACTTTCTGTTCCGATACCATTATCCGGCAGGTGGCTGTGCGGCCCAGCCCCACAGCAGACTTTTCCTTTAACATGGTTTGCCACGGCGACAGCACCCTCTTCCTGGATGCCTCCCTGCCGGCTTCGGCACCCTTCGAACACTGGCACTGGGACTTTGGCGACGGCAATTCGCTGGAATATACTTCCTTTACCGACAGCGTGTACCATGAATACAACAACCAGGGACAGTACCATGTTACGCTTACCGTTACCGACACGGCCGGGTGCAGCAACAGCATCACCCGCATGGTCATGATCTTTGGCAAACCCACGGCCCTTTTCGCCTATAACCAGTCATGCGTGAACAACCTCACCCATTTCACCGATTATTCGAATGGATCCGGGGCCGACATCGTTTCATGGTACTGGGATTTCGGCGATCCGGCTTCGGGAGCCCTCAACAATTCGACACTGCAAAACCCCACGCACCAGTATTCAGTGGCCGGCGATTATTTTGTAACCCTCTGGGTAGTGAATGCCGAAGGCTGTGAAAACCAGACCACGCAAACCATTACGGTTACGCCCGGACCTGTGGCTGATTTCGAAGCCGAAAACAGTTGCGTTGGCTTTATCACTTTCTTCAATAACCTTTCCTATGCCATCGGTGAAAATATCATCTCATGGCAATGGGATTTCGGCGACGGCACTTCGTCCATCCTCCAGTTCCCGACCCATGTGTATGCTTCGGGCGGAACATACTGGGTGTCGCTGACCGTGGAAACCGAGAACGGATGTTTCGACAATATTGTCAAGCCCATCACCATTTTTGACCTTCCGGTCCCCGGCTTTACCTATTCCACACCCAATTGTTCAGGCGATTCCACCTATTTCACCGATCTCTCAACCTTTATCGGCGGAAATGTGATCACCGCCTGGCACTGGGACTTCGGCGACGGGAATATTGATACGGTAAACCAGCATCCCGTCCATTATTATGCCTTCCCGGGCTATTACAACGTGACCCTGACGGTTTACGACACCAATGGCTGTTATAATTCCGTGATCGGAGAGGTATATGTAAATGGTGGCCCGATTGCCGGATTCCACCACTATACCAGCACCTGCGACACGGTATTTTTCACCGATCAGTCGATCGGATCCGGCGCCGGACTGCTTTCGTGGTTCTGGGATTTCGGCGACCCGGCTTCGGGATGGAACAACTTCTCGACCCTCGAAGATCCTTATCACGTATACGTTAATTCGGGAACCTACCAGGTTATGCTGGTGGTAACCGATTCGCTCGGGTGCACCGACACTACCTGGCAAAGCCTCGACATCTACAAGCCCGTTGCCGATTTCGATTATTCCGGCAATTGCGTGAATACGGCAACCCATTTCACCGACCTGTCGTATGTAACGGGCGACGTGATCGTTTCCTGGCTCTGGGACTTTGGCGACGGAACCACTTCCATCGCTTCCGATCCCATACACATTTACACGGCGCCCGGCATCTATTACGTGACCCTGACGGTTACTTCTTCATCGGGTTGCTCAACCACCGCCATCAGGGAAGTGGATATCCTGATACCGCCCGTGGCCGACTTTGAATTCACCTCTGCCTGTTTCGGCGAGGACATACAGTTTACCGACCTTTCCTATGCCCATGGATTAGGCCCCATCGTGGCCTGGGACTGGGCGTTTGGCGACGGCAACACCTCAACGGTGCAGAACCCCGTGCACAATTATGCAAACCCCGGAAGCTACACCGTTTCGCTGGTGGTATATGATGCCAACGGCTGTTTTGCCACCACCTCCAAAAACCTCGGTGTATTTGAAAGCCCCGATGCCGCTTTTACGGCAAACGATGTTTGTTTCGGCATGCCGACACAATTTATCGACGAATCGGTTACCAACGGACTGCCTATCGTAAGCTGGCACTGGGATTTCGGCGACGGGAACTACAGCACCAACCAGCACCCCTTCCACTTTTACCCGGCCCCGGGCAATTATACGGTAACCCTTACCATTACCGACCTGGGCGGCTGCGAAGACGTGATGGTTGATGATGTAAATGTGTTCGATACCCCGCTGGCCATGTTCACGGCCGATTCGGTTTGTGTCGGGCATCAGACCAGCTTTACCGACCTCAGCCTGCCGGCAGGGAATATTGTTTCGTGGTACTGGGAATTCGGCGACCCGGCCTCAGGCTTTTACAATTTTTCTTTCCTGCAGAACCCCACCCATACCTATACGCTGGAAGGCACCTATGTGGTAACGCTCACCGTAACCGATATCGGGGGCTGTTCAAACACGGTTTCACAGGCCATTACGGTAGAACCCCCGCCATTCGCCAACTTTACCTTTACCAACGAACATTGTGTGGATGAGCCCGTATTGTTCATCGACCTCTCACAAACCGTAAACGAGATCATTACCACCTGGATATGGGATTTCGGCGACGGTACGCGCGACACCATTTATCATCCGGCAAACCCGAATATCGAACATACCTTTGCCAACCCGGGCATGCACCTGGTTACGCTGACGGTGGTGAATATTGACGGCTGCGTGGGATCAACCTCCAAGCCCATCAACATCCTTCCGGCGCCCATAGCAGATTTTAACCACTCAAGCGCCTGCGAAAATACCCTTGTTCAGTTCACCGACATGACCAATGAGAACGGCGGCGGGCAGATCATCAACTGGTGGTGGGATTTCGGAGATCCGCTATCGGGGTCAACCAACAATTCGCAATTGCAAAACCCGCAACACCAGTTCACGGGTACCGGGGTATACAATGTCACGCTGATAGCCTGGAACAGCAACTCCTGCCGCGACACCATCGTGCGCAGCGTATATGTGAGCCCCAGCCCCTCTGTCGACTATTACTACGATAATGCCTGCGAAGGCGAACTGACACAGTTTTATGTGAACGATACCGTGGTGAACGTGAACACCACCGTATCTTATCTCTGGGATTTCGGCGACGGGACCTTTTCAAACCTTCAGAATCCGGCCCACGCCTATGCAAGTTTCGGCACCTTCATGGTAACGCTGACCATTACCGATACCTCGCTCTGCCAGAACAGCATCACCAAAGAAGTAATTGTTGACAAGCTCCCGCTGGCCTTTTTCGACATCTCAGAACCTACCTGCAGCGGCGACAGTGTATTTTTCAACGATCTCTCATCAACCACATACGGTTACATACAAACCTGGGTGTGGGACTTCGACGACGGTACACCGCCACTGACCATCGTTTTCCCCGACGATCCGAATGTATACCATACATATACGGATCCCGGCACCTACGGCGCCACACTCACCGTGACCAATTCGCAGGGTTGTTCGCACAGCTTCATGAGGGAGGTGAATATACTGGCCAGCCCCATCGCAAACTTCCACTGGTCGGCAAATCCCTGCCAGAACGAGGAAGTGCAGTTCAGCGATGCCTCCTTCCCCAACGGGCAGGGCAACATCCTTTCATGGTACTGGGAATTTGACGATCCCATGTCGGGCATCAACAATACCTCGACCCAGCAAAACCCTGTTCACATTTTCAGCGAAGGAGGAGTTTACGATGTATTGCTGATCATTGTCAATTTCAATGACTGTACCGACACCATCATCAAGCAGGTATCCGTGAACGAATCGCCGGATGTGGCATTCCTCTGGGAAGGTGCCTGCGAGGACACCCTCACCTATTTCTATCCCGATTCCCTGGCCATGAATCCCACTTCGGTGATCTCCTGGCACTGGGACTTCGGCGACGGACAGTATTCCACTCAGCCAAACCCGGCACATAATTATGAGAACAGCGGATACTACGATGTAACCCTGACCATTCAGGATACCGGTATCTGCACCAACAGCCATACGGAAACCATCTTCATCAATGCAAAACCCGATCCGTTCTTTGATGTTTCAGAGGTTACCTGTGCAGGCAGCCCGGTATACTTTGACGACCTTTCTTCGGTAGCCAGCAGTTATATTGTTTCATGGCACTGGGATTTCGGTGATGGCACCGATACAACCATCTTCTTCCCCAACAACCCGGATGTTGAGCATATCTATGCCATGCCCGGGACCTATCCGGTAACGCTTGGGGTGATCAGCGCCGATTCGTGCTATGCCGATGCATCCCAGTATGTGATCATCGATGCCGCACCCATCGCCTTGTTCAATTACGAGCAGGCATGTTTTGGAACACCGACGCAGTTCTGGGATAATTCCGGAAACGGCGGCGGGATGACGATCATTTCATGGAGCTGGAATTTTGGTGATCCCCAGTCGGGCGTGAACAATACCTCCAGCCTGCAAAATCCCGTGCATTTGTACACGGCGCCGGGGATCTATGATGTTACCCTGAACGTGACCAATGCAGGGGGATGTGTCGACTCCGTCCTGCAACAGGTCGTGGTAAGCGAAGGTGCGGCAGTGGATTTCTATGTATACGACAGCTGTTTGAATATCGGTACACAGTTCTTTGTAGACCCATTGCTTAGCGATACTGCAGCCATTGTCATGTACGAGTGGGACTTTGGCGACGGCAGTCCGCTTTCGCATCAGATGAACCCCGTGCATATGTACAATTATGCAGGACTTTATGAAGTTACCCTGACCATCCTCGACACTTCAGGATGCTCGAATGCCGTAAGCCACTATGCCGAGGTGAGGGACAACCCCATTGCCCTGTTCAGCTACGAGGCAGCCTGCGCCGCCGACTCGGTCTATTTCAGCGACCAGTCCTATACCATTAACGGCGACATGATCGTAGCCTGGTCATGGAATTTCGGCGATCCGGCATCCGGAACCAACAACTACTCAACCCTGCAACATCCCACGCACATCTTCAGCGGAATGCAGAACTATTATGTAAGCCTGGTGGTAACCACTGACCACGGCTGCCAGGATTCCATCGTGATACCGGTAGCCGTTAAGGCAAACCCGGTCAGCGACTTCAATTACGTGGCTGATCCCTGTACGCCGGGACTGGTATACTTTACGGATAACTCCAGTTCGGTGCAGTCGGTCATCACCCAATGGGAGTGGTATATGGAACCGGGAACCTATTCATACGTTCCCAACCCGCATCATGTATTCCTGGTTACCGATACCACATACCAGGTAAGGCTGACTGTGACGGATGCCAACGGCTGTACCGATGAGATCTTACAGGAAGTTTACATCCCGACCGGCTTTGAAGTGGAACTCAATTACAGCCAGACCTGCGACCAGCAGGCCATGCTGTTCAGCGCAACGGTAGTACAGCCCGTCAATGTGAACATCTTCTCCTATCACTGGGATTTCGGTGAACCTGCATCAGGACCGAACAATACCTCCAACCTGCCCGAACCGCAACATACATACCTCAACCCCGGCTATTATACCGTATCCTTAACGGCCATGGATGAGAACGGATGCCAGACTACCGTTTACCGGCAGGTGGTGGTAAATGAGCTGCCCGAAGCAGCTTTTGAATGGGCCACAAATCTTTGCGACAGCACCATATACTTTACCGATGTTTCGGTTGGGAATGGCGCCGATATCATTAGCTGGCGCTGGGACTTCGGCGACGGCACACCTCCGCAGTATATAGAGACACCCCCGGGCAATGCCGCACACTTTTATGAATTCGAAGGCATCTACGAGGTGAAGCTCACCGTAACCAATGCCAATGGCTGTGCCGACGAATATACCGGTGAGGTGCACAGGGAACCCTGCCTGAGCGCCGACTTCCAGGTACTCAACAGCCCCGTTTGCGAACGCAATAACATCATATTTGCCGATAACTCGGGGATTGATTTCCTCATCCATCAGTGGCACTGGGACTTCGGTGACGGTACCGACACCACTTACCAGCAAAAATCAGGCACGATCAGCCATTATTACAGCTCGGCCGGACAGTACAATGTGAGCCTGGTGATCAGCGCCATGTTCAACGATGTGCTGCTGGCGGATACCCTTGTACAGCAAGTGGTGGTAAGGCCAACACCCATACCGGCATTTATCTGCGAACCGGTATGCCTGGGAAGCATCTCCACCTTTATCGATTCCACCCAGGATCAGGGTGCAAGCCTTTCGGCATGGCAATGGAATTTCGGCACAGGGCTGGAGTGCGACACTTCCGCGCTCAGGAATCCGGCATTCAGATATGACAGCGCCGGGATCTACCCCGTAAGCCTGCTGGCCGTGAACCAATACGGATGTTTCGACTCCGTCGTTCAGCCGGTCATGGTAAACCAATTGCCCACAGGCCATTTTGAATACACAACGGCATGTGAAAACCAGCGGGTTTATTTTACCGACCTGTCGGATGGCATCGACTGCGAGATAGAATCATGGCAATGGCATTTCAACGATCCCTTACTGAGCGGCGACATGTCGAGCCAGCAACATCCCTGGTGGTCATATGCCGAAGAAGGTACCAATGCCGTTAAACTGATCGTAAGCAACGCCAACGGCTGTGTCGATACGGTGATCTATGACGTGACCGTATACGGCGTGCCGACGGCCGCTTTCGACCTCACCGCCAACTACGACAATATGCAGGGTTCCATCCTGCTCGATGACCAGTCGGAAGGAGCCATTGAATATCTCTGGGACTTCGGCGACGGTTATGAAGTATGGGACAATTATCCGCCTGTTTCCCACATCTACGAGCAGGACGGGGACTATCTGGTCAGGCTGGTGGTATGGAACGAACACGGTTGTACGGACACAAGCATGATGAATTTCGAGTTCATGTTCAAGACCCTCTACATCCCCAATGCGCTGGCTCCCTCAAGTATGGATCCCGAAGTAAAGGTTTTCAAACCCAAGGGGCGCAACCTCAGGGAGTTTTATATAGCCATTCATGATTCGTGGGGTAACCTCTTGTGGGAAAGCAGCAGGCTCGACCAGGAAGGAAGGCCTGTCGACTCCTGGGACGGCACCTATAACGGAAAACTCCTTCCGACCGATGTTTACATCTGGCGGGCGAGGGCAGTATTCCGCGACGGAACCTTCTGGGAAGGAAACGTGATCGGCAATAACGAAGGCGGCTCAGGCGCCACCCATGGTAATGTAACATTGGTAAGATAAACGAATCCAGACAAAATATAAGCTATGAAAGCAACTGGTAAGTGTTTCAGCAAAATGGCGGGATCCGGCAAACGGACACTGCAGAAAATACTGATGGGGTTGATCATATTCATGTTCTTCATCCCCGAAATGATATCACAGGACCATCAGTTTACGCAGTTCACCAACCTGCCGCTGTATTATAATCCGGCATACACCGGCCTGGCCAAGGGCATGCGCGCCAAATTCGCATACCGCCGGCAATGGGTGAAGATGCCCCAGGATTTCAAGGCCATGAACTTCAACATGGACATTGCGGCAAGGGGAATTCCCGGATCCGGAGGCATGGGTATCATGTTCGACTCCTCCAATGAAGGCGGCGGGCTGATCAAGCGCAACGCTTTCGGGATGAACCTCTCGGTGCGCATACCCATTATGCAGAACGTGGTTTCCCAGCTTGGGATATCGGCCACCTTTGTTCAAAAATACATCGACTGGTCACGTCTGGTTTTCAGCGACCAGCTGGATGAATATTACGGGAATATCTATACCTCCGATTTCGCCCCGCCGGGATCAAACAAGGTAAACTATCCCGACTTTGCCATAGGCGGTGTTTTCCGCTTTGCACAGTATGCCGGAAAAGATTCGGAAGTGATCGGAACTTTCGGGTTTGCCGTGAACCATGTTTTCGAACCAAATGAATCCTTTATCAACCTTGAATCGAAACTCCCCGTAAAGGTGGTTGCAACCGCCGATTTCCAGATACAGCAAAGCAGCAGGGCCCGCGGATACCAGGGCGACAAGGGATTTAAATTCAATCCCGCCCTGATCTATATGAACCAGGCAGGGCTCGATTCCTGGTCGGTCGGGCTGAACGTCTACAAAATGCCCCTTTACGTAGGTGCCTGGTACAGGAACAGTGAATTCCAGTTCCTGAACAACGACGCCTTCATCGTAATGCTGGGTATTAATACCAACCTGGGCGATAATGCACGCATGAAGCTGATATACAGCTACGACATCATGCTTACCGATATTACCAGGGCCACCGGTGGTTCACATGAACTGACGCTGATTTTTGAACTCGATGAAATGCAGCTTTTTGGAAACAGCGGAAGCAGTTTCGGACAAAGCCGGATGGACAGGATGCCTCGCGCCCTGGAGTGCTCGCCTTTCTAAACACATGATCGCTTCATGATTGGTACAGAAGCAGAAATGATCGACTATTATATTAAATCCATAAATATATCCCCTTTGGGCGGAACAATTAATTTGCTGTAGTACTGACTTTTAAGCATTCTGCTTTAAAATATTTGTGAAAATATTTTGTAAAAGCATTTTGAGGCCATATATTTGTGCCCCCAAATCAGGAAATTACTATATATCTGGATTACAGCAACAAGGAATGGTATTTCTTTGACCAAATAATCCCGGGCAGGGTCCTGAACGGTTAATTTCACAGATTTGCGGATGTTTTTTAGGGGGAAATGATACTCCCTCTTATAGTACTGAACCCAAAACTTAAATGACCCATACGATGAAAAAAATTATTATCCCGGTGTTGCTGGCAGCAATATTTTCCTTTTCTGCCCACACACAGGTAGCCATTAATGAAAGTGGCTCAAATCCTCACTCATCAGCGATCTTTGACGTTCAATCGACCAACAAGGGCATGCTGATACCAAGAATGAACACCGAACAACGGGACAACATACAGGAACCCGAAACCGGTTTGTTTATTTTCAATACCGAAACCAATTGTATAGAATTTTATGGCGGAAGCAGCCAGGGATGGGTTAACATGTGCCGGTCCGAATCACCCGATCCGGAAATGATACAGATCCCTGTCGGCGATAACATCATGGATGAAGCTTCGGGTGGGACCAGGCTGAAGAACTTTGCACCGGTGGTGAACGGTGAAAAAGAAATCTATATCGGCGTGCCCGACCTTGGAGTTGGTGCCCAACGGAACGATTATGACCTTTGCCCCGGGATGGCTGCATGCTGGGGTACCACCATGGACTTTGAATTCGGTTTCGATCCGGTAACCGACAAGATCTGGACGGAGGTAAGCTGGGGAACCGAAACCCATTATGTTGAGTATCCTGGATTTTCGTCGCAGGTTACCACATTTGGCAAAACATATACAGCCGCCGAAGCAAACATCATTGATATTATTGCCGTTTGCAGGGACCCCGGTTGCAGCGTTTTTCTCAACAACATAGAAATTGACGGAAATCCGGTCGGTAACGTGGTGGCCCCCTACCATCCGACAGATCCCTGGGTACACTATTACGTTACCAATTATGATTTCGGATCAGGCTTCGTGATGACTGCCACACTCGAGCTTATCGGCAGTTTTACACTCGGGAACGAGCACAGCAAGATCGAGATCAATTTTGGTTACGACATTCCCGAGTAAAGAACAATATAACGTTAATAAAAAGCCTCCCTCCACCCGGGAGGTTTTTTTTGTCATATCCTTCGGGTAATGATCATATAAACAAGGATTTCCTTATCGCGGCTTTACTTTCATCCTTTTTCTTTTGTATCTTGTAACCCCATTGGGCATACTGCGTCTTATCATATGATGAAGTTCAGGGAAGACCAATATTACATCGGGGAGGTTCTGAAAGGCGATGTAAATGCTTTCGAGCCGCTGGTAAAAAAACACCAGGACCTGGTCTTTTCCATTGTCAGGCGCATTGTGAAAACCCCCGAGGATGCCGAAGAAGTAGCCCAGGATGTATTCCTGAAGGCTTACCATAAGCTGGGGAAATTCAAGGGGGAATCGAAATTCTCAACCTGGCTGTACCGCATTGCCTACAATACGGCTGTGAGCCACGGTAGGAAAAAGAAAACAGAATTCATCCCGGCCGGAGAAGACCAGCTTGAACGCATACCCGATACGGATATCGACCGGGAGATCATGGGCCTGTCGGCCGAAGAACAGGGAAAACTCGTCAGGGATGCGCTGTCGGTACTTCCCGCTACCGAAAACCTCATCATCAGCCTGTATTATTATCACCAGAAAGACATTCATGAGATCGGTAAAATAATCGGGATGACAGAAACGAATGTGAAAGTGAAGCTTCACAGGATAAGAAAGAAAATGCTGAAAGAAATGAATCATATACTGGGCCGCGAAAAATACAGCGTGGCCTGACAGGAAAGGAGTGGTAAATGAAAAAAAGAAATGATCCTGACACTTCGTTCTTTGCCGGCCTCTTCGGCAATATCGAAATGGAAAAAGCGCCCGAAGGTTTCTCCGGCAAGGTAATGTCGGCCATCCGCGCCGAAAATGCCACAGTACGGAAAACTGCTGATGCCTGGTGGCTGTGGGGCGGTCTGATATTTTCACTGCTTTTTACAGGCCTTGTGGCCGCCGTATTCATGGTCGACTTTTCCTTTTTCGGGGATCTGTTCATGGGGGTGGAATTGGACGGACAGCAAATAATCCGGTTCTTTAACAATTCAACCAGCATCTTTGCATCAATGGCCGATGGTTTCGACATATCGGGGATCTCAGTCTTCATCATGCTGCCGGTCATAGCACTCATCACCATCGACCGCTTGCTGAGAAAAAAGGCCGGGTTGGAGCTGCCGCTGATCTGACCGGGAATTATTTTTTCCGCCCTTACTTTTGTATTTTCGCATGATGATGCTTCCCGAAAACCTTTCAGAAGCCGTCAGCGCAATGGTTGCCCGGTTTGCCGGATACGATGCCGGCATCAGCGGCATATCGCCGGTTGGGGGAGGTTCCATCAACAGCACCTGTAAGCTGGAATGCCCCGCAGGAAAATTTTTCCTGAAATACAATGATGCCGACAGCTACCCGGCCATGTTCGAAAAAGAAGCCACCGGGCTGAGGTTGCTGGGAAACACGGGCGCCATCCGGGTACCCGGAATCATCGGCCATGGGCAGGCCGGTAAACATGCCTTCCTTTTGCTCGAATACATAGATACTTCGCCTGCCGCAAAAGACTACGGGGAAGATTTCGGGCGGAAGCTGGCTGCCCTGCACAGGAATACAGCAAGCCATTTCGGTCTCGACCACGATAATTATATCGGTTCCCTGCGGCAACAGAACGGCCGGCATGCACGATGGACAGATTTTTTCAGGGAAGAACGGCTGAAGGTACAACTCAAACTGGCCGCCCGCAAGGGGCTGATGCCCGCTGGCATGCAGAAATCATTCGACCGGCTGTTCGGAAAACTCGACGACATCTTTCCGGAAGAACCTCCTTCACTCCTTCACGGCGACCTCTGGAGCGGGAACTACATGCCTGCCGAAGACGGGCATGTGTGCATCATCGACCCGGCCGTATATTACGGATCGAGAGAAATGGACCTTGCCATGACAAGGCTTTTTGGTATGGCCGGAAAGGGCTTCTACGAAGCATACCATGAAGCCTGTCCTTTGCAACCGGGCTGGCGCGAACGCATTGCAATTTGCAACCTCTATCCGCTCATGGTGCATGTAAACCTTTTCGGAGCCGGATACCTGGGAAGTGTTGAGGGGGCACTTAGAGCGTTTTGAGTGTTGAATCACTGACAAGTGTTGGGTGCCGGTTTCACCTTACTGCCTTACTAATTCCCTTCATTACCAAGCCCTTTCCCCCCGCTTTTCACCCGATGTCGCCTGGACAGGCTCTCAGGGAAAGGAGAACAGGGATGAGATGCCATGCCCGGTACCTCATGTCATTTCTTTTCTTAATTTTGCATCCACTTTAAACACAGCCCGTCCATGATCCAACAAGAAGAGAAGAAGGAAGCGCCCAAACCGCTGAATTTCATCGAATCCATCATAGAAGAGGATATCCGCAACAATAAGAACGACAGCCGTGTGCACACGCGATTTCCTCCGGAGCCCAACGGTTACCTGCACATCGGCCACGCCAAGTCGATATGCCTCAACTTCGGCCTCGCCAAAAAGTACAACGGCAAGTGCAACCTTCGTTTCGACGATACCAACCCTACGAAGGAAGAACAGGAATATGTCAATTCCATCATGGAGGATGTACGTTGGCTGGGTTTTGACTGGGAAGACCGCCTTTTTTATGCCAGCGACTATTTCGACCAGCTTTACGAATGGGCCGAAAAACTCATTCTGGATGGAAAAGCTTACGTTGATGACCAGCCCGCCGAACTCATCAGCCGGCAGCGCGGCACGCCTACCCGTCCGGGTACCATAAGTCCTTTCCGCGAACGCGACATTGAAACCAACCTGGACCTTTTCCGCAGGATGAAACAGGGTGAGTTCCCCGACGGAACAAGGGTTTTAAGGGCCCGGATCGATATGGCCTCTCCCAATATGCACATGCGCGACCCGGTGCTTTACCGCATTATGCACACCCCGCACGACCGCACCGGCGATAAATGGTGCATCTACCCCATGTATGATTTCGCCCACGGGCAGTCGGACTACCTGGAGGGCATCACCCACTCCATCTGTACCCTGGAGTTTGAGATCCACCGCCCGCTATACGACTGGTTCCTCGACAACCTCATCGAGACCGAATACCGGCCGCGCCAGATCGAGTTTGCCCGGCTCAACCTCAGCTATACCGTGATGAGCAAGCGCAAGCTGCTCGAGCTGGTAAAGGAAGGCCATGTAAGCGGCTGGGACGACCCGCGTATGCCCACCGTAACGGGCCTGCGGCGGAGAGGATATACGCCCGGGGCGATCCGTAACTTTGCCGACCGCATCGGGGTAGCCAAGCGCGACAACGTGATCGACGTGGCACTGCTGGAGCACAGCATCCGTGAAGATCTGAACAGGAAAGCCCCGCGGGTGATGGGGGTGCTCGACCCTTTGAAGCTCGTCATCACCAATTACCCGGAGGGAAAGACCGAAGAGCTGGAAGCCGTTAACAACCCCGAAGATGAAAGCATGGGAAAACGCATGATCCCCTTTTCGGGGGAAATCTACATCGAACAGAACGATTTCATGGAAAATCCGCCCGGGAAATTCTTCCGCCTCTCTCCCGGAAAAGAAGTGAGGCTTCGCTATGCCTATATCATCAAATGCGAGGAAGTGATAAAGGATCAAGCCGGAAATATCACCGGGATCCGCTGCACTTACGACCCCGACACGCGCAGTGGCGGCCCGGCGGCCAACCGCAAGGTGAAGGGCACCATCCACTGGGTTTCGGTGCCACATGCTTTGCCCGCAGAGATCAGGCTTTACGACCGCCTGTTCCTGAAGGAAGACCCTGACAATGTGGAAGAAGGTGAAGATTTCAAGGCCGGGCTGAATCCCGATTCGCTGGAAATCAAAAAGGGCTACGTAGAGCCAGGACTCGCCGATGCCGGACCGGAAGCGAAATACCAGTTCGAACGCCTGGGCTATTTCTGTGTCGACCGCAAGGATTCGAAGCCCGGGAGCCCGGTGTTCAACCGCACCGTGCCGCTGAGGGATTCGTGGACGAGAAGTCAGGGGAAATAGGAAATCTGAAATCTGATATTTGAACTCAGAAATGACTTCAAAATTCAGATTTCGTTTTTCAGATTTCAGAATTCTTTCGTATCTTTGCAACCCCATTGCCCGATGGTGTAACTGGCAACACGTCTGACTCTGGATCAGAAGATTCTAGGTTCGAACCCTAGTCGGGCAACACTCAGAAAGAGCTAGTTACAACAAATACTGTAATTAGCTCTTTTCATTTGATACATAATTTGATACATGAACGGCTGAATTAGCACTGATTTTAACCAATCTCATCACTTACTTTCGTATCAGTTTTTCATCAGTAATAAATTCATTCAAAGAACTAACACGAAGATACAACATTTTTTTCTAAATGACAAATATAACTGGCAGCAGCTGAAGTAAATACATGTATTTTGAAAGCCATTTTAATGCGTTCTAATGATGTTTTGCTTTCATGCATAATGTTGTCCCAATTTCAAGTAAAAATTGATTAGAAGTAACAGAAGCACCGTTAAAATTAAGATGGTTACTTCTAATGTCTGCACCAGTTATGTCACTCCTTTACTTTTATATTTAATTCCTATGTTTTCTGAATATGCTTTGTGTAAAAGATTATGAACAGTTGGATTCCCCCCTTTTCTAATAAGCTCCAATCCGTCATTAATTTTATGAATTCGCCTAAACAAATCCACATCATTCCTAACTAGACTCCCAATAATGAATTTAGTATCCGTATCAGTAGGTGTCATTGGTAAAGATTTAGAGTTTGGGTTTATTTCTATTAATTTATTGCGGAATAGGGTATAGAATGCTCTAACTTTTTCGTCTAACGGTGCACTTTTTCTAATAATTGAGTTATATTCCTCTATCGTAAATTTACTAGTGCTATTATTATGAAGGGTGGAATCATTCTTTTGGTTTGGCTCATAACTCATCTTCGAATTAGCCATGTTATTAATGGATAAGTTAGGGCGTTTAATTCTTTCCATATTGCTATATGCTATTTTGCTAAGGATTTCATAAGATTTATGATATTTATCATTTATACTATCCTTAGTTTGTTCTAACTTTTTGAAAACACGTTCATATGGAAATACACAAGCGGCATGCATTATAACAAACCCTCTTTCAGACGTATTAACAAAGATAAAATCTAGATATTTATCAGGAATAACATCTTTAATAAAGTATTTAGAAACTAATACTCTATCATTATCATATTGGAAATGAAGCTCCTTATTATCTTCAATATAATTAAAAATAGAACTATAAATTTCTTTTGAGTGTAATTCCTTTTCATTCCCAGAATAAAGGTATGGAGTTGATAATAAGGATCTGTAAATTTCTTGCTCCCTACTATTTAGAACCTTCGTTTCTTCGCAACCAGTATTCCAATTTATAGTTTTAATTAAAGATAAAGTAGGTAAAGTATTTTCTGTTACTATCTGCGGAGCAGATTCATTATGTTTACTTATTACTTTATTTCACTAGTGGGCACTTAAAACCCACTGATTTTTAATTGTTTATCATTTAGTTCTTTGACATCTTTGTAATCGCATTTCGTAAGTATCTCTTTTACAGGTGTTTTATCGAGTAGAGAGATGCTGAGAATTTGTAGAATTTCGTAGATTGTACGGTCAACTTTCAATTTGTTACCAACTATGGCAACAAGGCAGTAAGCGATGATTGCACAATACATTTGGATTTTTACTGCATTCAAGGTTGTCCCCCAGAAGGATTTTATCCTCAGATGCTGTTTCATCCATTTGAAAAATAATTCTACTTCCCAGCGTTTTTTGTACAACAATGCTATTTCTAGAGCGGTCAGGCTGGTGTTGTTGGTCAGGAAAATAAATTCCTGATCCTTCTCCTGATCATAGTACTTTATCCGACGAAGTTTATCTGGATATTCTTTCTTCGGATAATAGGTCTCCAGCCTTCCTATCTGGTCATAGCGAACACCTTGGCTTTTATCTACAGAGTTCGAGTACATGCGTTTGAACCGCATGTTATCTTTCGCCCTGGTAACGAAGAAGGCTCCCTGTTTATGCAGACGATACAAACGACGGTAATCCACGTATGCTTTGTCAACAACGTAGAAGCTTCCCGCTTCAAACTGGATCAAATCCATTATATTGACATCATGAACTTTGGCATTGGAGATGTACAAAAAGGTTGGTATCGAGGTCTTTACATCATACAAGGTGTGAAGTTTGATACCAGCTTTGGTTCTACGGAACTCTGCCCACCAAAAGACACTTAAACAGAGGTCTATGGTAGTTGAGTCCAGAGCATACACATTTCCATCTACGTTGATTTCAAAGTCGGACTTGTAACAACTGCATCTTGCTTCATCGATTAAAACGTAGGCAAATTCCTCGAAGATTTTATAACTGCGTCTTTCATTGGCTTTGCCAAGATTCCTTCGCGTTAAAGTTGGACTAAATCCCAGATGATAAAACTTGGAATAATGTCCTTCTAGGCTTAGTATCAAATCTCGCATGCTATCTCTTGACGTAAGCTGACCGAAAACCATGCAAAGCATTTGATTCCAGCAGGTAAAGGATCTTACATATTTGTTTCCATTATGCTTATTCACGATTCTATCGAAGACTCTACGAGGTAGAAAATCTGTAAGCTGAGCGAAGATATATTTGCCTTGATTCATGGATTAATGCATTTTATACTGCAAAAATCCACATTTTCAATTCAAATCGTCACGCTATAAAAAAGCGCTACAAGTACGATGAACAAAGAATTTCAAAGAACGATTAAATATTTTTAGTACCCACTAATGACTTTATTTTTTATGTTAACTTCTATATTTACTTCTTTGTTAGTGTGTTGTAAAACATCACTACCTATGTGATCTATTGTATCATTATCTATATTATGTTTTCCATCACTTTCTATGTGACAATTTGTATCACCACCTGAATGTTCATTATAAATTGCTTCAATTTCATCAATGCTAGTGAATAAATATTCATTTGAGTTGTTGTATCGTTTTTTTCTTTGAATAAATCCGCCATTTTCTAATCTAGTTAAACTTCTACTGATGGCACTTTCATCAATCCCTGTAAGTTCAGCTATTCTCTTTCTACCTGGAAAGCATTCTTTTGTTTTGCTGTTTCTGTGAGAAATAATGGCAATATAAACTCTTAAATCTCGTCCGTTTTTAATGTAGCGTCCTATGTTATTAGGTACAATTGCTACTTGTCTTTTATTCATATAATTTATTTTTTTTAGCCATCATAATAGTGAATGGTGCCCTCCATTCACCAAATCACTTTATGGATGGCATTTTTGCAGAGAATAAATTGGAGGGAGCCTCGCAATATATAGTACGTATTATCACTTGAGTGGTTTCTCAAGTTTGAAAAGTTTTTTAGATTATTACATAAGCTAGTAAACAAGCATACATGTTACGTAATTATGTCAGTGAGATCATAGAAAAAGTGTTAATTCCAGGTATCATTGTTGGGGTCACTCGTTATTTGAGTCAAGTCGATCATCTTCTCAAAAAATCATCTGCTATTCTTCTAAATAATTTGTAATTTGCAGCATCTGTTGATAAAAACCAGTTACCTTCCAATTAATTATTGTATGGAGAGAGAAATACTAGAAAAGTATAATAGATTTAGAGATTTATGCTTGGCGAATGCAGAGGATGCTTTAAATACAGCGGAGGAATTACAGAACAAGTCCGTTAACCACATAGCCTTTTATCTGACTGTTTATGGATTAGAAGAAATAGGTAAGATATTTATAGGTTGGTATCAACTGACAACAAAGGAAAAATGGGATAGAGAAAACGTTAACATACCTCTTGATGACCACATTAAAAAAATATTTTGGGCTATATGGTGGTTTACTTTTGCCAAAGAGAAGATAACTAAAAAACAAATTTCAGAACTAACGAATTTAGCAAAAAATCTCCACAATAAGAGGTTAGATGTGATGTACACCACTCTTTCAGATAAAGTACCATCCAGACAAAAGATTTCAGATACGGAGCTTGGGAATTTCATAATTCTTGGCAAGGCAAGATTAGAAATTGCAAAGCAAGAAGGAAGCGTAGGTATAGAGCTAACTCAAGATGCTAGGGATGATATAGATTGGTTTGAGAAAGCAACAAGTGATTCTGAAAGCAGAAAATATATTTTTGGTAATACATCACAAGAAAAGCTAATTGAACTTGGAGATGTTAAGAATTGGATTTCTTGGTTAAAAAAGGAGTTTCAAAAAGAGGATACTGAAGCAAAGGAGATATTAAAAAAGGAATTAAAGAAAGCACAAACCGAAATAGCTAAGACCTTCGAACCTAAATGGAGAATTAAAATCAAAATTAAGTCAAAATCTCACTCTATCAGAGGAAGTGTTCTTAATAAGGTTTCTGCAAATAATCCCGTATTTAAATTTTTCAAAGGAGAGGATAACCATACTTTAGTAATTGATATTTATTTAGATAAAGGAGTAAATATAAAAGGGTTATGGAATAGGGGATGGCAAACAAGCCAACTCTTGGTTGCAGCATTAAATGTCACCACTAATGGTTTGTTTTATTGGGATATTCCAAGACACGCTGATAAGTTCTATGAGCAAATGTGGGATTTGGAGAGCAATAAACAACTTGATGCAAAGTTGCAAACAAGTTTAGAGCTTGATTGGAGTCCCTTACAAATGTACCTTACAGAAAAAGAACTAGGTTTCTCGTTCATGGTCTTTCATTATTTTGCAAGTCTGCTCCCAAAGAAAAATTTTGAGGCAGTGAACCACTTTATGATTGCACTTGGGATGTTTGCCAAGAATGATATGCATTTACGACTTGAAGACCAATGCTTTTTAAACTTTTATTTAGCTTTTAAGAAAACAATTATATTTAATGAACAGCCGGATGAAAATACCAGTATTAAAGATTTAGGATTTTCCTTAATAGGTTATATGTTAGATGGTGATAGATCCGGGTATGATAAAGTGATGGATATTGGCGATGAAATGGAAAAGCAATTAGATAATATGAAAACCAATATTACCTTAACAGAAGTTTTTGAGATGAAACAGTATGCTGGACTATACTTCTTCGATTTAGCTGCCAAAAAAGAGCTTGGAGAAAAAGCCAAAGTAAAAACTGAGAAAATAAAGAACAGAAAAAGGAATCAGAATAAGAAATAATTGTATAGGAGAAGATAAATTGTGAGGTAATTTATTGATCACCATACTATTTGAGCCGATATATTAAGGTTTTATAAGCTGATATTGACGCTTAATTGAGTGCCAATAATAAATATCTAAATTATGAAAGTTGAGAAAGTAATTCATATTAATGAAAGCCATTCAATTGAAATCGGTAAATCAACCTGGGATAGTTCAGAGCAATCGTTAAGAAATCGGTATGATCAACAGAATGGAAAATTTGATCCTAAAAGTTCAAGTGAGATTCCCCGAAATGATTTAATACTTATTATCCGTGAGTCAATCAACAATGACCTTCTGACAGGAGCCGAATTAGTGGAAACTCTTGAAATAATTATTAATAAACTAAAACGGATTATTTCTTAATTTATTCACAATATAATGAATAATATCAGTGTTCGAAAAAGCCTTGAAACAATAGACAAAATCATTGAATTTCTAAATAATGGGTACACGGTATTGTTAGAGTCAGATGTAGTAGGTCTAATGATGCATTTTTGTCTATCTGACCCTGAAATTGAAAATAACCAGGTTCATATTGATACCCGAATAAAACAATCTAAAAAAGATAGTCAGAAGATTGATCTTGCAATCGGAGAAATATGCAAGCAAGCTGAAACAAGACCTAGAGTTGATGCAAATGCTATCTATGAATTTAAATCAATTCCGGAATCTGGCTTCAATGATAAACAAAAGAGGATAAGATTCGGGAAGATCCTTGAGGATATATTAAAAATTCAAGAACTTAAACTAGCAATAAGTAGGTGGATTGTTGTTTATGATGGTGTTGGATATTTTGATGAAGAACGGAGGGGGCAAATTATTGAATTCCGAGATAAAAATGATGAGGGGATTGAGATAGTTTTTGTTCAGAAAGAGAACGACAACTGGGTGCGAAAATATTATCCATCCTTACAAAACAAAGATTGAAGAAAAAATACTCGATGACCTCACCTTGAAACAAGAAAAAACAGCTATCTTATATACATCGTTGTTATTTAACCAATATTAACTACGGTGTTTTAGGCTTAGGGGATTAATAAGTCCTACCGGAGATTTAGGTTTGGCCCTTTATGTGATCCATGGGATATAAAATTTTTTGAAGGTGGACCGCTGCAATATCGAATGTCAACAATTGACATAATGGCGTTTCATTGGGGGGTAAATAATAATAAATGGATGGGGGCGGCACGCCGCTATTACGCTACCTCCACATCATACAAATACTTCTGAAACTCTATAAAAAGTGAACTGATAGTTGCCACATCACCAAGGATTTCTTTTGCATCTTCCAGTGATTCGTACTTGTTAGTTAGTAAGATAGGCAGTTTCTCCTGGTCAAGTTCTCCGACTCCCATTTCAATATATTTACTTAATACGAACTCAATAAATTCTTTCTGTTTTTCATTGAGCAGAGCAAAGATCGTTGCTTCTGCTCTTTGTGCTCTTTCAGCCCTTGTAATGGGTTTTGTGTCGCTATTGAACACATACTCCAACACATCGAATAAGTCGCTCTTTTCAGCGTTAATGAGCTTCTGGAGGGTGTTTAATTCATCTTTCCCAAAACCTGCATCATCCAGTTTTTCCAGAAGTATTTTGCGTGTTAGTGGATTGCTCCACAATTTCCTTAATTCTGCTTCACTTTTGAATAAGTTTGGCAACTCACCGAATAGATTATTAAGGAATTCTTCAGCGGAAATAGGTTTACCATCAGCACTCCAAAATGATGTTGCAATCATGTGCTGAATCTCTCTTTCTTTGCCATCCCTTAATTTAACTTTAACTTTTTTAGGACAAACACAAGGGCTTTGCCCACATTTTATGCAAGGTGGAGGCGGTTCTTTTAGACAAATACAATGTCTATTCCCACAAACAGGACATGGCTGTGGAGGTGTTTTTACACAAACACACGGTATCTGACCACAGACTTTGCAAGGTTCTTCTTCTAATGGTTCACCATCCCACTCTGGATCAGAAAAATGATGATACGCATTGACAAAATCATATATGGTAAAGAACTCTTTTCCATCAAATAACCGTGTCCCCCTGCCCACGATCTGTTTAAACTCTATCATTGAGTTCACAGGCCGCATTAAAATGATATTTCGAATATTACGGGCATCAACACCAGTGGAAAGTTTTTGTGAAGTTGTTAATATGGTCGGTATTGTTTTCTCATTGTCCTGGAATTCCCTTAAAAACAGTTCTCCAATTTCACCATCATTAGCCGTTACACGAACACAGTAATTGGGATCAGTACTATTCTTATATTGATTCACTATGTCACGAACAGCGGCAGCGTGGTCTTGAGTAGCACAGAATACAATAGCTTTTTCTTTCTGGTTAATTTCATCCATAAAAACCTGTACCCGCTTTGCTTCCCTAGCTTTGATTTCAATAATCCTGTTGAAATCTGGTTCTTCATATAATTTACCTTCCTCTATTTCCCCCTCGATAATATCATCATCACTTGTATAAATGTAATCGTCTAAGGTTGTTTGAATCCGCTTAACTTTAAACGGTGTTAAAAATCCATCATTAATACCTTCAACCAGTGAGTATACATAAACTGGTTCACCAAAATACCTGTATGTGTCAACATTGTCTTTACGTTTTGGTGTAGCAGTAAGACCTAATTGAACGGCAGGTGAAAAATATTCTAATATTCCTCTCCAATTGCTTTCATCATTCGCACCTCCACGATGACATTCATCAATAATAATAAAATCAAAATAATCCGGTGGGTATTGTCCAAAACTTGGCACTGGATTTCCATCTTCATCAAACCCACTCATGAAGGATTGAAAGATGGTAAAAAAGATACTGCCATTGGTAGGAACTTTCCCCCTTTTCCGAATCTCTTTAGGCTTAATCCGTACCATGGCATCATCAGGAAAAGCTGAAAAGGAATTGAATGCCTGGTCAGCTAAAATATTTCGATCTGCAAGGAAAAGGATTCTGGGACGTCTTTTCCCATCCCGATTTACATTCCAGCGGGTATGGAATAGTTTCCATGCAATCTGAAATGCAATGGCGGTTTTGCCGGTTCCAGTAGCCAACGTTAGCAGAATGCGATCTTTGTTGTGGGCAATGGCTTCCATTACCGTATTGATTGCAATTTCCTGGTAATATCTTAATTGCCAGGTTCCACTTTTATCTTCAAATGGAATTTCGGCAAACTTCTCACGCCAGTCATTATGTTGTGAAAATGTTTTATCCCAGAGTTGTTGTGGTGAAAGAAAATCTGAAACTAATCCCTCTTTACCAGTCTTCATGCAGATCTGGTAAATTTCTTTCCCATTTGTCGAATAGGTAGTTCCAAGATTTAGTTTTGAAGCATATTGCTTTGCCTGTGCAACACCTTCTCCAACTTCTAACTCGTTACTCTTAGCTTCTACAACTGCCAGCTTGATTCCCTTATAAACTAATAAATAATCTGCAATAAGCGGCTTTTTCCTGCCTCCACCAACCTGAATTCTACCGTCCGTAATTTTGCACACATCACGCTCACGAAGCACTCGTGATCCTTCAACCTCTCCCCAGCCACATGCTTTTAATTTGGGGTCAATAAGTTCCGCTCTGGTTTCAGCTTCGTTCATTATTATTCATTATTTCTTTCTAATTTTTCAATAAAGATTTTATTTCGAATTTTAGCTCGTTGTAATAACGTTGAAAACTTGATGACTTCTGTATAAATAGATCCATTCGATCTTCCCTCAAATCCATTTACATTCTCTGAAGGTCGAAACCAATAATCTAAATGATGGGAATGCTCGAAACGGCTAACATGTCCTCTAACATCTCTATCTTCAATGCTTTCACCTATTAAATATCCATAATATGTGGTAATTTGAAAATCATCTATGGTATAATTTCTTATCAAATTTGCATAAAAATCTATCTGACTAAGATGCTCTGAAACATTAACATCTGGAGCCTTAAATTCAATAATAATACATTTGCCTTCAGCGGGAAAAAGCAATATATCTGGCCGCTTGGTAAGTCTTTTTTCTCCTAAGGAATTGAGGTATCTCTCCTCTTCACCATCAAATCTTTTGTTAAATATTTTCTTCCCATCAATTTCAATTTGATTTAGTCGTTTTTCAGAAAAGCCATCGAAATAAATAAACTCCTCAGCTATCAACCACAGGTCACTAGATTCAGGATTATCAGAACTCTGTTGAAAGATTAAATTATGTAATAGGTCTTCATCAATTCTGTTCCCGCTTTTTAGTTTTTCAATCTCTCTGTTCAAAACTCTTTCAAATAGTTCTAATACCATCTTTCGCCTTGCTACGTATTGTGTCAGAGCAGTTCTGTTTTGTAGAGGGATCGATTTGACCAGTTCATTTACTTTATCGGAGAGTTCTTCTTGATAATTTGAATTTGATGGATCCAGATTCTTCAACTGCTCAATCTGGTGTTTTATTTTGGCGTCTTTGGATGCAATAATTTTTGCATCAGCTTCATATACTTTGCGTAGGATAGAGTCATCACTATCTCCTATGTTTATTCTGTTTTTTAAAGAATCCAGAGTTTTAGCATTTAGCAAGAACATCTTTCTTAATTCTTCTATATTCTTCAGTTTTTCATCATTCTTGTTTTTAATTTCCTCATATATTGGAAAAATCGGGCATACTGACCACCCAATTCCGATTTAAATTGACCACCTAAATCGGACTAAAGTGACCACCCCATCCAAACCATCAAAAAAAGAACTCCATTTTCAGTCATCGTGTTAAACAA
>Ga0334898_1000774_pt1 | contig 43935 bp, 44 predicted proteins | sample GraSluR3_MG_10_FD_207228 | JGI IMG/M metagenome (GOLD analysis project Ga0334898, IMG submission 207228) | Sludge microbial communities from methane-producing bioreactor in Wageningen University, Netherlands - Granular Sludge_3_08-R3 | ecosystem: Engineered > Bioreactor > Anaerobic >... | reverse complement strand
CATTTGGTTCGCCTCCTATGATTGGGTTCAGCGATTTAATTATAGGACAACCAAATGTCTTTTTGTATAAAAAAATACTTGGTGTTCTCACTCAGAAAGAGTAACAACACCAAATATTATAGAACCTTTATAAGTAAGGTAAAAGGCTTTGAAAAAGCAGCGCACTTGAAGCGGCTCCAGGATCAATATGACCAAGTGAGCGTTCGCCCAAATATGAAGCGCGTCCTTTTTTCGCAACCATTTCTTTGGTATTCTCCTTTGCCGCTTCAATCTTATCTTTGGTTAAATCAGCGTTTTTAAGGTCTTGAACGACTACGTTCCAAACGTCTACCATTGTTTTATCACCAGGTTCAGCTTTTCCTCGCGCTTGAATGCCAGTCAAACCTGTGTTTAGCAGTTCTCCTAATTGTTCTTGGCTTGTAATTTCTGTGATATCCTTCGTTGTTTTGGTCAAATTCATGAAAGCTGAGCCGTATAATGGGCCCGAGGCGCCGCCGACTTTTGAAATCAAAGCCATAGAAAGAACTTTAAATGTATCGTTGATTGTCGTTGGTTGTTTCGCTTCAAAAGCAATCTTATACTCACTCATCCCCCGATTCATATTGTTCCCATGATCGCCATCGCCGATCGGTGTATCTAGCTCACTTAAATAGCCTTTATTTTCTTCGATCAACTGACCAAAATCTGATAGCCAATCCTGAATTTCTGTTACGGTTATGTTCATGCTCTTACTCCTCATTTGTGTTAGTATCCTTATTTATAAGTCTGATTCTTAAGCCATAGACTTAACTTTAAGCAAATGCTGCAACAATTACTTTTTAGTAGTCGGCTTGTTACCAAGAGATGGTAGCGACCTTAGCCTTCAATGCTTTTTGCCAATTCGCATAAGCCAAATCAATGAAGGTTAATGACAGTCCCTGCATGTCAATCGAAGTCATATAATTGCCGACCTTATGGAAGGAAACGTGAATATTTTCTTGTCCTAATAGAGTTAGGACATCATTGATAAAAATGAACTGCTCCATCAGCGGTGTTCCACCCATGCCATTGACTAAAACCCCAATCTCTTTTGGTTTTTGATCATAGGCAGTAATCAATTTCCCAACCATTTCTTTTGCGAGGTCTTCTGAGGAACGGATTTTTTCTCTTCGATAGCCCGGCTCACCATGGATTCCCACACCAAATTCAATCTCATCTTCCGCGAGAACAAAACCGGGTTTACCAACTTCGGGAACCGTCGCAGCTTTTAAGGCCACACCGATAGTTTTCGTCGCAGCTACCACACGATCACCAAGTTCTTTTAGTTCAATTAACGTTGCGCCATTTCTAGCAGCATCCCCAAGGATCTTATGGACTAAAATCGTTCCAGCCACACCACGTTTACCTGCTGTGTAGGTACTGTCTTCAACGGCGATATCATCGTCTACCACTACCATTTCGATCGGAATATTGTTCATTTCCGCTAAGTCTTTTGCCATTTCAAAATTCAAAATATCGCCTGTATAGTTTTTGACAATCAAGAGTACGCCTTGGCCTTGGTTTGCTTCATTGATCGCTATTTCTATTTGGTCGGGAGTTGGTGAAGTGAAGACATCTCCTAAAACAGCCGCGCTAAGCATGCCGTTACCAACAAATCCAGCGTGAGCAGGTTCATGACCGCTTCCGCCGCCAGACACGAGACTGACTTGCTTCATCGCATCATTTTTCGCAACAACACGCGAATCGTCGACTCGATGAACCAGACTGGGATAGCTTTTGACAATCCCACTTAGCATTTCTTCAATAATATTTTGTGGAGCATTAATAATTTTTTTCATCTTAATTCCAGCCTTTCTTAGGAGCATTCTGTGCTTCCGCTAGGATATGTTCAAAGTCATCAGAGACACTAGCGGTAATGCCAGCCGCAAAGGCGCCTTCGACTAGTGGTGCATCGACCAATACATATTTGGCTTGCTGAGCTTCCTCCAACATATCAAAAGCCAACTCCGCACTTAAAACCGCGCTGCCCAGATCCGCAAAGACGAAAAATTTGTCGACTGACGGTGCTCCGTTGACTGCATCAACGATTTTAGTCGGATCACTGCCTAACTCGCCTTCGGAGGTACCGCCCAAAGAAAAAATTTGCAGCGACTCGCTTTGGGCCATTTGTTCGATCATTTCTTTGATGCCATCGGTGATTTTTTGGCTATGAGAGATTAATAGAATTGCTTTGTTCATAAAAAGGTGCTCCTTCGTCTAGTAATTGGATTATTCAATTACATGTGATGTTTTTCTTTGTAGGCTTGACCGATGCGATCGGCAACGATGATGGCATTGGCAACGTCTTCTTCCACGATCGGGAATGGCATTGAATGAATCGATTCTTCAGGAATTGACGCAATTTTTGCGACTGCTAGAGCTTCTTCAAAGGTAATCGACTCTACACCAAGATCGGCTAAAGTGAGCGGTAGACCGATTGCTGCCATGAAGTCCATGACGGCATTGATTTCAGCTGTTTCTGCATCTTCTAAAACCAATTGTGCCAAGGTAGCAAAGGCGACTTTTTCACCATGAAGGTAATGATGCGTACCTTCGAGAACAGTCATGCCATTATGGATCGCATGAGCAGCTGCTAAACCGCCGCTTTCAAAGCCTAAGCCGGAAAGTAAAATGTTGGTTTCAACAATCTTGTTCAGAGATTCTGTAACCAAGTCGGCATCGCATGCGATTTTTGCATTCAAACCATCTTCTTGCAGGTGTTCCCAGCAAAGCTTTGCCATAGCTAATGCAGCATAGGTGCCGCTGGCAGGAGGCGTAAGTCTTTCACGGGAGCCCATTGGCAAGCTAGCATTTACGCGAGAATAGGAATTGTGAGTAGCCCGTGCTTCAAAGTAAGTCGATAGTGCGTCTCCCATTCCAGCAACAAGAAAACGAGTAGGGGCTTTAGCTATGACCTTCGTATCCACTAAGACAACACTTGGACTTTGTTTGAAATACGCATAATCATCAAAAGAACCGTCGGCATGATAGAGAACGGCAGAATGTGAAGTAGGCGCATCTTGAGCGGCAATCGTCGGAACAATAATTAATCGTTCGCCTTCAGCGACGACTTTTGATGCATCAATCGCTTTGCCGCCACCTAAGCCGATGATGCAATCTGTTTGTTTTTCCTTGGCGATGGCTTTTAAACGTTGGGTTTCCTCACGGGTTACTTCTCCATTGAATCCGCCTTCAATAAATGAAACATTAAATTTTTCTGCTGTCGTGTCTAATTGTGGACGAACACGTTTGACATCATCAGGATTGGCGATTAATAAGGCGCTCTTGCCAAATGTTGAAACAAAATAACCTAAGTTTAGTAATTCGTCTTCTCCTTGAACGTATTTTGTTGGTAAAATCAGTGCTTTTCTCATGGGTGAATCCTCCTTGGTTTTATTTACAGGCTAATCATAAAGCGTTATCATAGAAAATACATTGAACTATGTTACCGTTTTCTTATATAAATCAATTGAACTATTTTGCGAAATAGAATTATTTTGTGATTTTGCTGAAACGTTCTATAATGCATTTGAGAGGTGAGTATGTGAGTGATAAGCAATTTGATATCGAACAGGTGTTGGATTTAAATAAATGGGAGTCCGTGCAGGAGAGCATCGCACTAGCCACGCATTTAGCGATTATTTTAGTCGATTACCGAGGAAAACCGATTACTAAGCACAGCCAAGTAAAGCCATTCTGTCAATTGGTTCGCAGCCATCCGGAGCTCTCTGTTCATTGTGAAAAATGTGATTCGAGAGGCGGATTAGAGGCGGTTCGGACAGGACAACCCTTTATTTATCGGTGCCACTTCAATATTGTCGATATGGCGATCCCGATTATGATTGACAGTCGGTATGTGGGAGCGATCATGGCGGGGGAGATTTTGCTAGAAGAGGGTCAAGAGGAGCTTGAGCAGGTCTTGCAGCTAGAAGATCAAGCGTTTTTGAAAACGTTCAAAAAAGAGCATCAGGACTTAATAGCTCAGTATCCAACGTTTACTAAAGAGGATTTGCGGAAATCAGCTGAGATGCTGGAAAAAATCAGCGAGTATATCGTCAGTGAAGCAATTAAAAAGGATTATTTGATCAAGGCTTATAAGCAAACGCTGCGGCTTTCAAAAAGAGAGGTTTCAATCGAAAAAAATGCGCTGGATTTGGAAATTGTCCAAAACGATATTCAGCATTCGAAGCTGGAGAATCGATTACAGGAATCTAACGGGGTCTATTTAGCTAAAAATACGGTGCTGCAGCCGGCGATTGATCTGGTTTTTGAGAACAAGGAACGCCATATTGATTTGGGCACGCTGGCGACTGTGACGAACGTTTCGCCAAGTCATTTAAGCCGTTTATTAAAAGAGGAGTTCGATGAACCCTTTAGTAAAATATACGGCAAGCTTAAGGTTTATTGGGCGCAGCAATTATTAGAAACAACAGATTGGTCAATAGGTGAAATCAGTGATGCTCTCGGGTATGTAGAGCCAAGTTATTTCGTTCGCAGCTTTAAAAAAATCACTGGAATAACGCCCTTAAATTATCGAAAAGAGAACTTACGATCTAGCGAAGAATTAACTGGACGCTTCAAAGAAAAATAGTCATCATAGGAAGGACTGGATAATTTTCCTTTATCCAGTCCTTTTTAATGTGATCCGTGAATCACTATTAAAGTTTTGGAATTTCGGTATAATGAACAGGTATGATTTTTTTTTACATAGAAAGGACCATTGATAGATGCTTACAAAGCTTTCAAATTACATAAAATCCGATTTAATCGAGGCTGAAATAAATGCAGGAAAGGATCAAGACACCCTGCAGCAATTGGTCGCTCAAAATGGCGGTCATCCCTTCAGTGAGGATCAGCTGGCAGCGATTCGTTTTCCGATGCAGACGCATCTACGGATTATTGCCGGTGCTGGCAGCGGCAAGACCCAGACGATTTGTGCCAAAGCAGCTTATTTAGTGCTGGAAAAATCCGTCGATCCCAAGACAATCATGATGTGTACCTTTTCTCGCAAGGCGAAGCTGGAAATGGAAGCGCGGGTCAATCACTATTTGAGCGGCTATGCCCGTATCAGCGTTCAAACCTTTCATGGCTGGTTCAATGCCGAGTACAATGAGTTAATCCGTCAATTTCCCGCAGCGAAGCAGTGGGGAATCGCAGGTACGATCGACGAAGAGCACTATTATCAAACTGTCAATCAATTGATTAAAAAATATCGCTTGTATAATTTCGATAAATTCGAAGAACGTCCGATTGTTTCCCGAATTAGTTATTGGCGTAATATGGGGTATTCCGATCAGGAGATGGTGGATTTTGTCGCGCAGCATTTTGATCAGGAGGAACTTCTGCTAAATCAAAAGCTGAGTGTGGTTTTTCAACAATTTTTAGCCGAGCTGGAGTTGCTGAAAAAGAAGGAACAATTTATTAATTTTGACGATATGCTGTACAATCTCAAACTGATTTTGGAAAACGATAGGGCAGCGCGAGCCTTTTTGCAGGAAAAGTATCGCTATATTTTTATTGATGAATTTCAAGATATCAATCCATTGCAGAAACAAATCGTGGCGTTGATTTGTCCTCCTGATAAAATCGCTGAAGAGAAAAATTCAGGGAAACTGATTATCGTTGGAGACGACGATCAAAGTATTTATTATTTTCGGGGTGCGGAACCGAGCTATATCAAAGCGTTTGAACAAGAGTATCAGCAAACGTCCTTGAAATTAATGACCAATTATCGTTCGGAGGCACCGATTGTAGAAGCGGGGAATCGGCTGATACAACACAATGCCCATGATCGTTTAGAAAAAACGATGATCGCAAGTAAAACGACAATGGCACATGACTGCTATGCCATTGGTTTTTCTGATGATGAGGAAGAGACCGCGTGGATTGGAAGGAAAATCCAAGAACTGGCGAAAAATACGCCGCTGAGAGATGGCAGTCCAGATTATCGGGAGACGATGGTTTTGTACCCAACTCGTGTGCAATTACGTTCATTATTGAAGCAACTGAAAAAACAAAAAATTCCTTTTGTGACGCCAACCAATGATGATTTGCTGGGAATCTTCGGTTTGCCCTTGTTCAAGACCCTTTTTCAACAATTGGACATGCTGGCAGCAGCTACGACGATTCAGCAAAAAAATGAAGCACTAAGAAAAATTATCCAACAATACGCTTTTTATCATTTCATCAAATTTGGCGCCAGCGCTAAGTTTAGCGAGGAATTATTCAATCAAAATAAATTCAAGATTAATGATCTCGTCGCTTTTTTAATCAGTGAACGTAAGCTGTCACAAGCAGCTCAAAATCAAGCGAAGCAATTCTTTAAGCAAATCTATTTGTTTTATCAAGGCAAGCAGTTAGAGCTTGCGCCGTTATCGGCTGCATTACTTTCGACACCGAAATTCAAAAAGGAGTTGAGTGAAGAAGAAGCAGACTGGCTGAACAAAGAATTGACGGCAGCTGGTGATTGGCCGGGACTCTTGGCGGCTTATCAGCAGGCTAGTGAGCAAAATCAAGGCATGAAAAAACGTCTCAATGATTACGATCAGGATAAATTGAACGCTGTTTATCTGCTATCGATCCACGCTAGTAAAGGATTAGGTAAGAAAAATATTTTCATCAAAGGGGTGTATCAAGATGTGCTGCCCAACCATCATACGGTCAAAAAGGCAGAGTGTGATCTGAAGAAGGCTAAGGAAGAAGCTGCTCCGCCTACCACAATGGAAGAGCAGCGCCGTTTGATGTATGTTGCCATCACACGCGCAAAGGAAAATCTCTATGTGACCTATCCTAAAACGGTCAATAATAAAGCAACGGAACCTTCGCCCTTTTTAAAAGAAGCGGGACTACCGCTCAAAGAAGAACAAAAGAAATAGTATAATGAAGGAAAACGGGAGGGCTTATGGACAATTTGAGCATCGAAGTAGGCAATGGCGTTCATTTACGAGCGGCCAGCAGCTATATCCGTCTGCAGGTCTTTGTTTTAGAAAGATCCTTGGCATTATCTGATGAGTTTGATCAAAAGGATCAATCAGATACGATTTACAGTGTGCTTTTTGAGGAGGCCCTTCCAGTGGTGACGGCACGTTTTTTACAAGAGGATGAACGCGTTGCCCGGATCGGTCGTGTAGCAACTTTGAAGGACTATCGAGGCAAGCAATTAGGCAGCCGTGTCGTCAATTCGCTGGAAGCTTTGGCAAAGGAAAAGCAGATTGAACGACTGCTTATTCACGCGGAATTAACAGCGGCCGGATTTTATGAAGGTTTGGGATATTGTAGCGCGGGAAAGCCCTACGATGAGGATGGCGTACCTTGTATTACATTGGAAAAGCAGCTTTAGAGTGATTGAGTGAAAGGATGGACAGGTGATGGATCATCAAAAACAAGCAATGACTTATTTTCAAGCAGGTCGTAACTGTTGCCAAGCGGTCGTGGGTGCCTATTGTACGGAGTTGGGGATTACTGAAGAAAAAGCAAATGAGCTTGCGGCAGGTTTCGGCGGCGGCAATTATCAGGGGTTGTGCGGTGCACTAGCCGGGACCTATATAGTAGCTAATTATTTGAAGGGTTCACCGGAATTGAATGATCCGGCTAAATGCAAAGACGATGAGGCTGGCAGACGGATGGTTGAAATGACCCAAGATTTTGAAGGCGCGTGTGGTTCACTCTATTGCATAAAGCTGCTGGGAAAACGTCCTTGTTCTGACTATGTCTGTGCGGCGATAAAAATTATTGACGAAAATGTAGCAGAGTAAAAATAAGCAAGATCACTCAACGAATAAAGCTGAGTGATCTTTTCTAATTCATCCGACAAAGTAAACGAGTACAAAAAGAGTTTGTCACCTCCAAAATAATATGTTACGATTTTCACTATCTAGACGTAGAATTTGAAAAGATGGTTGGAGGAGTGTTCATAAGATGAGTGTTTCAATTATTGAAGAAATCAAAATAAATCTTGTGAATTATCTAATCCGATGGAAAAAGCAAATTGCCAGTGCTCTGGCGGTTTTGACCGTCCTTCTTTTGTTTATCATCATTCAGCGAGCAACGCTGAATAATTCTGCCTGGCTGCAGGGAAATTGGACGAATCAGTCAGTCGACTATTCATTTAAAGCAAAAAATAAGGGCTTCACTAAATGGGCCATCAAGCGTAAAGGCTTATTCGTATTAAAGCATGCGTGGGTAACGGTGAATTCTAATAAAAAACGCATTATTTTGACTGATGATGGAAACACCGTAGAGTATCAGGTGACCAAGCTGGATCGCAACCACCTAAAGCTAGAAATAATGAAAAACGGCAAGTCAAAGAATAGCTTAAAGCTGCAAAAAGAATAGATCAAGACCAATTATTCTGTGAAGAGGATTGGTCTTTTATTATTGCATAAAGCCCAATTGTTTTGCTGAATGTTTAATAGTTGCTCATAACCCCCCCTCGTAGTAAAGTGAAAAGAAAGTGCTATTTAGGAGGTTTCAAGATGAAGAACACGGAATTCGCGATGGAAATGTTAGAGCGTGCTCAGGAACGTTTTGAGGATACCTTTGATCAGATGACCATAGAAGAAGCCAATCAGATGCCCGCTCCGTTGATCAAGTCAGTCGTTTGGCTGATGTGGCATACAGCCCGGGAATTGGACATGCAGATTTCTGATTTAAACGGTACAGATTTTCTTTGGACAAGTGCCGGCTGGTCAGAAAAATTTGCCTTAGATTTGCCCGACGATACACCGGATTATCGACATATGCCTGAAGAAGCGGCGAAAGTCGTTGTGAATGATCGACAATTGGTACTAGATTATCTAGCAGCTAGTATCGAATTCACTAAAGAGTATTTGAGGCAGCTAGATGAGAGCAGCCTAGATGATGTGATCGATACGAATTGGGACCCGCCGGTAACTCGGCAAGTACGGATCGTTTCGGCAATCGATGACGCAGTGATGCATTCAGGTCAAGCGGTTTATACCAGACGGATGGTTATTGGGAAATGAGATTTATACGAAGCAGATCTTTCAAATCGAGAGATCTGCTTTTTTCATTTGTATCGGTTTAAAAACAAAGGGACATCGGTTAATATTAGAACGATCATTCTCGAAAGTGAGGTGGGGAATTATGGCTCGCACCAAAGAATTTGATGAACAAGTTGTTTTGACGAAAGCGATGAACCTGTTTTGGGAACAAGGCTATGAAAAAACCTCTATGCAGGAGCTGGTTGATCGGATGGGCATTCATCGTCGGAGTATCTATGACACATTCGGTGACAAGCATCAGCTATTTTTAAAAAGTCTTGCTTTGTACGAAGCTAATCTAGCGAAACGAATCACGCAGCGAGTTTCTTCGGATGAATCAGTCCAAGGGCAGATTCGTCGTTTACTCTCGATCACACTAGAACAAGATGAGAATCAACCTGCTGGATGCTTGATCGTAAATACAGCTTCTGAATTGGCTTTAATCGATGAAGAGGTCAGTCAAAAAATCAATGAGATATTTAACAGAAGTGAGAACTATATCTACAACTTATTAGTTGAAGGACAGCAAAAGGGTGAGATTCCAAAAACATTGCCGCTAAAAAATGCAGCTCATTACTTACATACCATTTGGCTCGGAGTACGTGTAGATGCCAAGGTTGCCACTGATCCGGAAAAAATTTATCAATCAATTGATTTGGTATTAAGTATTATCAATTAGCTAACGCTTGTCTTGGCACATAGCCGAGACAACTATTTTCACATTAATTAGAACGTTCATTCTAAAAAAGGAGAGTTATCATGAAAGCAGTCCAAATAGAGAAGTATACGAAAGATTTACAGACAAAGATGAAGGAGATCCCGGTACCAACGATTACTGACGATCAGGTCTTAGTAAAGGTGAAGGTAGCAGCGGTCAATCCTTTAGAGTTATTGATTATCACGGGTGCTGTCAAGCTGGTGCAGACAAGTATTTAGATTATAAGCCGGAGAACTATTGGGAATTATTAGAACCAGTCGATTTTGTGATTGATACTTTAGGTGAAAAGGAATTCGACCGAGAACTCTCGATTATCAAGTCGGGAGGGAAAATGGTCAGCTTGATTGCAGGTCCAAACAAACAGTTTGCGATTGATAAAGGAATGCCAAAAGCAAAGCAACTTCTTTTTGGACTAGCCGGAAAGAAATTTGATAAAAAAGCCCGAGAAAAAGATGTCGAATACTGGTTTATCTTCGTTCGTGCTGATGGGGAACAATTGAAGGAAATCAGCCGTATTATTGAGAAAAATAATATCGTGCCCGCCATTGATCCGACCACTTTTCGACTAGCGGATGTTAATCAAGCCTTGCATTTAGTCGCAAAAGGACATCCGAAGGGAAAAGTGTTGCTTCGGGTGGATTACAGTGAATGAGTTAGAAATCCCTCCCCTACTACGTTCTGTTAAGAAAAATCAGAAAGTAGAGTAGTTTTGTTACTTTCTTTAAAATTGATTCAAACCTAAAAACCTGCTCATCTTAGATAATGAGCAGATTTTTTTCGAGCTCAATGGTAATTTCTGATGTAGATAAGCAAAGATTCTAAACTTTTTAGGGAAAATATGCAATTCGAATAGAACTCCAACAGATTGTACTCTTTTTGCGAATAAGATGTACGTTTTGAGCTGATTCAATCAGAGATCTTGGGGAAATTGAAGATTTGACAATGTTGTGTAGAACAAAAGCGAGTACTCCTTGCGATAACAGTTTAACAGCGGCCGTCCCAGTATAAGTATTCGATAATAGTTTGTAGGTGTCACCAGAGCAAATCATAATCGCAAAAATCAATCTTTCAAGATTGATTTTCGAATAATTTTCCAACGTGTAATCAGTCAGCTCTGCTACGCTAAGCGTATATTATTTTTTTTCGTCAATGATTGAAAAGCTGTAATTTGTTCGGGAGTGATAAGGGTGTGTTTGCCCAAATTTCACGAGTTCCAAATTGTTAGCCGGATATTGAGTTTCAAAGGTTATCCCGCTGTAAACAGGATAAAGTTTATTATTATGCGAGTAATTTTCTTGTGCAACATTGAATGTATAAATAACGACGCTTGGTAATGATGTCTTAAAAGTTATCTGACGCCCGTTTGTCGGATGCCTCAAGACCCCGGAGTAATCCTTATAAAGCTGATATGTGTGGTTAATGCCATGGAACGTTGGTAATGAAGCCAGCTTGCTCAGGATTTGAAAATCAAAATGTTCTGAGACATTCAAAGGATCAGCAGACTTAATCAAGCCGTTTTCTTCATGGAAGATTGAAGCGGAATCAAGCTTAAAAAGGTGATTCGTGACAGGTACGAAAGCTGAACCATTCAAATTGAAATACATATGGTTTGTCGGGTTAAGATAAGTTGTAACTTTAGGATTTACCAAAATTTCCATCGTCAGATTGTAATTCCTGTCAATGATATAAATAACTAAAGCCTCATAATCTATGGTTGAGTGACTAAAAGATACAGTAACAGAATCATCATTTTCTGTAATCGATTGATCCCAAACCACCTTATCCCAGCCATCAGAACATCCATGAAAATGAATTGGCGGTCGATTCTTTTCGAGAGTAGTCTGGCCTACTTCATATCGACCAGCTAAAGGACCAACGATACTTCCAGCAAAGGTTCTGTTATTCAACCAAATATCTTTAGGCGGAGCCATTAAAATATTTTCCATATTGTTGCGATTATCTGAAAATGATATTTCGAAAACAGAAGCGCCAAGATTTGAAAAGGTCACTTCTAACTCTTTTTTTAGTGAAATTTTTGTAAAAACTACGCTTTTATCAATGTGATCATAGGATAATTGAAACATCAGATACCTCCTTTTTGTCAGTATAACTTTATCTGAAAAAAATTTCCACAGGTATTGACAGTTTTTGAAAATAATGTATTATTGTTTTTGTAAACGCAAACAGAAAGGGGTTGCAATTGTTTTGGATTTAAATATTTTGAAGGAAAATTATGATGTAGTTGTAGTTGGTGGAGGAATGTCAGGCGCATTTGCAGCGATCGCCGCTGCGAGAAACGGTGCAAAGACATTAATTATTGATCAAAATGGCTACTTTGGAGGGACATTGACAGCAAACGGAGTTGGTCCGATGATGACATATTTTGCTGGAGATAAACAAGTTATTTTAGGATTGGGACAAGAAATGGTCGAGCGTCTAGTTGAACGCGGTTATTCACCCGGACATGTGCTAGATTCTACAAACTACATTTCTTATGTAACACCATTTTCAGCTGAAGGGTTGAAAATTGTTTTGGATGAGATGGTCAGTGAAGCAGGGGCAGATGTTTTATTCCATACCTATTTAATCGGATTAGAAAAAGAAGCTGGCGAAATCAAAAATATCTCAATTGTTAACAAAGATGGAATTAGTCACATTTCAAGTAAGATATTTATTGATGCGACAGGTGATGGCGATCTAGCAGTAATGTCTGAAGTGCCATTCCAATTAGGTCGGGAAACAGACAATGCGATGCAGCCGATGACGATGAATCTAAAGGTCTATGGTGTCGATACACAAAAACTTCGTGAGGCAGTGTTAAATGATCCAGTGAAATTCCCACGCCTGAACAGGGATTTAGATGTCATGAAAAACACAGAAATTTTATCTTTTGTTGGTTTTGATGACGAATTTAAAAAAGCCAAAGAAGAAGGTCGGATCAGCATTCCACGAGAAGATATTCTTTTCTTTGAAACCAATGTACCAGGAGAATTTATCATGAACACTTCACGGATAATCAATGAAAGCGGTGTATCCGCTGAAGGTCTGACCCGAGCAGAGATGATTGGTCGCAAACAATGCGAAGAATTGTATCATTTCTTAGTTGAATCAGTACCAGGTTTTGAAAACGCGAAAATCGCTTATAGCGGACCAAGTGTTGGTGTTCGCGGAACGAGACAGATCAAAGGCAAGTACACGTTGACGAACCAAGATGTTTTAGAAAACAAACCATTTAAATCAACAATTGCTCACTCAGGGTACCCAATAGATATTCATAATCCAAAGGGTGAAGGAACAGTTTCCGTACATGCTAATCAAACCGAAGAGGTCGCTCATGAAAAATTTGATAAATCCGTATTTGACAGCTATTATCGTATACCTTATGAAATCATGATTACGAATGAAATCAGCAACCTGATTGTAACAGGACGTTGTGTTTCAGCCTCTTTTGAGGCACAAGCGGCGATACGTACGACACCAACGATGACCGCGTTAGGACAAGCAGCCGGAACAGCAGCAGCAATAGCTGTGTCAAAAAAAGAGGTGATTGGAGATATTGATATTAAAGTGTTACAAAATAAATTGATTGAGCAAAAGAGCTTTATCGAAATCTAGGAGGAAAAAAATGGCGACAGTACAGTTAGTGGGAATATTGTTAGTATTTTTTATTTTAGTTGGTTTGATGATGACCAGAAAGGTTCCAACGATTCTAGCTTTGCCGATTATGGCTATCGCGATTTCTTTAATTGCGGGAATCACAGTGATATCAAAAGATCCAGAACAATTCACAATTGTGAAAGATGTTTTAGAAGCTGGTTCGATGCGAATGTCGACTGCAACCTCTGGTTTGATTTTTGGATCATTGTTCGGGAAAGTATTATCTAAAGTTGGAGTTACTGAAACAATTATAAAAAAGGCGGCAGAAATGGCTGGTGATCGAGCACTGCCCATCGCCTTATCATTCTTAGCGGTTTGTTCTGTGATTTTTGCCGCAAGTAACGGACTAGGTATGGTGATTTTAGTTGGTACAATTATTGTTCCCATCATGATATCAGCGGGGCTTTCGCCAATGGTTAGTGGAATTATCTTACTATTGTCGAATGGCATCGGTGTAACATTCTCTGTATCAACATTAGCTGTTTATATTGACGTATTGGGTTTGAATTTAAGTGAAGTTACTTCGTATTCATGGATGGTCGGATTACCGCTGATTATTATCTCAGTAATTATGATCGTTTATTATGTAAAATTCAGCGGAAAGCGTCGCAAAGCTTGGGCAATGCCTACTAAACAAGGACGAAATGGTCAAGTTCGTAGTATTGCTTTGATCTCACCGGTCATTCCCGTTGTTCTAGTTTTTGCTTTTCAAGTTCCATTGGTAGCAGCAATTATAGTTGGAATTATCGTGACCTTGATTTTGAGTACACCTAAAAATCCGATTCATGTTGTCAGCAGCGCTTTTGTTGAAGGAATCCAAGAAGTTGCTGGGGCAGCTGGATTAATGATCGGTATCGGAATGCTGCTGAATGCAGTCATGTCTGCCGAAGTATCAACTATTTTACAACCAGCGATCTCTATGATGATTCCTAAAAACCAATTGATGTTCGTTCTGATTTTTGGACTTCTTTCGCCATTGGCAATCTATCGTGGACCATTAAATGTTTGGGGACTAGGAAGTGGGATTATTTCCCTGTTAGTTGCAGGCGGAATGAATCCAATCGCTGCGATGGTCGCATTACGTTTAGATAGTAATGTGCAATCTGTTTGTGATCCAACCAATTCCCATAATGTTTGGGTGTCAGATTTTATCAAGACAGATGTCAATGAAGTAATGAAGAAAACGATTGGCTGGGTAGCAGTTTCTACCTTCGTTGGTTTAGTTGTCGCTTCGTTCTTCCTATATTAATAAGAGATTGAAGGTAAAGAAAATGGGGAAAAAAGTAAGAATTGGGATTGATGTCGGCGGTACCTTTACAGATGCGGTGGCGATCGATAACGAAACTTATGAAGTGATTGCAAAATTAAAGATACCGACTACTCATGAAGAAGGAGTAGCTAGAGGAATCGTAAAAATCATCCAAAAGCTTTTGGGTGAAAATAATATTGCACCCGAAGATGTGATCTTCATCGCACACGGAACCACCCAAGCAACGAACGCATTGCTTGAGGGAGATGTAGCAAAAGTTGGGATTGTCGGCATGGGTACCGGAATGGATGCTCGTACTGCGAAAAAAGAAACGTCAATCGAACATATTGAGTTAGCACCCAATAAGTATTTGCACTCTGAACATGTCTTCGTCGATTCGGCAAAATTAACCGAACAAGAAGTTGAAAAAAGTATTCATGAGCTGGTAAATAAAGATTGTCAGGTAATCGTTGCCAGTGAAGCGTATTCTGTCGATGATCCTGAAAATGAAATGCATGTGATCCAAAAGGCACAGGAAGAAAAGTTGTTTGCGACAGGAGGCCATGAGATCTCTCAACTTTACGGCTTGAAAATGCGGACACGGACAGCAGTCGTGAATGCTTCACTGATTCCGAAAATGATGCAGACAGCCAATATGACAGAATCAGCAGTCTTAGATACAAAAATCCAATCAGGTCTAATGATCATGCGCTGTGACGGCGGGGTAATGAGTATCAATGAAGTACGCCAACGCCCGATCTTAACAATGCTATCTGGTTTAGCTGCAGGTGTTGCGGGTGCATTGATGTATGAAAAAGTCAGCGACGGGATTTTCTTTGAAGTCGGTGGAACCAGTGTCGATATCTCTGTCATCAAGAACGGGAAAGTAATGATCAAATACGCCCAGGTCGGTGGACACAAAACGTATCTTCGTTCATTGGATGTTCGCACATTAGCGGTTGCGGGTGGAAGTATGATCCGTGTGAAAGATAAAAAAATCGTGGATGTCGGTCCGCGCAGTGCCCACATCGCTGGTTTAGAATACGAATGCTTTACTGATATGAAGAACTTAGACGATCCAACGATCGAGTTTGTTTCTCCACGTGAAGGTGACCCAAATGAATATGTCGTTGTTCAAGGAACAAAGAGCAATGCATACTCTTATACATTAGCAGGGGCGGCGAACCTATTAGGCTATGTACCCGAAGATGATTACGCCCAAGGAAATGCTGAAGCGAATAAAAAGGCATGGGATGCATTAGGGGCTTATCTTGGAACTTCTGCTGAGGAAGCCGCAAAAGAAGTCATGAATTTTGCGATGGAAAAACTAGAACCAGTTATAAATGATTTGATTGATGAATACGAAATGGATCGGAATTTCATTACATTAGTCGGCGGTGGTGGATCAGGCGCAATTGTTGTACCAGCATTAGCAGAATATTATGATTATAAATGGAAGTTAGCTAAAAATGCGCCATACATTTCAACAATTGGTGTCGCATTAGCGATGGTTCGTGAACAAATCGAACGTTCGATCACGAATCCAAGCGAAAGCGACATTAAAAAAATCCGAGCAGATGTTATCGAGAAAATCATTCAATCGGGTGCCAATGAGGAAACAGTCGAAGTCAATATTGAGATCGATACTCAACGTAATATCGTTCGTGCGGTCGCTACAGGGGCAACTGAACTACGCCAAAAGAGTTTGGGTGCATCGGAAGTGACAGAAGATCAGTTGAAAACAATTAGTTCAGAAGCTTTAGGGCTGGATACGAATAGTATCAAATGTGCTGGAAAAGTAGGGCGTTGGAATCTGATGGATGCAACGGTCATCAAGAAGAAACTCTTCTTCAAAAGCAAGCGCACGAATGTCTGTGTGGTTGACCGTGAAGGAGTGGTTCGATTCAAACACAGCAACGCTCACTATTTTAAATTCCCAAAAAATCAAGCTGATAAAGAGTTTCTTTCTTTTATTGACGAACATACAATATATTCAGACGCCAATGCAACGATTCCAAAAGTATTCTTGTTCTTTAGAGAAAAAATGTTAGACTTGACTGGAATGCAGACGCTGGAACAATTAACATCGATCATGGATGTTGAGACAGAAAATTTAGATACGAATGAAGAAGTCATTGCAGTAGCGTATAAATAATAAGGAGCAACAATGGATTATTTTTCAGACGAATTTTTAGCTTATTTGGAATTGAAGCAAGATATGCTGTTTCATAAGATACCCGTAGAAGATATCTGGAATTATCTTGAAAAATCTTTGGAAATCGGTAAAAGTTTCGTTTCGCAATTAAAATCAAAGGATATCTTTGAATTGTACGCGGAAAGTGACATCAGGATCAAAGAGGAAAAACATGATGGTGTTTTCTATAAAGTGCAGATGCGAGCGCAATTTGAATCGGATCGAAAAGGCAATAACCTCGTTTATTTATATGAGAAATCAATTGCTCAATTGGCAGAGGCAAATAAATTGGGATTAAAGGAAATGAAGCGAATCATTTTAGCTCATGAATACTTTCATTATTTAGAAGAAAGAAGTGAAAGTCATGTTTATGACCAGTTCAAGCCGATTGAGAGTGCAAAAATTCTTGTATTTTCTCAAAAAGCGCATATTCGTCGAACAAGTGAGATAGCGGCTAACGCCTTTGCGAAGCACTTGTTGAAATTAAGTCATTTACCCAGCTTCTACGATTATCAGTATTTACTAAAAATAAACCAATTATCGATGAAAGATATCGAAGAAGAATACGACCAATTTACCGCTTTAAAAAGAACCTAGACAAACAGCTAGATGCGAAAGCGTCTAGCTGTTTGTTTCGAAAGGAAGATTAGATGTCAGAGAAAAGATTTGGAAGTATTGAAGCAGGTGGAACAAAATTTGTTTGTGCGGTAGGAAATGAAAAGTTTAAGATTCTTGAGACAAATATTTTTCCCACCAAGGAACCTGATAAAACAATGGCACAGGTGAAAGCTTTCTTTGAAAAATATCCAGCTGACGCATTGAGCATTGGAACATTTGGCCCAGTAGATATCAACGAAACTTCAGCAACTTACGGACAAATATTAGCTTCTCCTAAAAAGTCTTGGCAGGGCTTCAATTTTATTCAGTCGGTCAAAAAGTGGTTTTCAGAACCAGTCTTTTTGACCACTGATGTAAACTCAAGTGCGTATGGCGAGTATACTATGGGTGGCGCTAGAGAGGTTGATTCCTGTGTCTATGTAACGGTCGGAACTGGAATTGGTGCTGGGGTGATCCAAAACAATCAATTTGTCGGCGGAACGACTCACTTAGAAATTGGACATGGGTTTGTTCATCGTCACGAAGCCGACTTCGATTTTTCTGGTGTGTGTCCTTATCATGGCGGAAATTGTTTTGAAGGAGTTGCCGCTGGTCCAAGTATTGAAAAGCGCACGGGAATCTGTGGCGAGAAGCTCTCGCAAGATCATCCTGTTTGGACTATAGAGGCCTACTACTTAGCGCAATTAGCGTATGACCTACAAGTAAATTTTGCGCCATCCAAAATAATCTTTGGCGGGGGAGTCATTAATGAAGGGTTGATGGAGCTGGTTCGTGGACAGTTTGAAGTAATTAATGCTGGTTATGTGGCTGTACCGGATTTGAAAGCTTTCATTGTTGCTTCTACTTTCAAAGATAACGCGAGTGCTACTATTGGAAACTTCGCATTAGCTCAAAAAGTACTTAATGAAGACAATCAAGCATAAAAAAATACTCAATCAACTTTAAACAGTTGGTTGAGTATTTTTGTTACCATTCATAAATAGCCGAATCAGCGGATTCATAGGAGTTAATTATCGTATCGCTGCTTAGTTTTCTCTGACGCAACCCGCGATTATCTCGCAAAATCGTCGCAAAAATGATATCGAACACTAAAGAAATCATCACTGAATTGGTCAGTACAAGTGAATTATTCGCGGACATGTGATCTGGAATAATGAACTTAATATCGATCATATCGCTGACCTTCGGATTGTCATTGCTTGAGATCAAAATAGTTTTGACATCTTTTCGTTTGATCTTCGTCAAGAAGGGGATGATGTCCTTTGTAATGACTGATGGAACGACTGCGATCAAGACCGAGTCACTGCTCATGTTTTCAATCGCCAGCTGTGTTTCTAAGTTCTCTTTTAAAGTCGTGACCTCCATCCCTAATTGACGCAGTTTGAAGGCAAATTCCTTGCTGACAAAAGAAGTATTATAGATCGATAAAATGAATACTTTGCGATTGAGTGTGATCATTGACGCTGCATCTTCAATGTCTTGAGCATCCAGCATCGCGCATGTATTCGTTAACATTTTTTGGTAATCAAGCGTTACATACTCGATCAAATTCGATTCATCGAAAGACTTTTCTTGATCTTCCAAATGAGTCATACTTTGAGCCAATGCGATCTTAAATTTATTAAATCCTTTAAAACCGATCTTCTTACTGAAGCGGTTAATGCTGGCTTCCGAAGTATTGGTCTTTTTGGCTAAATTTGTGATGGTATTTGAAATAACATATTCAGGATTTTCAATTACAAATTTACTGATGTCGTGTTCACTAGAAGTAAAACTGGATTCTAATGACTTTATTTTTAATAATACAGCGGATTGCATGTCATCTCCTCGTTTCTTTCCTCATTATATCAATAAAACCAAGTACTGAGTAGTTAGTTCACTTAAGTTTTTTTGTAAAAAAAGCTTGTTGATAGGCCGTTGAATTTTTCGCTTCAATGAAGTTTGAAGAAATAATTCTTTTCCAAAAAGTGAAGGATTTGAACTTTTTATAAAAAAACAAATTCACACACGATTTAAGCTGGAACTTTTAAAGTTTGTACAATCATTCTTCAGCACTGTTGAGTATGGGGTTATTTAATATATCAAATCTTTCATTTTCATTGTGAGGGAGGTTTTCACTTGTTACAATGCTTAAAGCGTATACACTGGTTTAGGTCCGATAGCTGACAATTTCCAAAAGAGACACGTTTTGCATCGTCGGGTGGAAAAAGTTCAACTTTTCTATTTGAAAGGGGTTTCCTATACTAAATGTGTAAATGATTGCGCTTGCACAAAAGGAGAGGTGAGGATGAGGGAAGTACAAATACTGACAGCGTTAAGAGAGCACGACTACTTGAAAATCGATCAGTTGGCAAAAATGATTGGTGTTTCCTCACGGACGATCCGCAATGATCTACAAGAGCTATCAGAATTACAGCAAGGCTTTACTATTGAAAAATCTCCAAAGCTGGGTTGTCGTTTGGTTATTTCGGATGAACAAAAATTCTCAATATTTTTATCGGGATTTTCTGAGGTTCCGATCGAGATGCAAAAAAATCGGATCGAATCTTTGCTGAGTTTACTGTTGATCGATGAGAATTATCAGACGGTGAAACACCTAAGTAATGAACTGCTGGTTAGCGGCAGTCAAATAAAAAAGGACCTTTCGAAACTTGAATTATATCTGAAAGGCAGCTCATTAATTTTGGAGCGCAAAGCGCATTACGGCATCCGCATCATTAGTGAGTTAAAAAATCGTTTTTTGCTATTACTGGATTGTTATAGGAGAGGCAATGCAAAATTGCTGGAAAAGCTGGAGGGCGCCTTTACTCTTGAAACACAAAAACAGTTGAAGGACAACCTCTATCATTTAATCCGCGGTCACAACTGGGAAATTGATTATGTGGAGTTTCGTCGGCTGGAAGAGGAAATATTCTTGCTGCTGTTGATTAAGGAGAGGTCAGAAACGGCAGATATACCGAATTCCTTGTTAACAGAGGTTCTCCAAGGAACGGTGATCACTATACCTACTCAAAAAGCGATTCATGACTATTTTGAAGCTAGTCTATTAGCGAAAACGAAGAAGCTAGAGATTCTTAGCAATAAACAATTGTTGAAAGAAGAGATCACCAACTATTTTCTTCAAATGGATGAACAGCAGCACACACATTTTTCGACGGATCATGAGTTTTTGGATCTGGTCTATCTCCATGTTGCGGCATTGATCGAACGTTCAAGAAAGGACGTAAATTTCAGCAATCCCTATTTGGAGGATATCAGCAAGGATTATCCGGTGATGTTTAATTATGCAGTGATGTTCTCAAAATGGCTGGAGGAAAGATTCCAGTTAACAATCGCTTCAGATGAGATCGGCTATCTGGCGACGCATATGACGGTTCCTTATCATAAGTGGCAGCAGCATCTGATTGAAAATATTTATCGAATTGCCGTGGTTTGTTCTTCTGGCGGCGGCATGGCTTATCTGGTTGAAATGAAGCTGCGCAGAATTTTTCCTCGAGCTAAGATTCAAACCTTTTCGATGTTTGAGATCGAAGACATTCAAACCTATTTCCCGGATTTGATCTTTTCGATTATTGAGTTAACGATCGAAGTGGATTGTCCAGTGATCTTAATGAGCGAGATTCAAAGCGAGCTTGATTATTTAGAGGTCAGTGAAAATCTTAGTTTGTTAAAAAGCGATGAAACCTTTTCGATTGAACGTGCGTTTTTTGACTTATTTTCTGAAGGCCTTTTCTGTATTGAAAAGGATCGTGTCTATTCCGAAATTTTGGACGACTTAGCTGATCAGGTAGAAGAACAGGTTGGCTTTTCAGGTTATAAGCGTTCCCTGATGGAAAGAGAACATTACCTGTCAACCATCTATCAAAATGGGATCGCGATTCCCCATCCGCTGGTGATGTCAGGCAAGGAGAATCGTGTGGCGGTTTGCTTATTACCAGAAGGAGCCAGCGAAACAGAGCGCGAAGCCAAAATCATTTTTATGGTGTCGTTAAAGGCCGAGCAGCTAGATATTCACCAAATCATCTCAAAAGAATTAAGCAAACTAATGAACCATCCAGCTGCAATCAACGCGCTGGTTGAAAGTAAAGATTACCATGAATTTTACTATACATTAAAACGTGTTTTAGGAAGAAGGAAGCAAAGTGAACATTGAGTTTTTGAAAAATCTATCCAATGCAGACGGCATTGCCAGCAATGAAAAAGAAGTACGGCAAGCCATTTTAGCCGAGCTGGAGGAACTGCCTTACGAAAAACAGACAGACGGACTTGGCAGCTTGATCTTTACGAAAAAGGGCAAAAGTTCGAAGAGTATTATGATCTGTGGGCACATGGATGAAGTTGGCTTTATGGTGCGCAGCATCAGTAATTTGGGGTTGATTCATTTAATGGTGGTTGGCGGTGTCAAACCAATTGCCCAGCATCTGCAAAAAATTCGCATTACGACCTTTGATGGTAAAAAAATCAGCGGAGTCATTAATGGCGAGTATCGCGATGGAAAAACGGAAAATCTTTATTGTGATATCGGCGCAACGACAGCTCAAGAGGTTGCTGAGTTAGGAATCGAAGTAGGGAACATGGCCTGCTATGCAACGGAGTTTGAAGAATTTGCTGTGAAGGATATTTACGCTGGAAAAGCCTTTGATGATCGATTGGCTTGCTTTGTGATGGGAGAATTAATGAAGCGCTTCGCAAATGCAGAGCTGCCGTTAACCGTTCATTTTGCCAATACTAGCAGTGAAGAAGTCGGCATTCGCGGTGCGAAGACGGCTGTTCAAGCTGTGGATCCGGATATTGTTTTCGTGATTGATGTCGCCACCTTTAGTACCGAGTTCGTTCGTGATCACACGAATCAGCGGCAAATCGGTCAAGGACCGATCTTAACCCATTTTGACCGGACCTTAGCACCGAATTTGGAAATGATCCACTATGTTAAGGAAACAGCGCAGAGCCAAAATATTCCGCTGCAGTTAGACATGTTCAATTCTGGCGGAACCGATGGCGGAGAAGCCCATAAGGTGAATGAAGGCAAACCGACTGTTGTAACGATTTTGCCTGTTCGCTATGGGCATTGTGCTTATTCGATCGTGAATATAAGAGATGTGCAGCAAATGATCGATTTGTATGAAAGCCTAATCAAAAACTTTACAGAAGAAACGTATCACCGCATGGTGGACTTTATTTAAAGGGGATAGAACGACATGACAAAAGAAGAACAAGAAATCGTCCAATTGATCTCGATCGCTGGCGAAAGCAAAGCCAAAGCCTTTGAAGCGTTGAAATGTGTCAAAACCAAGGATTTTGATTTGGCCAAGGGACTGATCGAAGAATCTCGCAACCTTGATTTAGAGGCTCATAATATCCAAACGGAGCTAATTTCTCGTGAGTTGAATGAAGAAGTGGAGTCCTCGAATGTTGGATTATTGATGGTTCATGCTCAGGATCATTACATGACCAGTCAATTGGCTCGTGACTTGATCGAAACACTTATTTCAGTATTGCAATAATAAAAAAATAAAGATAAAGGGGAAAAGAACATGAAAATTTTACTATGCTGTGCCGGAGGTTTCTCGACAAATATGCTGATGCAAAATATGCGGAAGGTAGTGCAACAGAGTGCCAAGTTGAACGATGCGGACTTTGATTTCACTGCGATTCCCGCAGATTCCATCGAAAGTCAAATTGATGGCTGGGACATTGTTTTAGTCGGACCGCAAATCACTCATAAAATCGATTTTATCAAGTCAATCTTAGAACCAAGAGATATTCCTTATGCGGTGATTGATAAAGATGTTTATGGACAAATGGACGGCGCAACTGTCATGAAGCTTGCGTTGGTCACTCATAAGAAACATCAGTTAGCAAAACAAGCCGTTTAACCAGATAAATGAGGAGGAATACCATGTTCGCAAAATTTGAAGCATTTATGAACCGATTCTTCGTCCCGTTAGCTCACAAGGTAGATAACCAACGCCATTTGAGTGCGATCAAAGCCGGGATGGTTGCTATGACCCCCTTCACCATTTTAGGAAGTTTCTTCGCTATTCTTCCAGCATTGCCGAATATGCTGGGAGAGTCTAATAGCTTCAGTCAATTTATTTTGACTAATGCTGAGCTTTTCAATCTGCCGGTTACCCTATCGACAGGATTGATCGGGTTGTATGCTTGTGCGGCGATTTCCTATAATTTGGGAAATCATTACAAATTATACATTCCTGGTGCGGTGACCTTATCACTTTTTGGCTTTTTGTTTATGACGGCTGTGTTTGATGAGAATGGTCTGTTAGATATTACGAACTTTGGTGCCAAAGGGTTATTTACGGCTATGTTTGTGGCATTGATCACGGTTGAGTTATACAACTTCTGTAAGAAGCACAACATGACGATCCGGATGCCAGAAGGGGTGCCAGATTTTGTTTCCAAATCCTTTGAACTGATTCCAGTCACCTTGTTGGTCGGCGGAACCTTTATTCTTGGGCGCTTCGTATTGATGCAAACAGCTGGAGAACTTCCACCAACGATCTTAACTCGCTTCTTGTCGCCGTTGGTTGGCTCGATGGACAATCCATGGTCAGTGTTGGCGTTAAACTTCTGTATCTGTTTGATTTTCTTTTTCGGGATTCATTCATCGGTTTTCAGTCCGATTACTCGTCCGATCATGGTAGCGTTTATTGCTGAAAATATTACTGCTTTCCAAGCGGGTCAGCCGATTCCGCATTTCTATACTGCGGGAGCGTCGAGTGCGTTCTTTGGTTTTACTGGCTGCGGAATCTCGATTGGCTGTGTTGTGGCCTGTCTGGTTTCGAAATCTAAACGCTATCGCCAAATCGGAAAGTTCTCACTGTTTCCAGCCTTGTTTGGTATTAATGAACCCATCCTCTTTGGTGCACCGATTATTTTGAATCCATTGATGTTTATTCCGCATGTCTTTGGCGGCGCGATCATTGGAACGCTGCCAATGTTCTTTATGCATTGGGGATTAATCAATAAACCGATCTTTGATCCGCCATATGTTGGTGTCTTTTTAGAAGGCTTCTTGACCAACGGCGATTGGCGGACAATCCTAGTCAATGGACTGCAATTAGTTTTAGCCGTCGCGATCTACGTCCCATTCTTTAAGGTCATGGAACGGAATGAGTTGAAGGACGAAGCGAAGAAAAAAGAACAGAAAAATATCTTCGACCAAGGCGATACCGATATTTTGGATGGTTTGGACTTAGACTTCTAGATTGGAGTATTACAGATGAGAATTGAGAAAATCCAACAGCTTTTACAAGAGTCGGGGAAGGACGCAATCATCTTCAAAAACCGTGAGAACAAAAAATATTTTGGCTCGTTAGGAGGCAGTGGCATCTATCTAGTTGTCACGCCTTCTTCACAGGTACAGTTTTTTGATGGTCGTTACCGGCAGGAAATAAAAGACTTAACAAATGGCTTTGAAAATTTCGAAGTCCCGCAGGGCAGTTATCTGCCAAAGATTTTTGAGTGGCTGCAACAACAGGGAATTAAGCAATTAGCAATCGAGCCGAATGGATTGTCGATCCAAGAATATCGTGCGTTTTCGGAAGAATTTGCCGTCGAGATCTGGTCACATCAGCTTCAAGAAATCCGGGCGATCAAATCAGCGGAAGAAATTCAACTGATTAGAAATGCCTGTGCCTTAACCGATGAGATTTTTACTGAATTAGTACCGGAAATCAAAATCGGCATGCCGGAAAATGAACTAGGAGCGTTGATTCATTATCTTTCATTGAAAAAGGGAGCTTCAGCGATGGCCTTCGAGCCGATCGTTGCCAGTGGTCCCCGCAGCGCGTTGCCTCATGGACGCCCAACTGAACGAGCATTTGAACAGGGGGATTTCATTACGATTGATTTTGGGATTGTCTTGAATGGTTACCAGTCAGATATGACGCGGACGGTGATGCTAGGCGAGGCTGATAATGAATTACAAACGATTTATCAAGTAGTAAAAGAAGCGCAACAAGCAGCTTCGGACTTTATTCGTGAAGGCGTGACTGGACAGGAAGTCGACGCGGTGGCTCGTAAAATAATTACTGAAGCTGGCTATGGCGACTATTTCAGTCATGGATTAGGGCACGGAATCGGCATGGGCGGCGATGTGCCGATCTTGAATCCGAAGAGTCAAATGGTGTTGAAGGAAAATATGGTGATGAGCGTTGAGCCGGGGATTTACCTGCCAGGTGTCGGCGGTGTACGGATCGAGGATGATGTCGTGATCCAAAACGGCATCGGAGTCGCTTTGAATCACACAACGAAGGAATTAGTGAGCGTAGGTGAATGCTATGTATGATTTGGATAAGGTAATCGACCGTAAACAAGGCAATGCCCGCAAATGGAGCAATCAAGTATTAAAGGAAAAATTCGGCTTAGCTGAAGACGCGATCCCGATGGATTTGGCGGATATTGATTTTGAAGTCGCACCCGCGATCCAAGCGGCGCTCATGAAACGGGCGAGTATTGGCGACTATAGCTATTCTTATGTGCCAGATGAATTTTATCAGGCAGTGATTGATTGGAATCAGCGGCGCTATGATACACACATCGAAAAAGAATGGATTAAGCTGACCTTCGGAACGGTTTCGACCTTGCATTATATCGTGCAGGCGTATACGGAAAAAGGTGACGGGGTTCTGATCAATACACCCGCCTACGATCCCTTTGCGGAAGCTGTAGAACATAATGAGCGGAAGCTTTTTTGCAGCTCACTGATTAATCACGACAACCGATATTATCTTGATTTTGAAGATATGGAACGACAGATGCAGGAAAATAAGATTAAGCTATTTATTTTTTGCAGTCCGCAAAACCCTTCTGGCCGGATTTGGACGAAGGATGAACTGTTTCGTTTAGCAGAATTATGTCTTCGTTACGATGTTCTTTTGGTCTGTGATGAGATCCATCGCGATATCGTCTATAAAGGACAAACCTTTACCTCGATTTGGAATGCCCATCCCGAGATCGCGCAGCATAGTGTTTTGTGTCTGTCACCGAATAAAGGCTTTAATCTAGGTGGCTTAAAAACCTCCTATGTGGTAATCCCAAATCCACAAATTAGAGAAACACTGTTGAATCAATTGCAAAAAAATTCCATCACTTCACCCCATGTCTTTGCTGTGCCGGCAATTGTGGCCGCATACAATGAAAGTGAAGCTTGGCTAGATGAGATGATCGATTATGTGGCAGAAAATATGCAAATCGTTTACGATTTCTTTGCGGAAATCCCAGAAGCCAAAGTAATGCCGGCCGAATCGTCATTTTTGGCCTGGATTGATGTTCGTGATTGGTTTAAGGATGAGACGGACATGCAAGAATTCTTCCGACGGGCAAATTTGACGATGGTCGTTGGCAGTTATTTTGTTCAAGATGGTGAAGGGTTCGTTCGTTTGAGTATCGGCATGCCTAGGGAATTGTTGCTGGAGGCATTAGGGCGGATCAAGAAAGAATATGTTCGAAGCATGGAATATGTTTAGCTTTTAAAAGCTGGAGCATCGTTTTATGGTGCTCTGGCTTTCTTTTTGTGCTCCTTCACTAGAGCATCCCAGATTTCTGTGGTACAGTGAGTCAGTGTGAAACTTTAGAGGAGGACAAGATCCTATGCGAAATATTAAATTAACCATCGAATACGACGGCAAGCGTTACCTAGGCTGGCAGCGTTTGGGAGATTCAGAAAAAACGATTCAAGGAAAGATCGAAAGTGTGATTGCGCAAATGACGGGTGAAAAGATCGAGATCATTGGTTCAGGACGAACCGATGCGGGAACCCATGCGAGAGGACAAGTTGCAAATTTCAAAACAAATTCAGAAATGGCTCGCAATGACATGCTGGTCTTTTTCAATCGTTATTTGCCAGGAGATATCGTAGTGAAAAAGGTTGAAGAAATGCTGGAACGCTTCCATGCGCGTTATAACGTGAAGGGCAAGCAATACAGCTATTACGTCTGGAATGATCCGATTCCAACGGCTTTTGAACGCTATCATAGTTTTTACATTCCGCAAACATTGGATATGGATAAAATGAATGCCGCTTGTGAGAAATTACTAGGAACCCATGATTTCATTGGCTTTTCGGCATTGAAGAAGACCAAGAAATCCACGACACGAACAATTGAGAAAATCTCGATTGAACGCGACTACAGTATGCTGCATTTTACCTTTGTCGGCAATGGCTTCTTGCACAAAATGGTCCGGATTTTGATGGGCACCATTTTGGCGATCGGAGCTGGGAAGCTCTCGGTAGATGTGATCGATGAGGTACTAGAAAATAAAGTTCGCGCGGATGCTGGTGAAACAGCGCCAGCGCAGGGACTATTTTTGGACGAAGTTTATTATTAAGTTAAAAACTGGTTTTGGACGATTTCGTTTCTGAAGCCAGTTTTTTTTTCGCTGCTCGCTTCCTTTCTCGCCTATAATGAATATATATGACGGGAAAGAGGGATCGTTGATGAGAAAGCTGTTCTTAGTTTCGTTGTTTCAAAACGTATCAGGATTATTGAAATCTGTTGAAGAGGTGAAGGGTAAGACTGTAACGTATATTCCAACAGCCAGCAAAGTTGAGAAGCTAGGCTTTTTTATTCGAATCGGCAAGTGGGCTTTACGATTTAGCGGAATGAAAGTAGAAGAACTAGAAATTTCACAGGCAAGATTTGAACAGATTCGAACAACGTTAGCAAAAAATGACATCATCTTTGTAGCCGGCGGGAATACCTTTTTCCTGCTTCAGGAATTACGCCGAACAGGAGCGGACCAGCTAATTATTGAGGAGGTAAACAAGGGGAAACTGTATATTGGAGAGTCGGCAGGTGCGATCGTTGCTTGTCCGGATATCGGCTATTCTTCTAGTATGGATGATCCGAAAAAGGCTGCTGACTTGACTGATTACACTGGCTTGGGTTTGGTTGATTTCTACGTGGTTCCTCATTATCAGAGTCGGGAATTTAAGTACTCTTCCGAGCAGATGGTGCAAGAAAATCAGGCACAGAAAAAATTATCGATTATCAATGATCACCAGGCGATTTGGGTTCGGGATGAAGGGGTTGAAATTCTAGGCAAGCGTTAATCTATGAAAAGTTTTTATGGATGACTTAAGGCTTCAATAAAAAAACGTATTGCTTTCTAGCGCGTTAGATGATAAAAACAAGCTAACGACTTTTTGAAGGAGAAAACTATGAGGATTGATAATATTTTTGAATACTTGTATGAATTTCATCAACAGCACCCTATAACTGTCCATAATTTAAATGGCTGTACAGTGAAGGATATTTGTACAGCTAGCAATTATGCTCGAACGGCGGTTAGTGAGGATTTATCAAAGTTGACCAGCACTCATCAGGTGATTAAAGTGAAATCACGTCCAGTGCTATTTTTTGCTCGCTCAATTTTGGAAAAGGCCTTTTCTTTTTCTCCTCGAAAAGATGAATACGCTTCATTGACCGAACTTGAAGGAGAGATTCATCAAGAAATGGAGAAAAAGGAGCAGCTAAAGCAGGAGTTTCGAAGCAATCCTTTTTCAAAAGTCATTGGATACGATGGAAGTCTAGCAGATAGCATCAAAAAACTGAAGGCAGCTGTTTTATACCCGCCAAAAGGCTTGAACATTATGCTGACAGGGGAATCTGGTGTTGGAAAGACCTTATTAGCAGAACATTTACATGAGTTTTTCGAGTCGAAGACTGAAACAAAAGTACCGTTCATTTATTTTAACTGTGCTGAATATTTCAATAATCCTGAGCTATTAACTTCTCATTTATTTGGCTATAAAAAAGGTAGCTTTACAGGAGCAGACAATGACCATCAAGGGTTGGTTGAATTAGCAGATGGAGGCTTTTTCTTTTTAGATGAAGTCCATCGTTTGACCAACGAAGGGCAAGAAAAGCTCTTTACTTTGTTGGATAAAGGGTACTTTACCCGAATGGGGGAAGCGGAGAAGCAACGGCATGTGTCCATCAAATTTATTTTTGCTACGACCGAAGAGCTGGAAAAGACCTTTTTGAAAACTTTTTTACGTCGAATTCCAGTCAATCTGCATATTCCCAGCTTATCTGAACGTTCCATCAAAGAGAAGATCCAATTGATTCTGACCTTTTTCATGGAGGAAAGTCAGGGGATTCAAAAAGATATTTTTATTTCTTATAATACATTGAAATATTTGGTCTTCTCTCAATATAAGGCAAATGTTGGTGAACTGAAATCAGAGATCCAATTTATTTGTGCTCAGGCGTATCTCGATTCCATCGATTATGAAACCCATGAATTAAAAATTGATCTTCCATTAGGTCTGCTAGATGAAAATATTGTAGACACGAAGAACATTGTCGTATTGAACGAGTACGTTCCTAGTCGCGGGATCAACATTAAACATGATTATTTTTATCATCATGTGGATCAGTTGCTGCAGGTGAAGGATAAGCAGAATGATCGATTTTATAATTTCTTATTAAAGGAATATACCGATCTTAAGAATGTCAATATTTCTTCAAGAGATGCAGTTGCGATTATGCAAAACAAGCTGGATCAGCTTTATGATATGGATCTGTTTAATCAAGCATTTTCAGAGGAGCAGGATATTGATGAGCAGTTCTTTAGCCAAATCAATCAAATCATTCAATATATCGAACAAGAAATGGCTGTTCTTCTGCCTGAAAACTTGAAAGATGTTTTAGCGGCCCATATCTATTCTAGCGTCTTTTACTCAGCTCAGATACATGAAGACTTTTTTGATCTGACGAAAAATATTTTTTCTGGAAAAATCGAGAATTATCAGTTGGCGGAAAAAATTGTTCATTATATTGAGGATTATTTTTCTTTAAAACTGCCCAATACGGAGATTATTTTTTATGATTTATTCATCCGTAAAACCAAATCCACGGATCGCCGCTATGAGCTGGATGAAAAATGCGGGATCGTGGTAGTTGCTCATGGAAGTGCAACGGCTTCTAGTATGGTGGAGTACACGAATGTGCTCTTTTCAACCAGTTTGATGAATTCAGTCAACATGCCGATCAATCAGTCGGTAGAGGAAACGTTGGATAAGGTGCGCCATGTCGTCCAGGAGAATGGTTATAGCAAATTAATCCTAATGGTCGATATTGGTTCGTTAGTTTATTTTGGGAATGTTATCAGTAAAGAATTTCAAATTGAGGTACTTTTGATTAGCAATATCAATCTATTAACACTTTTGGAGGTCGCTCGTGAGGCGATTTATGAATCGACTAATTTTGAATACCTATTGCCAGTTCTAAAAGAGAAGAATCATAAGGCGCTGATTTGCCGCAAAGGAAATTTTGAGGATTCCAAAGTTCTAGTAATTTCTTGTCTAACGGGGCTAGGTACAGCATTAAAAATTGAAAAGCTACTGCTTAATACCTTTCCGCAGGAATTGTTGACCAATGTGCGAATTATTACACTTGAGAAAAAAGAGCTGGAGAATCTCAGCCGCTTACTTTCTTTTGTTCATGAAGATGAGAAGCTGGTTGGAATCATTGGAACTGTGAAGACGGAAATTCCAGATACTCCCTTTGTTTCGCTGGATAATTTATTGTCGGATCAAGGAATCAAGTTAGTCTTTCAAATGTTAGGCTATGATCTAACCAAAGATGAGAATCAAGCGGTATTAAAGAAGGTTTCGGCTAAGTATATTCAAGGACTGTCGATCGAAGCCATTACGGATTTATTAAGTATTTTAAATCCTAAAAGCATCACAATCGAATTGTCTAAGATTTATTCGGACATCTGTATGCAGACGAAAAAGAAAAGTGATGAAAAAAGACTGCTGCGTTTCATCATTCATTGTGCTTGTATGATCGAACGGCAGATCCAACATCCGGAATATGACCACACCTCTTATGAACTGTCATATCGGGAGCTGCCAGAACTGGCATCTGTCATCAAAATGGCGTTTCGACCGATCGAAGTGTCATACAATGTCATCATTCCGCCTCTTGAAGTCAAATATATTTATGAATTGTTGTTTGAAGTTAGTGTGTAAAACACATGAAATAGCCCTTTTCCTGAAGGGTTATTTTTTTGGCACAGCAATTGCTTTATAGGGAAGTGAATACAATGTAAGCGGAAGTGAGGAATGAGGGTATGGTAAAACAACCAATTTTAATTTTGACTCATAATGGTTGGGGATTGGAATTGTTGAAAAGTGTTCAGATGATCGTTGGTGAAATCAGCAATGTTCATGAAGTGGCGTTAAACGCAGAAGATTCTTTACCGGAATATTTAGAACGAGTCAAAACACAAATTGAGCAATTAGAATGGCAAGAGAATCTATTGATTCTAACAGATATTAAAGGCGGGACTCCGAGTAATGTAGCGTTGCGTTTGTCGAAGGATTATAAAGTTGTCGCTATTTCAGGCTTGTGTGCATCGATGTTGCTAGAAGCTGTAATGAAACAAGAAACGGGCGGCTTTACACGGGGGATAGCCCAAGAGATTCACAAGGCGGTCGTTGATAGTTGTCAACTGTTGGATTTACCAATTAAACAGTAAAGGATGAGTAAAATGTCAAAAATTGTGTTAGCTAGAGTAGATAGCCGCTTGATTCATGGACAGGTGGTGACTAAGTGGTTGCAGCAATCAGCAGCTAATGAAATCGTCGTTGTCAGTGATGAGCTGGAGCAGGATGAGTTTTTACAAAGCATTTATTTAATGGCAGCACCTCCAGGCGTAGAAGTGATTATCAAAGGCACCGATTCGGTAAAAAGCTATTGGGAAGAAGCAACGGCGAAAAGTAGTAAGATATTATTCCTGGTTCCCGATTTAGTTACATTAAAAGAAATGGTCGAAGCGGGAATTGTCACAGAAGGTGTTCAGGTGGGTGGATTAGGAGGTGGACCTAATCGTAAAAATGTCGTGAAGAATATTAATTTATCCGAAGAGGATGTAGCGATTTTAGAAGGGCTGTTAGCTAAAGAAATCAATGTGTATTTCCAAGCGATTCCGGAAGAAAATCCGGTGCCGATCCAAAAATTAATTGAAAAATATAAATCATTATAAAAGGGGCGTATAAACGATGGGTGTTCTAGGTATTTCGATTGTAATGGGTTTGTACTATTGGTTTGCGAGATTGCGTTTTGGCTATACATTTTCCGGGATGCTATCTCAGCCGCTTTCGGCGGCGTTGATTGCAGGAATTGCGACAGGTAAATTATCTGAAGCAATGGTGATTGGTGCGGGGATTCAGTTGGTTTATTTGGGTGTAACTTCGACACCAGGTGGCAATGTTCCCAGTGATCCGGCTTTAGCTTCGGCGATTGCGATCCCGATTGCTTTAGGAGTAGGAATGAACGCGGAGGCAGCGATTGCTTTGGCAGTGCCATTCGGTGTGTTGGGCGTATTTATGGATCAGCTTCGTCGGACGATCAATGCAACGTGGGTTCACATGGCGGACAAATATGCAGAGGATTTAAATTATTCAGGGATTTATCGCGCAGCGTTTTTATATCCTGCACTTGCTGGTTTTGTTATTCGTTTTCCTCTTGTATTTGCGGCGAATTTCTTCGGTCAATCGATCGTCAATCAAATCTTGGATGTCATTCCAAAATGGTTGATGCACGGTTTCGAAGTGATGGGTGGTATCTTGCCAGCGCTTGGATTTGCCTTGACCATCATGGTGATTGGCAAGAAACATTTAATCCCTTATTTCTTGATTGGCTTTGTCGCGGTTGTTTACTTCGGCGCGGAAGTCATGGCTGTAGCAATTATCGGTATTTGCATAGCATTCTTGGTTCGGAATAAAGCATTAGAAGAGGAGGCGGCTGCATAATGGAACAAATGACAGAAAAAAATGAACAACAATTAGAGCAAAAGAAAATTACCAAAAAGGAATTGTCTCGCTCCTTTTGGATTTATCAATTGGGTTGTGAGTTATCCAACTCTTACGAACGGCTGCAAAGTTTAGTTTTTTGTGCCTCAATGATTCCGGCGGTCAAGAAATTGTATGCCGATGATGAAGACGCGCAACGAGAAGCATTGAAACGCCACCTAAACTTTTTCAATACAGAAGGCACGATCGGTTCTTCTATTCAAGGGATCGTGATTGCAATGGAGGAAGAAAAATCCAATGGTGCGGCAATCACCGATACCGCGATTACATCAATTAAAACCGGTTTGATGGGACCTTTGGCAGGGATTGGCGATTCAATTATTTGGGCAGCGGTGATGCCGTTGATTATCTCGATCTTTATTCCAATGGCGTCTAGCGGAAATGCAATCGGTGGTATTGGACCAATCGTGATTTATACCGCTGTTACCATGTATATCAGCTGGTTGTTGATCAACAAATCTTATACATTAGGACGTAACTCGATTTTAAGCTTATTGAAGGATGGCAAGATCAAGCAGGTAATTTATGCGGCGAACGTCTTGGGAATGATGATGATGGGAGCGTTAAGTGCTAGTTACGTAAATATCACAAGCCCAATGAAATTCAAAGTTCCAGGCGGCGCAACGATTATTTTGCAGGATATTTTTGATCAGATCGTGAAAGGCTTGTTGCCGTTGACTGCGGTATTTGCTATCTACTTCTTTATGGTCAAAAAGGGACCGAGATACGGCATTATTATCGGTACGATCGTGGTGATCAGTATCGTCGCTTCATTCTTCGGATTATTATAAGACAATTGAAGGTGTAAACATGATTAGCTATGAAAAATTTGGTTTAAAAGAAGTGATCAATGCTTCTGGGCGAATGACGATTTTAGGAGTATCGAAGGTATCGGAAAAGGTGTTGGAAGCACAACGATTTGGTGGTGAACATTTCTTTGAGATGAGCGACTTGATGGTTCAAACGGGGAAGTACCTTGCTGACCTGTTGAAAACGGAAGATGCGCAAATTGTCTCCTCTGCTTCGGCAGGGATCGCCCAATCTGTGGCTGCCATAATTGGAGAAGGAAGTCTTTATCACGTGTATCATCCTTATACAGCGAAGATCACGAAAAGAGAGATTATTATTCCAAAAGGCCACAATGTGGATTATGGCACCCCCGTGGAAGTCATGATCCAGCAAGGCGGCGGAAAAGTTGTAGAAGCTGGCTATGCCAATATGTGCTCTGCAAACCATCTGGAAATGATGGTGACGGCAGAAACAGCGGCGATTTTGTATATAAAAAGCCATCACACCGTTCAAAAAAGTATGTTGAGTGTTGAAGAAGCAGTTGAAGTAGCTCAAAGACATGGACTTCCATTGATCATAGATGCAGCGGCTGAAGAAGATCTCTTCAGTTATATCCAAGCAGGAGCGGATCTTGTGATCTATTCAGGAGCGAAAGCGATCGAAGGCCCTAGTGCCGGCTTGATCATCGGTAAGCAGCAATATGTAGAATGGGTGAGGTTACAAAGCAAAGGAATCGGTCGATCCATGAAGATCGGGAAAGACAATGTTTTAGGTTTTACCCAAGCAGTTGAGGATTACTTAGCTCACGGAAGTGAATCGGGAAAAGTGATGAAGCAACGATTGGCTCCGTTTATCTCAGCGGTGAATCAAATTCCAGCTTTAGAAGCAAAGATCGTACAAGATGGTGCAGGACGAGACATTTATCGGGCAAGTGTCAAAGCATTGGAGAAAAAATCAGCTAGACAGATTATTACCGAACTGAAGGAAGAAAATCCAGCGATTTATACCCGGGAATATCAAGCGAATAATGGCATTATTGAGTTTGATATCCGCTCTGTCAACGAGCAGGAGATGGAGAAAATCGTTCAGCGTTTACTCGAAATCATGGAATAAAAAGGAGATAGAAGATGTCATTAAGTCCAAATTATTTAGAAGATCGAATCTGTTTGAACGTTTTAGCTAACTCTGTTGAAAATGCCAAGGAATGTTACGAAGCAGCAGAAGGGCACATTGTATTAGGTGTATTATCGAAAAACTATGCCAGTGATGAATTGGCAATTGAGGACATGAGGCTGTATCAAGCAGCGACCAATAATGCCTTGTCCGTCGGTTTAGGTGCTGGCGATCCCAATCAGAGCCAGATGGTATCTAGAATTTCCGCTGTCTTGCAGCCGCAGCATGTCAATCAAGTATTCACTGGTGTGGGGGCTTCACGAGCCCTTTTAGGTCAAGTGGATACGGTCGTGAACGGTTTAGTTTCACCAACCGGAAAAGTCGGCTACGTGAATATTGCGACGGGACCATTGAGTTCAAAAGCGCCTGAAGCGATTGTGCCGATAGAAACAGCGATCAAATTGCTGCAGGATATGGGCGGTAGTTCGGTAAAGTATTTTCCGATGAAGGGCTTGGCTCATAAAAAGGAGTATCAAGCCGTTGCAGAAGCTTGTGCGAAGTATGATTTTTATTTGGAGCCGACTGGCGGCATCGATTTAGCAAATTTTGCAGAGATTGTGCAAATAGCAGTTGATGCTGGAGTGAAAAACATTATCCCGCATGTGTATAGTTCGATTATTGATTCTAAAACAGGAGATACGAAGCCGGAGGATGTTCAGGCTTTGTTGAAGATGATGAAGCAGGCACTAAAATAATAAAAGAGTTGGATTTGAGTCACTTTGCTCAAATCCAACTCTTTTTTAACTTCTCAACCCACGTCCACGATCAATCAAATACCAGCAGACGCTATAAAGCACAACGATAAATAATACTAAAATGGACATTGAGACAACGATCGACACATCCATCACACCAAGGAAGCCATAACGAAAACCAGAGATCATGTAAACGATCGGATTGATTTTTGAGACAGCTTGCCAGAATGGCGGCAGCATCGAAATGGCATAGAAAACTCCACCAAGATACGTCAACGGCTGTAAAACAAAGGTCGGAACGATCGATACATCATCGAAGGATTGAGCGAAAATCCCGTTCAACAGTCCAGCCAATGAGAATAAAATAGCGGTCATCAACAAGGTGATGACAACGATCACCCAGGAATAGACGTGCAGCGGTACGAAGAACAAGGAAATGATCGTAACTAGTGTGCCTACCATGACACTTCGGCCAACTCCGCCGATTACAAATCCCCAAATAATGATATGGGTTGGAACGGGTGCGACTAAGATTTCCTCGATATTCTTTTGAAATTTTTGTGAAAAGAAGGAAGAAGAAACATTGGCATAGGAGCTAGTAATAGCAGACATCATAATTAGACCTGGAACGATGAATTCCATGTATGAAAAGCCAGCCATATCACCGATTCGTCCACCGATCAAATTGCCGAAAATGACAAAGTATAAGGACGTTGTGATGACAGGCGGTACTAAGGTTTGTACCCAGATCCGCAGGTAGCGGTTGGTTTCTTTGACTGCCAGACTTTTTAAAGCAGTGAAGTATAGATTAGACATGATTTTCCTCCGTAATTTTTAGGAATAGTTCTTCTAAACGGTTGGATTTATTCCGCATGGAAAGGACTTTGATTCCTTGATTCGTCAGTTGTTCGAAGAGCTCATTGATTCCTTGATCCCGTACGACTTCTACTTCGAGGGTTTGATCGTCCTCAAAAGTATAGTTGAAGCCAGTGATTTCCGGCTTTTTGTTGTAAGGAGCCAGATCAAAAATAAAGGTTTCAAATTGCAGCTTGGCTAATAAGGATTTCATACTGGTATTTTCAATCAATTCCCCTGATTGAATAATGCCGATGTTGCGGCAAAGCATTTCCGCTTCTTCCAGATAATGGGTTGTTAAGATGATCGTTGTGCCGCTTTCATTCAGTTCTCTTAAAAATGACCACATCTCGCGGCGCAGCTCGATATCTACACCCGCAGTTGGTTCATCCAAGATTAGCAAGCGCGGTTCATGCATCAGGGCGCGGGCAATCATCAAACGACGTTTCATCCCGCCAGAAAGCATTCGGGCACGGACATTGCGTTTTTCCCATAGGTCGGATTGCTTCAAGTATTTTTCACTGCGAATCATGGCTTCTTTACGAGGTACGCCGTAATAGCCCGCTTGATTGACGACGATTTGTTGAACGGTCTCAAAAGGGTTGAAGTTGAATTCCTGCGGCACAAGCCCGATTTGCTGCTTTGCCATTACCAGCTCTGTGTCCAAATCATAGTCGAAAACTTTTACGCTTCCAGCAGTTTTATTGACTAAAGAGGTGATAATTCCGATCGTCGTTGATTTTCCGGCACCATTTGGCCCCAGCAGCGCGTAAAAATCGCCTTCTTCAACGACTAGATCAATTCCTTTTAAGGCCTCTACACCAGTGGCATAGATTTTTCTTAAATCTTTTATTTCAAGTGCATTGGTCATTAATGTATTCTCCTCGTTTCTGTAAGGTGTTGATTTTGATAGCTTCAGTTTCGTTTCATCCAATTCTCTATTCTATCATTGTTTTTCCTGATCACAAGCCTGAAATGCTTAATTAGAATCTGAATTTTTTGAGGTTTCTCTTTCATATTTGTTAAAATGAAAAAGAAGAAGCGGAGGAAAGCGTATGTATTTAGAAAAGTTGAAATACTTTATTGATTTAGTCCAAACTGGCAGCTTTACCAAAGCTGGAAAAAAGAATTTTGTTTCTCAAGCAAGTATCACACAACAGATTCGTTTATTGGAGTCTCACTTTGCCTGTCAGTTGATTGATCGCTCGACGATTCCTGTAAAGCCGACTGAAGCTGGTAAGATTCTGTATCAAGAAGCCCTTCAACTAATCCAGCAATATGATCGATTAACGCAACGGATGGCGGATTACAATGAGCAAAGAAACAGAGTTCGGATCGAATACACTTCCATCATGGATATTCAATTGTTTTCTCAGATTGTGCAGGATAAAAAGCTTGAAGAAGGAAACATTCTGTTAGATGTTGAAAAAGTGCCATTAAAGGGTGTCGCTGAAAATTTGCTGAATCATCGGTATGATCTAGCAATTAGTTTTGATTCGGAATTTTTTGAAGAAAAGCAAATTCAAACACTTCCTCTGTATTATGGAGATTATTGTGCAGTGGTTGGTAAGAAGCATCCGTTTTTTACAAAAGAATCATTGACGCTTGAAGAGTTGTACGAGCAATCCATTGTGATGCTTTCGCCAGAAACGATCGGAAAATCCTACTATCTAATGCTGGAGCATGCGTTGCAGGATGGGTATGCTCCTAACATCGCAAAAGTGACCAACGATATCGAGACGGAAATCTTTCTGATCCAGAACAATAAGATGGTGGGCTTTTTCCCTGAAAATTACCCATTGATCGAGGATGATATGGATCTGAAGTCTTTACGCATCGAGGATTCTCACCATCAATTTGAAATTGTTCTAGCCTATTTAGCTAACGAACAAAACGCGGCTATTCAGCGATTGCTTGAGCTTTTGAAAGCATAATAACTTTTACTTATAGGGCATTAAATAGATGTATTGGCGTTTGATCACTAAATCACATAAGCTTAACTTATCAAAAATAAGGAGGCTTTATTCAATGAATAAATTGATTTTGACAGGTGTAGATGGCAATTTAGGCGGACAGGCAGCCGAGTATCTTTTGACAATCGCAGAAAAGGACCGTTTAGTCTTTTGCGGTTATGATCCCGCTTCGTTAGAAAAATTTTCAGCTCACGGTGTAGAAACACGGGAAACCAATTTCAATCATGTCGAAGGATTAGCCGAAAAATTTGCAGGGGGAGAAGTATTAGCGTTGATCTCAATGCCTTTTGTAGGAGAAAAACGGCAAGCTGCCCATAAAAATGTCGTGGATGCTGCCAAAGCAGCTGGTGTTAAGAAGATCGTGTATACTTCCTTGGTCAATGCGGCAGATCCAGAAAATCCAAGTATTGAGAAAATCGACCACGCGTTTACAGAAAAATACATTGAAGAAAGCGGACTTGATTATATTTTCTTACGCAACTCTCAATATGCGGAAGCAATGATTACGAATTATTTCACCTATGTAAAAGGCGACGGCGTGCTAACCAACAGCCAAGGTGATGGGAAAATGGCGTATATTTCAAGAAAAGATTGTGCCAAAGCTGTTGCTTACGCCTTAAATAATCAAACGCTGCATCATCAAATTCTAAATATCAATGGAAAAGAGTTAATGACGATCAGTGATTTTATTGCAATTGGAAATGAGGTCACTGGTAATAAGGTTAGTTACAAAGAAATCTCTGATGAAGAAAATTATGCGGTATTCGATGCGATGGGCGTTCCGCGGACGACAGAAGGAAAATTCAAAGAAGATTCGGAGGCTCCTTTTTCTTCTGAAGGGATGGTCACTTTTGCCCAAGCGATTCGGGAAAATAAGATGGCTGAACACACCGATGATTTTGAAAAATTGACTGGTGACACACCACTAACTGTTCGCTATATGTTTGAACACGCAGAGGAATTTCAGGTAGGCGAACGCCATTCGAAAGATGTGTAAGGGATAAGGAAAGTATCTCACTTATAAGATAGGTGGGGTGCTTTTTTATTATCAGTCATTTTGCCAAGCTATTTCTAATGATAGAATGAATAAAAAAGAAGGCGGGGGTTCAATTATTGGAAGTGATCGGGATTTATGGGATTTTGTTTGGGATTGTAGGAATATTCTTTCTGATCTATACCTATTTTTTGTACCGCAAGAATCTAAAAATCAAGGCGCGGATCAAGGCAGAGTATGGGAAAAAACCGGAATGGAAACTGGATGAACGGGATTATGCCAGTATGAAGAAGTATTATCAGCAGAAGAAAACAGATGAGCCAACGATTGATGATATTACCTTCAATGATTTAAATATGGATGAGATTTTTAAACAGGTAAAAAATACGCAGTCTAGTATTGGGGATGAATACAGCTACGATTTTTTTAGAAGGCAGAAAAATCCCGATTTGACTCATTTTGAAGCGGCTGTTCAGTGTATGAGTGAGCAGGCTGAAGCTCGGGAAAAACTGCAATTTGCCTTTTATCGAATTGGGCGGAAAACCAATAATCAGTTGGTTGAATTATTACTGGAGCCCAGTAAGTTTCCTAAAATAGCGATGCTGCCAATTATTTTGGTGACGGTAGTCGGAATAGGCAGCTTGATCTGGCTGGCAGTAGATATTGATTATGGGATTTTAGCTGTCTGTATGAGCTTTTGTGTAGGATTGATTTTATTTTCGATCGTGTTGCGAAAAATTTATCAGGCGTTTGAAGCTTTGGGGATGTTTACACGCATGGTTCGGGCGGCGAAGGTGATGGTGAAACTAGAGCTTCCGGCCTTCAAAGAAGAAACCGATCAGTTGCGTAAAAATCTTAAAGTGTTTAAAAACATTACAGGACTGGCAGATTATATTGTGCAAATCTCTGGCTCTTCCAACAGCCTAATGATGATCATTACTTCTTATTTTTCTTTGTATGGCTATGCTTATTTTATCATGGTCAAGCTGTTTCAAAAGTACCGCAGTGAAGCATTGAAACTGTATGAAACCATCGGATACATCGAGCTGTGTATTTCGATTGCTTCTTATCGAGAAAGTTTGCCATATTATTGTCTGCCGAATTTTAATGATAGTGATCAGGTAACGTTTGAAGAGATCGTACATCCGTTGTTAAAAGAACCTGTTCCGAATACGCGTAGCATGGGAAATAAGGTGTTGATCACTGGTTCAAATGCCAGCGGAAAATCGACCTTTGCTCGAACATTAGCGATCAATGCCATCTTTGGACAGCTGATTAATACTTGCTTGGCTAAAAGCTTCAGTTTTAAACCATGTGCTGTTTATAGCTCGATGAATCTAAAGGATGATATTGTTACCGGCGACAGCTTCTATATGGCAGAGATCAAGTCGCTAAAGCGCTTGTTAAAAATCGCTGAATCTAAAGAGTATGCCATGATTTTTATGGATGAAATGTTTAAAGGAACCAACATGATCGAACGGATTGCTGCTGCTTCGATTATTCTGAAAAAATTTGCTGACTTGGATTGTTTCATTTGCTTGGCAACACATGATGTAGAGCTGAGCCGAATCCTAGGTGAACGCTATGAAAACTATCATTTCCGAGAGGTTGTTACAGAGGATGATATTCTATTTGATTACACGTTGCAAGAAGGCGTAACGACTGGCAGTAACGCGATTAAATTATTAGCCTATTGTCATTATGATCAAGAAATTGTTGATCAGGCCGAAAAGTATGCTGAGAATTATCGACTATCAGGCGAGTGGGAAAAACTATAAGCAAGCACTCAAGACCGTGTCCAATTAGAGGATACGGTCTTTTTGCATGTAGAAAACTATAGATAAGAAATGCTAGAGAGGTTCTAATCAATACCCACCTACTGATAGAGCAAGAACCCTGCAAGTCCTGCCACACACATCAAGGCAATGGGATTGGGTTTGAATTTTCGCAGAATGATCAATGAAGCAGTGAATAAAATCGCAGCTCTCCAATCAAATTGTAAGAGCAGATTGCTGGAAAAGTCGGATGTTCCGAAGAAGGCCAATAAAAGAATGGTAAAGCCCGCCGACATGATCAAGCCGACAGAAGAAGCTTTTAGGCTTTTCAGAGCCGCTACTACATAGAGAGAGTCGTTATGCTTTTGGAAAAACTGATATAGGCTAATGGAGATTACACAGCCGCCTAAAATACAGCCAATGGTAGCGACAATCGCACCGGAAATTCCGTTAATCTGCATGCCTACAAAGGTCGAGGTATTGACTGTCAGCGGTCCAGGGGTCATCTGCGAGATGGTGATAATATCACTAAAAACTTTCTCACTCAGCCAGCCCTGCTGATGAACTACCTGTTCTTGAATCACGGGAATAATGGCATAGCCGCCACCGATACTGAATAGCCCGATTTTGAGAAAAGTCAAAAATAGTTGCATTAGGAAGCCTCCCTTGTTTGTTGAAAATAGGTATCGAGTAAACAAAGTCCAACGCTGAAAAATAGAATATAGATCACGTTTAAATTAAAAATGGCATTAGCTACAAAAGAAATTGGGACCAATAGGCGTAGTAATCTAGAGCTTTCTTGCCGAATCAGCTGATACATATCAATAACAATATCGATGATCAAAGCGGTGACACAAGCCTGCATGCCTTTTAGAACGGCCATCACCGTTACATTTGCGGCAAATGCGGCGTACCAGTTAGAGATTAATCCTAAGATCACTAAAGGCGGGATGATCGAACAAATCGCGTTAATGAAAACCCCGGGTAATCCTGCCACCTTTTTTCCTGCCAAAACACTTAGATTGATGGCGATGGCTCCTGGTGAGGATTGCGCGACAGCCGCCATCTCCATTAATTCATCATTGGAGAATAGTCGTTTTTTTTCAACATAATACTTGCGAATCATGGGAACGACCACATAACCGCCACCAAAAGTAAAGGTGCTGATAAATAGACTGATCGAAGCCAGCCATAAGTAATGTTTAAGTTTTGTCATGCTGCCACCCTTTCTTGCTTTCTCTCTAGTATAAGGCTTGGTTTGGTATGTGTGAAATGATAGTATTGAGGTGTAGGTATGAATGCTATTCATGAGAAGAGGAAACCTTATGAACTATAAACAATGTGTGATATTTCGTGAGATCGCGAAAACGAATAATTTTACCAAAGCAGCAACGAACTTATTTTTGACGCAATCAGCTGTTTCTCATGCGATCAAAGATTTAGAAGAAGAAGCGGGCACTCAGCTTTTTGAACGGCTGCATCGCAGTGTGGAGCTCACTCCTGCGGGGGAATTGCTTTTGCGAGAGATTCAACCGATCATTGAGGAGTTTGAGTCTGTCGAAGCACGTTTGCCTGATTTAGAGAAGCAGCCGCCATTGAAAATCGCCTCCTGCATTACGTATGCCCAAACAGAGCTGCCTCAGCTATTGCGGCGATTTAGCGTGAATCACCCAGAGGCTCATTTTAACGTTCAGGTTTTTCCTGCTTCAGAATCGATTGCTCGTTTAGAAACTGGCGAGGTTGATCTTGCCTTTATTGAAGGCAAGGTCCAGCAAGCTTCCTTTCAAGCAAAAAAGATCGCAGATTATCGGTTGTGTGTAGTGGCGGCACCAGATTTCGCTGAAGAGCAGCTTAGTTTGCCAGAACTTTTGCAACGTCCGCTTTTATTGCGTGAAAGAGGTAGCGCTGTTCGTGAAGCCTTTGAATCCTTTGTTGTTTTACAGGGCTTCAAGCCTTTTCCGATTTGGGAAAGTGTCGATTCGCAGGCTTTGGTTTCAGCTGTTAAAGCAGGCTTTGGTTTATCGGTATTGCCGTACCGTCTAGTGAAGGAGGAGATTTTGCTAGGAAAACTGACCGAGGTCAAGATTACAGATTGGCAGCTGACCAATGACATTACTGCTCTGGTTCGTAAAAGTCGATATCAATCCCGGATATTGGCTGAATTTTGGAAAATGCTACATCAAGTAAACTAATTTTGGACAAGTTTGTTTGAATGACTTTCTAAAATATTTACAGTATATTAAACTATTGAATAAAGAGAGACTAACTATATAGAGTCAAGTAAAAATTAGCCAAATCAAAAAATATTTTATAACAGATAATTCCGAAAAAAGGGTACAACAAATAAGCTTCTTACCATTAGTTTTTTTGAATGTTCA
>Ga0334898_1000771_pt1 | contig 44426 bp, 33 predicted proteins | sample GraSluR3_MG_10_FD_207228 | JGI IMG/M metagenome (GOLD analysis project Ga0334898, IMG submission 207228) | Sludge microbial communities from methane-producing bioreactor in Wageningen University, Netherlands - Granular Sludge_3_08-R3 | ecosystem: Engineered > Bioreactor > Anaerobic >... | reverse complement strand
CCAAAGCCGGAATGATTGGCCTTACCAAATCAATTGCACAGGAACTTGGTTCTCGTGGAGTTCGTTCAAATGCTGTTGCTCCTGGTTTCATAATTACGGAAATGACAGGACAGCTCCCAGAGGAGGTAAAGAAGCAGTGGGCGGCCCAGATTCCTTTAAGACGTGGCGGAACTCCGGAAGATGTTGCCGATGTTTGTCTTTTCCTTGCATCTGACTTGTCTTCTTATGTAACCGGACAGGTTATATCTGTTTGCGGGGGTATGAAAATGTAATATTAATATTTAAATCTCGTCATTATGAAGAGGTTCCTGTCGTTGTCCTGGATTGTGATATTATTGATGTCATGTTCGGAGGGTTCCTATAAAGAACCAGCATTGCTTTCCAAAGGGTTGAAAATTATGATTCAGACAGATTTTGAAGGAGTCACGGGAGTGGTGAATTTCGATGAGATTTACCCTGGACACGAACATTTTGACAGGAACTGCAGGATATTGACAAACGAGGTGAATGCTGCAATCGAAGGAGCGGTTGCAGCAGGTGCCTCGGAAATAGTAGTGAGGGATGGACACGCCGGGAACATCAATGTAAACCCGGTATTGTTGGATAAACGGGCAAAATTGATTCGTGGCAGGGTTCCTGGCAACCCTACAACAATGGTGCTGGGAATTGATTCCACATACGATGCCCTGTTGTTTATTGGTGCTCATTCCAGGGCAGGAGAGCAAAAAGGGGTATTGTCCCACACAATGTCACTTGATGTTTTGGATTTCAGGATCAATGGTAAACCGTTGTTCGAAGCGGCTTATAATTCACTTTATGCGGGACAATTTGGTGTGCCGGTGGTATTCCTTGCCGGAGATGATGCTGCCTGCCGTGAAGCTATTGATAATTTCGGGAACATAGATACGGTAGTGACAAAATATGCATTTGGGAGGACTTGTGCTATGAATAAATCTCCTGAAATTGTGTATGATCTCATTCGTGAGGGAGTTAAAAGTGCTTTGCTGGATTTGAACAAAGGTTGCATTTTCAGGATTGAGCCACCATACAAGATGGAAGTGTTGGTAAAAGAGGGGATTGGCCAGAAATTTGTAACACATACTTCCGATACCTTGGAGGTAGTAATGGAAAAATTTTGGGAAAATTTATAAGCGATGAAAAAACAGACTTTTATATTTAAGGCATTATGCATGTTTGCACTGCTCACGCTGGTTTGGTCGTGTGGTCCTGCAGCCAGGGTTTTGGAAGTTGAAAGTTCTGTCCCTGCTTTATATCCGGTGGGTCTGGAGAATAATTCCGTTGCAGTTTTCTTTCCGGTAGAGAAACTTGACACACATGGCAACTACATCTCTGTGAATGATTCTCTCTTTATGGCACAAGTAGCAGAGGGAATTGCCCAAGAGATTGAGTCCCAACTATTCCTTGATCAAGGTGCTGTGTTTGTATTCAGCCATTATCCAAGTGACAGGGAATATGGATTATCATATATTCAGGAGCTCTCTTTTGTTTCTAATTCCGACATTGTTATCTTGCTTGATTCCTTGAATATTTCCAAACCAATGGTAGTGCAAAATTCTGGTGTTGAATATGGGGAATCTTATATGATGAATTATATTTATTCTGTAGTACATTCATTATCTTTAGTTTATGATGGCACTTCCGGAGAGCAACTTGCAAGGATTTCCAAAAGTGATTCTGTATACTGGGAGGTGTTGTCCCGGAATGAGCTCAGGGAAGAGGCTTTGGTATTAAGGGTTCTGAATTCATTACCAAATGTAACCAATATGTTGGGTAATGACATTTCCAAAAGGATGTTTCCGGAATGGGTCCATCAACAGCGGAATATTTATGTTTTTCCAAACCCCAAATGGGATGAGGCTTACTCCTTTGCCCAACAATTCAAGTGGAAGGAGGCCATGGATATCTGGTTGGGTGAACTACAAAGCCAAGACAAGGTAAAGGTGGCTGTTGCAGCCTTTAATATGGCTGTTGCATGTGAATTGACTGACAGGGTTGAGCTTGCAAGTGAGTGGGCAGAACTCTCTTTCAAAAGTTATGTTTTGCCAGGCATCATAAGTTACAAACAGTATTTGAAAGAGAAAATTGAAGAGGAGCAACCCAAATAGCAAACCTGCACAAAATGTGCTCAAAAGGGATACTACTCTTAGAGTCCATCGCAAAACAATCCTCTTTAATGACAAGGAGATGGAGGCTTTGCAAATGTATTGCAAAAAATACAAGATTTCTTCCCAATCCAAATTCATAAGGGAGGCAGTTGTCACCACCATCCTCAAACAGTTGGAAGAGGATCATCCAAAATTATTTTGATTTGAAAAAAAGGTGGGCCTGTAAGCCGGATTCTGTACTCTTGGAGTCCCTGTCATCTATCTGATGCAGCCTACCCCCCGGCATTGGGCGAGCAGCCCTCAATCGCCGGTGTATGTGGCCTTGCAGGAGACTGTTCGTACCCTCGCAGTGTCGCCACTACAAGTCGTGGGCTCTTACCCCGCGTTTTCACCCTTACCTCAAAAGAGGCGGTTGTTTTCTGTTACGATTTACCCGAAGTTACCCCCGGCTGTGCTTTCCACAGAGTCTTGCTCTTTCCTGTCCGGACTTTCCTCCCCCAACGGAGGCGACAGGGCGACCCACCTAGACAGCAAAGGTAGGAAAAAAGTGGTTCTTGAATAAATTTTATATCTTTGCAGAGCATTAACAAAATGCTTGGGGGTGCCTTTTGGCTGAGATCATACCCTTTTCACCTGATCAGGATAATGCCTGCGAAGGGAAAGCTGTCTCGATTCATACCCCCCTGCAGTAAATAATTATTATATGAAAAAGTTATCATTATTTTGCGGGGTTTTTTTAATTTCAATCCTTTACCCTTTCAAAGAGTCTTTCTCCCAAAAAAAGGATGTTGAATCTACCAAACTGGATAGTGTTGTTGTAGATGCCTACAGGGCGGGTAAAAACACACCGGTAACACACTCTTTTTTTGGAAAAAAAGAGCTTTTGAAAAGTTCTCCTGTACAATCCGTTCCTATGTTGCTGTCTTTCATGCCATCTGTTGTTTCAAGCACAGAAGGGGGAAGTGGTCTGGGTAACTCTATGTTGCGCATAAGAGGAAGTGAGGGTACCAGGATAAACGTTACCCTTAATGGAATTGCTTTGAATGACGGAGAATCACAACAAGTTTTTTGGGTGAATATACCGGCTTTCCAGAGTTTTTTACAGGATATACAGGTAATGAGGGGTGTTGGTACATCTGTAAACGGATCGGGCGCTTTTGGAGCAAGCATTAACATGAGGACTCTTTTTACTTCACCGGAACCATATGGTTTGGCAGAGTTTGGTGCTGGAAGCTACAATACTTTTTTAACTACTGTTGGAGCAGGAAGCGGGAAAATGGATAACGGACTTTCATTTGATATCAGGTTTTCAAGAAATTCCAGTGATGGTTATATAAGGAATGCCAAATCTGACCTTAAATCGTTATATGCTTCTGCAGGATGGCATAAAGGAAGTAGTGCACTCAGGTTAAACTACATTATGGGAGACCAGGCATCAGGGATAACCTGGGAGGGTGTTTCCAGGGAACAGGCACAAGAGGACAGACGTTTCAATCCTGCCGGATTATATTACGATCAAGGTGGGAATGTTCGGTATTATGACAATGAAACGGACAATTACACACAGCACCATATCCAGCTACATTTTTCGCATTATTTCAACCCATCCTTGGCTTTGGGAACAACCCTCCATTTTACAAAGGGAGATGGTTATTACCAAAACTACAAAGCTTCCAAAAAATTTACTGATTACGGACTTGCAGAACAAGTGATAGATAATATAACCTACAATAAGTCCGATTTTATAATAAGGCAGGCTATGGACAATAATTACACAGCTGTCAATTCTACTCTTACATATACCGGGAATAAAATTAATAGCACAACAGGTGCCACCATTTCATATTACGATGGAGATCATTTTGGAAAGGTTTTATGGAGCATGTATAATCAAAACCTGCCAGATGAACATCAGTGGTACATGAACAGGGGAATCAAATGGGATTTTTCTGGCTTCACAAAAGTTGAATACGAAATAATCCCTAAAACTATTGCATTTGCTGACCTTCAATACCGCCACATAGGTTTTGACCTTTCTGGTATGGATAAGGACTTTGTCTCATTGGTATGGGATAATGATTATGATTTCTTCAACCCTAAATTCGGGCTTACTTTCAACTCAAGCAATTCTGCACAATTTTACGGTTCTGTAGCTATCGGAAGAAAAGAACCGGGAAGGTCAGACGTGAAAGAGTCAATAAAAGCCGGCAAAGCTTCAGATATCAAGCCCGAAAAACTAACCGATTACGAACTCGGGGTTAGGTTCATGAAAAAAAGGTTTCAGGTAGAGGCCAACATCTATTTGATGGAATACAAAGATCAGCTGGTTCCTACAGGGAAAATTAGCGAAACAGGTTATGTTATCAAGGAGAATGTCAAGGATTCCTACAGGAGGGGAGTGGAAATATCTTCTAAATGGGTGCCTTATGAATTTATCAGTTTGGATGCAAATTTGGCCCTTAGTACCAATAAAATCTTGGATTACACTCAATACTACGACTTGTATGATATTGATTGGTCATTTGTTAGGCAGGTTTCGGAGTATTTCAAAGAGACCAACATCTCCTTTTCGCCATCAACCGTGGGTATGGCCGCATTGACACTATTCCCGGTAAAGGATGGGTATATAAGACTCTCAGGAAAGTTTGTAGGAAAACAATACATGGACAACACATCTGATGAGACCACTTCAATCCCCTCATATTTTACAGCTTCCCTGAATTTGGGTAAAACTTTTGAACTAAAGAAGGATCGTATGATGGACTTGAGCCTCTTTGTAGATAACATGACAAACCATATGTATTTTTCAAACGGATGGACATACAAAGCCAGGTTTACAGATGGCACCAACTATCTGGAAGAGGGGATTTATCCCCAAGCCGGAATAAATATTACTTTCAAGGTTTCAATGAGATTCTAAAACTTTTTCAATCATGGGTATTGCAGAGATTTTCGGAGCTGTCAGCGGATTGTTGTATGTTCTCCTTGAGATAAGGCAAAACAAATTCATGTGGATAGTTGGGGGAATCTCTGCATTGGTCTATTTGGTTGTTTTCTTTGATTCTGCACTTTACGCCTCCTTTGGTCTGCAACTCTATTATGTGTGGGCCAGTGTTTATGGTTGGGTGAAATGGAACAGGCTTTCTACAAATGCCACAGCCGAAGACCCTGCTGTATATCCACTTGCAGGTTATAAGGCTTTCCTCTCCGGTATTGTTGCTACAGCTGGTTTTGCAGTACTTTGGTATATACTTGCAAATTTTACAGAAGATCCTATGCCTGTGCTAGATGCAATGATTGCTTCTTTGAGTATGCTGGCTACTTATTGGGTGGCAAATAAATATATACAACACTGGATGTTATGGATTGTAGCCGATGTGATGGCTGTATATATGTACCTTTCTCAAGGGCTATATGCAACTGTTGTCCTGTATTTTATATACATTATTGCTGCTATTGCAGGGTTCTGGCACTGGAGAAAGTTTACCAAGGTTTTGGATTAGGCTTAAAAATTCCTAATTTTGCCCCACCAAAAAATACAAATTATGCGATTGATTGCAGACAGTGGCTCGACAAAAGTAGATTGGAGGGCAATACACAGTGACGGATCTGTGCAGAAAATTACTACTGCCGGAATAAATCCATTTTTCCAAACTGAAGAACAAATCATATACGAACTCCAACAGCATTTGCTTCCGGATATAAGTGCTTCTGTAAATGAGATCCATTTTTACGGGGCCGGAGTCTCTTCTCCAGATCAGGTAAAAATTTTGCAGAATTGTTTCAGGACAGTCTTCCCTAAAGCACGAACAAGTGCTTATACAGATTTGCTGGCAGCGGCAAGGGCTTTGTGTGGCAATAAACCTGGTATTGCAGGTATCCTTGGAACAGGGGCAAACTCTTGTTTTTATGATGGAAGGGAAATAAAGGACAATGTTCCTGCATGTGGTTTTATCTTAGGTGACGAAGGGAGTGGGGCAGTGCTTGGTAAAAAATTTGTGTCTGATTACCTCAAAAGACAGCTTCCAGAAGATTTGAGCAACGCTTTCACACAAAAATATAACCTGACTTATTCCGGTGTTGTAGAAAGGGTTTACAAAAAACCTTTTCCAAACAGATATTTGGCTACCTTTTCTGTGTTCCTGAACGATAACAGGAACCATCCTTATATTGACAAACTCCTCAGGAATAGTTTCGAAGAGTTTTTCACCCGCAACATAATGCAGTACGATTACAAAAAGTACAAAGTAAACCTTGTTGGTTCTGTAGCATTCCATTACAGGGATATTTTGGAAGATGTAGCAAAGAAATTGGAGATAAAGATTGGAACAATACTAAAATCCCCAATTGACGGTTTGGCCGAATACCACAAGTCTATCTAAAAATTTTATCATGACAAGAGTAACAGAACAATCTTCGAAATACAATAATCTGGACAAGATGTCTACAAATGACTTGCTTGTCAATATGAACAATGAGGATAAAACAGTTCCTTATGCAGTGGAGAAATGTATTCCCAACATAGAGAAACTGGTTGACGGCATTGTGGAAAGGATGAAGAAAGGCGGAAGGCTTTTTTACCTGGGAGCCGGAACAAGCGGACGCCTGGGGATATTGGATGCCTCGGAAATACCTCCCACTTTTGGAGCTCCCTACGATTTGGTAATAGGGCTTATTGCAGGAGGTGATTCTGCAATAAGGAAAGCAGTCGAAGCTGCCGAAGATAGTTGGGAAGGTGGTTGGAACGATGTCATGGAATATGATGTGAGCGAAAATGATGTGTTGGTTGGTATTGCTGCATCCGGAACAACCCCGTATGTGATTGGAGCTGTGAAAGAGGCCAGGTCAAGAGGAATACTTACCGGTTGCGTTACATGTAATCCGGACAGTCCCCTTTCAAAAGAGGTTGAAATACCCATAGAAGCTGTTGTAGGTCCCGAATTTGTGACAGGAAGTACAAGGATGAAAGCAGGAACTGCTCAAAAACTGGTACTTAACATGATCACAACAACATCCATGATAAAGTTGGGCCGTGTCAAAGGAAACAAAATGGTGGATATGCAACTTACAAATGCAAAACTTGTAGACAGGGGTACCAGGATGATAATGGATGAGGCTTCAATTTCTGATTACGAACAAGCAAAAGAACTTTTGATGACACACGGTTCTGTCAGGAAGGCTGTGGATTTTTATTTGAAAAGCCGTTAATATTACAAGATGTTCAAGCGGAACCTTTCATCTGTGCTTTTAGCCTATGCAGTCGAAGAATTATCTTCGCTGCCTGGTATTGGCAAGAAGAGTGCCCTAAGGTTTGCGTTGCATTTGCTGGAACAGCCAACGGAGAATGTAGAAAGATTCAGCAAAGCCATAACAAATATGCGGAACGGACTGAGACATTGTTCGGTTTGCAATATGATATCAGATTCAGAGACCTGTCCTATATGCTCAGACAGCAGAAGGGACAGGTCTCTTGTTTGTGTGGTTGAGAGCATCAGGGATGTGATTAGTATCGAGAATACAGGTGAATTCAACGGATTGTACCATGTCTTGGGAGGAATCATATCTCCAATGGATGGGATATCTCCATCTAACCTAAAAATTGACAATCTTGTAGAAAGAGTTTCTCAAGGCCAAATAAAGGAAGTTTTCATGGCATTGAGCACTACCATGGAGGGAGAAACTACAACGTACTATATTTATAAGAAAATCAGTAAATTCCCTATTGCAGTAAGTACAATTGCAAGAGGTGTCGGGTTTGGAGACAATCTGGAATATGCCGATGAATTGACTTTAGGCAGGTCCATTGCCAACAGACAACCGTTTAAGCCAGAAAATCAGTAAAAATAAATATTATGCATGAATTTCCATTATCGTGGCTATTGACAGCCTTTACAGTTTACACTGCACTGTTGTTCTTTGTGTCTTGGTTGACATCCAGAAAAGCAGATTCAGGGTCCTATTTCCTTGGGAACAAAAAGTCTCCATGGTTCGTGGTTGCTTACGGGATGGTAGGAACATCAATTTCGGGTGTGACTTTCATATCAGTACCGGGTAACGTCCTAAACCAAAACTTCTACTATATGCCTTTGGTATTAGGTTTTGTACTAGGCTACATAGTAATTGCTCAGGTTTTGATTCCTCTTTACTACAAGATGAACCTTACATCCATTTATTCATACCTGGAAAACCGGTTTGGATTCTTTACCTACAAAACGGGTGCTACCGTTTTTATGGTTTCAAGGATACTCGGTGCAGCTGTAAGGATATTTGTAGTAGTATTGGTATTGCACACATTCTTGCCCGAAGGCTCTGTCCCGTTTTGGCTTGTGGCATTTGTTTTCATGTTCCTGATATTCCTTTACACTTTCAAGGGAGGGGTAAAGACAATCATCTGGACGGACGTGCTCCAGACAACCTTCATGCTGCTTGCAGTTTTCCTTACAATATATACCATTGCGAAGCAAATGGATTGGGGAGTCAAGGATATGATATCTGCAGTAAATGCCTCTGAATATTCAAACTGGCTTGACTGGGAATGGAGCAATGGTACAAATGCCATTAAACAATTTATTGCCGGTATGTTTATTACAATTGTAATGACTGGTCTAGACCAGGAGATGATGCAAAAGAATCTCTCCTGCAAGAATATTTCGGAAGCTAAAAAGAATGTCTATACCACAAGTATCACAATTGTTGTTGTGAATTACTTTTTCTTGTTGCTGGGAGCAGTATTGGCACTCTATGTAAATTCACACCTGGGAGGAATGGAAGGGATTAACCTTGCAGATGCCGAAGGGGTATTTACCAAAGCACAAACAGATAAGCTGTTTCCTACAATTGCAAGCCAGTATCTTGGCCTTGGGGTTGGACTTTTCTTTATTGTGGGATTGATTTCGGCATCATATCCTAGTGCCGGAGGAGCTCTGACATCCCTCACAACATCTTTCTGCATTGACTTTGTTGGTTTCAACAAAAGAAGTGATTTGTCAGAAGAGAGAAAAACATCTATCCGTAAAAGGGCTCATGCCAGTTTTGCTGTGCTGTTTTTCATAATAATTGTTATCCTTAACATTGTAAACAACCAGGCAATTATTGATTTGGTCTATTTACTTGCAGCCTATACATATGGCCCGTTACTTGGATTCTTCTTCTTTGGATTGCTCACCAACTACAAGGTAAAGGACAGGTTCATGCCATATGTGGCATTGGGTTCTCCTATCCTCTGCTTTATATTAGATTATGTTGGAAACCAGTTTTTTGGCTTTGGTTTTGGATTTACAATATTAATAGTAAACGGTTTGTTTACATTCCTTGGTATGTTCATATTCAAGGAAAAAGAAAAATTCGTGAAATCGTAACCTTTTAGGATTACCCAACATTTCAGATATTGGAGCTGCCTGTTTTTATAAACCAAGGCGGCTCCTTTCTTTATTGGTTGTCTTTTGGATAATTTGTTTTAACTTTGCATGGTTGTAGCTGTACATTATGCCTATCCGTATTTCTATCATATCATATCTCAATACAGTCCCTTTTGTGTACGGATTGCAAAACCATCCTATTGCAAAGGAACTTGAATTCCATTACTCTACTCCATCCCAGGCAGCTAAGGATGTGTCGGAAGGGAAAACCGATTTGGGCATCATACCATCAGCAGTGATTCCTTCAATACAGGGTGGTGAGATAGTTTCTGATTATTGTATTGGAGCACAAGATAACGTGGCTAGTGTACTGCTATGCAGTAGCAAACCTATTTCTGAAATTGATTTGGTTTACCTTGACCAGGATTCCAGAACTTCTGTGTTGCTCTCCAGGATTTTGTTCAGGAAATATTGGAAAAGGGATCCGATGTATGCTAAGTTTGACTTTGCAAAAGAGAAGCTTGACTATACAAAAACATATATTTTGATTGGCGACAAAGCCCTTAATTTCGGTAGTAAATTTGAGTATGTATACGACCTTGCCACCGAATGGAACAGGTTTACCGGGTTGCCTTTTGTATTTGCCTGTTGGGCATCGGGTCGTAAACTGGATGCTGGGTTTGTCAACGAATTGAACCAGGCTTTGAAGATGGGTGTCCAAAACATCGAACTTGCTGCAAAAACCATAAAGCATGAATTCGATTACCAGTATGCGGTAAATTATTTGTCAACTAATATTTCTTACGACCTTAACAGGGACAAGCGAAAAGGTTTGTCTGAGTTCTGGAGCCTCGCTTTGGAAGAACTCAAATCCAAAGTCCGATGGTTTGGCTAGTTCCTTTTGCGAATCAAGCCGGGATGTCAAACTTTATTAATCGGATGGAATTATGCTCGAAATATTTTACAAACAAAAAGGACAGTTGGTTACCACAAGCGAAATTGAAGCTTTGGATAACCTTGGTTACGATGATATACTCTGGATAGACCTTACTTCTCCAACCGGAGAAGAGAAGAGAGCAATTGAAGAATACCTTAACACTACGTTGCAAAGCCGTGCCCAGGCAGAGGAGATTGAAAGTTCTTCCCGATATTCAGAGTCTGAAACTACCATTTTTGCAAATACAAACTTCTTGATACCTGGTCCCGAAGAGTACACCATGGAGGCTGTTTCATTTATCATATGCGAAGGAATAATTGTCTCTATCAAACATGTTGCATTGAGAAGCTTTACCGATGTGCAAAGGAGGCTTGTTGCAAACTACAGGTCCATGCAGACCGGCTACCATATCCTGATTGGCATTCTGGAAAACCGGATAGACTTGGATGCCGATATGATTGAGCTGATGTCAAAGGAGATAGCTTCATTTAGCAAAAGGGTTGGTCACGGAGGCCAAATGGGAGAGGAGTTTATATTGGATATCAACCAGCTTCAGGAGAATACAATGTTGGTCAGGGAAAACATCGTAGACAAACAGAGGATGATTTCCAGTATTCTTAAAAGCGACAAGTTTCCCCGTGACGTTTACAATAAACTGAATGTATTGATCAAGGACGTAAACTCCCTTATCAACCACACCAATTTCAGTTTTGAAAGGTTGGAATACCTCCAGAATACAGTACTGGGTTTGATTAATCTTGAACAGAACCGTATAATGAAGATATTCACTTTTGTATCACTTTTGTTTATGCCCCCAACCGTTATTGCAAGCATCTACGGTATGAATGTTGACCTTCCCATGATGGGGGGGCTTATTGATTTTGCCATAATAATGACAATCATGCTGGTATCTGTTGTCACCGCATCAATCCTTTTCAGAAGGAAAAAGATGATGTGATTTTAAAATCACATCATTTGTTCCCGACATTCTTGGCAATGAACTTATTGTAAAGGGCAAGAGAAATCATGCTCACGATTCCGATTACTACCAATATGATCCATAATGTCCTGGGCTGGTTTAGGTTGTCTACAAACCTAACATAAAGGGATGCCCCCAGGAATCCTCCAATGCTGCTGCCAATCACACCGTACAGGAATGAGTATCCAAGGTAGAGCGCCTTTTTGTCGGCAGGGGCTATCAATCCAATGTAAGAGATGAATTTCGGGTGTGTTGTCATTTCACCCAAGGTGAATACCATTATTCCTGTAATGAAAATCCATGGAGATGAAGAGATGGCCAGAATTGCAAATCCCAACGTCCCGATACCCATCCCGGTTATCATGGTGGGAAGTGCAGGTGCTTTTTTTACCAGGCTGGAAACCAATAATTGCAAAAGCACGATTACGCCGGCATTTATCACAGTCACGTGTTCTACATCAAAATGCCATGATGGATTTTCTACAAACAATCCCAGGAATGAGTTGACAGCAGCATTCACGGCAGTCATGTCGACGTAATCCTTCACATACCATAATACAGTACCAAACATTTGGAAATAAAGGATCCAGAAAGCAGAATAGAGGAATATCATCAAAATAAACCTCCAGTCCCGGATAACCATAAACATCTCCTTGAAAACCACCGAAAGAGTCTTGTTGCTTTTTTCCCGTTTGGGCTCCTTGTATATGAACAAATTGATTAAAAGCAGTAAAACACCGGATATGGCAGCCATGTAGAAGATATAACTATATGAGTAGCTTTTTAATATTGGAACCAGGATCAAAGGGAACAACAGGGCACCCAGGTTGATGGACCAGTAAAAAATCCCGAAACCCAAACCAGAATTGGATTCATTTGTAGTCCTGGCAATTGTCCCGGAAATGACTGGTTTGAAGAAACCGGCTCCCAAAGCCATAATAATCAAAGAACCAAAAACAAGCCCGTAACTTTGTGATATTCCGGTAAGGTAATAGCCTGCTATCATGCATGAAAAGGCAAAGAACAAAACTTTCTTATATCCGTACCTGTCTGCAATAGCTCCTGAGATAATTGGCAATAAATAAAGTAATGGCGGGATTGTTCCCAGAATTGCTCCAGCCTGCTCCTTGCTGAAACCTAGTCCGCCGCTATCTGCACTCAAAATAAGGAATACAGAGAGCACGGACATTACACCATAGTAGGAACCTCTTTCAAAGAACTCCATTACAATAACAGTCCAGAATGTCTTGGGAAATGATTTTATACCGGTTTGGTTTTTATCCATGATCAATTATGTTTAAGTTTTTCCAAAGATAATTTGAAATTACAAGAAACCAAATCAAAAACAGATAAATTATTTGTGGGTTTGTAAAAAAAACACTACTTTTGGGGCTCCCAAATTTGGGCCTATACATAATGTCTAACTACTAGTTTTTTAAGAATTTAGAAAAAATGACAAAAGAAAAAAAATTAGAACTTGATCAAGAAGAACAAGTCGAAATCATCAAAAAAATTGACGAAAGACTCGAGTCTTTCCTGGAGGATGACGATACTCCTGTAGACGGTTTTACAAAAGAACGGAAAAGCAATGCATCAATTGCCCCTGACAAATTTGACTGGGATTCCTTTGAAACCGAATATGTTTATGAGTCAGAAAAGAATGTGATTGAAGATCTTTACAGCCAGACCCTCTCTACAGTTATAGAGAATGAAGTTGTAGAAGGTACCGTAGTTGCATTGAACAAAAGAGAGGTAATTGTAAATATCGGTTACAAAAGCGAAGGTGTTTTAAGCATCAATGAATTCCGCTACAATCCTGAATTGGCTGTAGGGGACAAAGTAGAAGTATACGTAGAGAATGCAGAAGACAAAAGAGGTCAGCTTATACTATCCCACAAGAAAGCAAGGTCACTTCGTTCTTGGGACAGGGTAAACGAAGCATTCGAAAAAGATGAAATTGTAAAAGGTTACATCAAATGCAGGACTAAAGGTGGTATGATTGTGGATGTGTTTGGCATTGAAGCATTCCTTCCTGGTTCTCAAATTGATGTTAAGCCTATCAGGGACTACGACATTTTTGTCAACAAGACAATGGAATTCAAGATTGTAAAAATCAACCAGGAGTTCCGTAACGTTGTAGTTTCGCATAAAGCATTGATAGAGGCAGAGCTTGAAGCTCAAAAAGCTGATATCATTGGCAAACTGGAAAAAGGACAAATCCTTGAGGGTATTGTCAAAAACATCACATCTTATGGCGTATTTGTGGATCTTGGTGGTGTTGACGGACTTATCCATATCACCGACCTTTCATGGGGCAGGATCAACCATCCCGAAGAGGTGGTTCAGCTGGACGAGAAAATCAATGTTGTTATCCTTGATTTTGATGATACCAAAAAACGTATCGCATTGGGTCTTAAACAACTTAGCGCTCATCCATGGGATTCACTGGACACAAACCTGCAGGTAGGTGACAAGGTTAAAGGAAAAGTTGTGGTAATTGCAGATTACGGTGCTTTCATAGAGATCCAGCCAGGAGTTGAAGGACTTATCCACGTTTCTGAGATGTCATGGTCGTTGCACTTACGCAGTGCCCAGGATTTCTTGTCTGTCGGTAATGAAGTAGAGGCAGTTATCCTTACCCTGGACAGGGAAGAGAGGAAAATGTCCCTTGGAATAAAGCAACTCAAGAGCGATCCTTGGACTGACATCAACGAGAAGTATCCTGTAGGTACCAAATGTACCGCAACTGTAAGGAACTTCACAAACTTTGGTGTATTCGTAGAGCTAGAAGAGGGAGTAGACGGACTTGTTCACATAAGCGACCTTTCCTGGACAAAGAAAATCAAACACCCATCTGAATTCACATCTGTAGGAGATTCAATTGAGGTTGTTGTACTTGAAGTGGACCAGGAAAACCGTAGGTTGAGTTTAGGTCACAAACAACTTGAAGAGAACCCTTGGGATGTTTTTGAAACTATCTTCTCCAATAATTCTGTTCATGAAGGAACTATAACTGCTTTTGTTGACAAAGGCGCAACAGTAGCACTTCCTTATGGAGTTGAGGGTTATGTCAGCCAGAAAAACCTTCTTAAGGAAGATGGCTCGCAAGCCAAGGTTGATGAAAAACTAGAGTTTAAAGTAATCGAATTCAACAAAACCACCAAGAGGATTGTTCTATCCCATACCAAACTTTTCGAAGAACCTAAAAAAGAGGAACCAAGAGAAAGAGTATCGGAGGGCGATTCCACTCAGAAAGCAGTAAAGAAACTGAAAGCCAACCTGGAAAAAACTACATTAGGTGACATCAGTGAACTAGCAGCATTAAAGAGTGAGATGGAAAACAACGAATCGGAGAAATAAATGTAAATGACATTTTCTTTCACATCATTGGGCAGCGCATCAGCAATGCCTACGGTGGATAGATTTCCAAGCGCTCATGTTCTCAATGTACATGAGCGTTTGTTTTTAATCGACTGTGGAGAGGGCTGCCAGCTGAAGTTGCGCAAGTATGGTTTTTCATTTTTGAAAATCCATGAAATCTTCATTTCACATCTTCATGGAGACCATATCTTTGGATTATGGGGGCTATTATCAACAATGTCCATGCTAGGCCGTACAGCAGATATCACCATTTTTGCTCCAGTCTCATTTGGCCCTGTATTGGATTCGCTCTTGAAACATTTTGGTGCAGGCTTCTTGTTCAAGGTAAAACATGTCAAATTGAAAGGGGATGATCTGTTACCCCTGTTTGAGACCAAGAGCGCAGAGGTTTATGCATTTCCACTAAACCACAGGATAGATTGTTTCGGGTTCTTGTTCAGGGAAAAAAAGCCCCCAAGAAATATTAGAAAGCATTTGATAGAACCAAACAAACTTTCTTTATACGAAATAGCTCGTCTCAAAGAGGGAAGTGATGTTGCCAGGGAAGATGGCCAGGTATTGGAAAATGATTATTTCACATATCTGCCATATAATCCCAGGTCTTTTGCGTATTGCAGTGATACAGCTCCATTCGAGGGGCTAAAGGATTATGTGGAAGGCTGCGACTTGTTGTACCATGAGGCAACCTTTGCTTCTGATTTGTCTGCAATGGCCAGGAAAACCATGCATTCTACGGCTACAGATGCCGCAAGATGTGCTTTGGATGCCAAAGTAGCAAAATTGGTAATTGGACACTTCTCTTCGCGTTACAAGAATACAGATGTTTTACTGAATGAAGCCAGGGATCTTTTTCCCGGGACTTATATTGCCCAGGAAGGCATGGTGTTTGAGGTTCCTTTAGTCAAACCATACAAAAGCAATCAATCAAATTTATGAAGAAATATTTATCAATATCAATCCTTGCAGTTGTCTCTTTGTTGGCAATCCAAGGATACGGACAAGGGAAAGAGCTGAACAACCATATAGCGAAATTTGGCCAGGTGCTTTTCTATATCAATAATTATTATTTGGATAGTATAGACAATAACGATGTTACCGAGCATGCTGTCAAAAGCATGATCTCTGCCTTGGACCCTCATTCATCATACATATCAGCAGATGAAGTCAAGGCGATGAATGAGCCTTTGGAGGGAAATTTCGAGGGTGTTGGAATTGAATTTGCTATTATCAGGGATACATTGACTGTTGCTTCGCCAATCTCGGGAGGACCATCGGAAAGTGTTGGTATCAGGGCAGGAGATAAGATTGTTGTTATAGATGGAGAGGATGTTGCCTCTATAGGTATAACAAATGATATGGTTTTCAAATACCTGAGGGGGCCAAAGGGGTCTAAGGTCACATTGGAGATTGTAAGGAGGGGTGTAGAGGGAAACCTTGTTTTTGAAGTGATAAGGGATAAGATTCCTATCAATAGTGTGGATGCTGCATACGAAGTTTCACCTGGTGTTGTTTATGTGAGGTTGAGCCGTTTTGCTGCCAATTCGTCTCGAGAGATACTCTCTGCCATCCTGGACCTGAATATGGCACAAATAGATGGGTTCATATTGGATTTGAGGGGTAATTCCGGTGGTTATTTGGGGACAGCTATGGAGATAACTAATTTTTTCCTTGATGCAGGTCAAACCATTGTTTACACAGAGGGAATGAAAGTTCCCAAGATGACCGAAAAAGCTAAAGGAACTGGTTTTTACAAAAATGGTCCTCTGGTTGTACTGGTAGATGAAAACTCTGCCTCTGCAAGCGAAATTGTTGCTGGTGCCGTCCAGGATTGGGATCGTGGAATGATTATAGGCAGACGTACTTTTGGAAAGGGATTGGTCCAGCAAATGCTGCCACTCAATGACGGAGCTCAGCTAAGACTGACAGTGGCAAGGTACCATACACCATCCGGAAGGGTTATACAGGCACCTTACAGGGAGGGGTCTAAAGAAGATTATTACAAAGCTTTTTTTGAAAGGTACCAGAGGGGAGAATTGTTTAGCAGGGATAGTATTCAATTGCCCGACTCCCTCAAGTACAAGACCTTGAAAAAAGGCAGGACTGTATACGGAGGTGGTGGGATAATGCCGGATATCTTTGTCCCTGCAGATACTACATACCAGACTGATTATTATTCACAATTACTCAGGAAAGGGGTTATTCTGGATTTCATGAACGATTATTCTGACAAGAACAGGTCCAGGTTAAAGAGTGCTTACCCTGAGTTTGACAATTTCCGACAAGGATTTTCTTTTGGAGAAGATCTTTTTGAGTCCTTCAAAAGTTTAGCCGAAAGCAGGGGTATTTCCTATGACCATGAGGAGTTTGAACAATCTTTTCCAGAGATTGAAAACTATATGAAAGCTCTGCTTGCCAGGTCAATCTACGGGACACCCGCTTTTTATAAAATTGTAAACAGTTACAACGACAAAGTCTTTGAAGCTGCCATGGATTATATCAATGACAACAGATAGAAAATCTAGTTCCTATTTCAATTTGCTTATGGCAGATTGGTAGGCCCTGGCATTGCGGTTGTGTGCAGAGAGGGTAGATGCAAAGTTATGGGATCCATCCAGTGATGGTTTAGCGCAAAAATACAAGTAGTTGTGCTTTGAATAATCCAACACAGCATCAATGACAGAAGGAGAGGGTATGGTAATTGGCCCCGGGGGCAGCCCTTTTATTTTGTATGTGTTGTACGGGGAGTCGATTTCCAGATGTTTGTACAGGATTCTTTTTATAGATGGGTCATTCAAAGCATATTTGATAGTAGGATCTGCCTGCAGTGGAATGCCTCTTTTGAGGCGGTTGATATAGACACCTGCTATTACCGGGTGTTCCGATTTGATGTTGCTCTCCTCTGCTACAATGGAAGCTAAGGTAACTACCTCTATTGGAGAAAGGTTAAGGTCACGTGCTTTTTGTTGCCTTTCTTGGTTCCAAAATTTATTGTATTCGGAATGCAACCTTAGGACTATCTCTTTTGGCGAGGATGTCCAGTATATTTCGTAAGTGTTCAACAGGAACATCCCTGGAAATGAATATTTGTCAAACCCCAAAGAATCTATCAAGGTTTTATCTTTGAGGGTTTGCAATATCTTTGCAGAGTCGCTTGATATCTTGCCAGATATTATTGATGCAAGCTTTTCCATGCTTCTGATGTTGCCGGACAAGATAAGGTTGTGGGGTGACTGTAGTCCTAAGTTGAACATCCTTACCAGCCCTCTGTTTGTCATAGCCGGGGTTATAATGTACCTTCCGGCTTTTACCTTGTCGTTCAATTTGAATGCCCTGGATGCTACCTTGAACCACAATGGATCCAGGATTGCGTTTGCAGAATCAAGTTGTTCCGACAGTACTTTACCGGATGTACCCGGATAAACATAAAGAGTCACATTCTTGCCGGGAGTGTTCCCTTTCAATGCAATATTCCATATGGCAAAAGTAGAGGCCACGGTTACTGACAATATTATCAATAATATGAAAACAAGGATTTTTTTCATTTTCCAATCAAGTTAATGGTTGATCCCTCTTTGGGAATGTGATCTTTATCAAAGTTGTTGATTTTTAGCAATGATTTTAACCTTATGCCATAGTTTTGGGATATTTCCTGCAAAGATTCATTGCCAGAGGCAATATGTTTTGGGGTTTCCAGGGGAGCTCTTCTCTTTTTCTTTTGTACATACACCAAAGTTCCTGGTTTCAATGTCGGACTTCCTTTCAGGTCGTTGAACCCGATTAATTCCCTTTTGAACAGAGAAAATTCCTTTGCAATGGAAGAGTAGCTCTCCCCATCCATGGCAATCACAAATGCAACACCATTCTTGGTGGAAATAGCCCTTTTCAAGGAAATTTCATAGAAATGTGAACCCGTTTGCGGGTTGAATGCTTGTGCAGACAACACCTTGCCTGGAGAATCGGGAAGTATAGTGCCTGGAGTATCGTATTTGTACAATGAGTACTTTTCTATCAAATTGATAAGTAGTTGCGCATATTGAGGGTTGGTAGCATATCCGGCAGTTTTCAAACCATGTGCCCATGCTTTGTAATCTTTGATGTCCAGCTCAAACAGGGCCCTGTACCTGGTTCTGTAACGTAAGAATTCGGAATGGTCCTTGAAGGATTCTGTGGCATTTTGGTATTTGCGGAAACATTCGTTCTTTTTGTCATCGTCATGTCTGATGGTTTCACCCTTCCAGTCATGGCATTTTATACCAAAATGGTTGTTCGCTTTTACTGCCAGCCTAGATTTTCCAAAAGATGATTCCAGGCAGGCTTGTGCCAAAATGATGCTGGCCGGTATTCCGTATTGTTCCATCTGACCAATGGCAATGGTGCTGTAACGGATTATATACTCCTCTTGGTGTTTGTTTTGGGAATAGATTGCATTGCTAAGGAAGCCCATAAGGGCGAAAACCATGAATATTTTGTATTTGGCATGCATATTATTCCTCACTCTGTCGGCAAAATTACTAATTTTGCATCAATCACAAATAAAAAAGGATGAAACGGGAAGAACTTGTAATAAAATATAGTGAGTATTCCAATAAAGAGGAGTTACCACAAACAGAATCAAAATTGCTGGAAGAGGCAAGGAAGGCCGCTATGGGTGCATATGCCCCATATTCGGGCTTCAAGGTGGGTGCAGCCTTGTTGTTGGACAATGGAGAAATAATATCTGCAAGCAACCAGGAAAATGCAGCATACCCTTCTGGACTTTGTGCAGAGAGGGTTGCAATCTTTTATGCCCACGCCAGGTATCCAAATGCAAAAGTGCTGGAATTGGCCGTCACTGCATTTTTCAACGGCAAGGAACTTGAATCGCCCACATATCCCTGCGGAGCGTGCAGGCAAGTAATAGCGGAATCGGAGCAAAGAGGAAAAATTCCTATAAGGATAATAATTGGCAGCAAGGGGGTTACGCAGGTTGTGGAAAGTACATCTGCACTTCTTCCTTTTGTTTTTGACAATCTTCCCAGATAGTTTTTTCTCTCTTTTGGAAAATTGTATTATCTTTGTGCGGGGTAAGTCATATACGACCAGCTCCCACTGAACTCCCCCAGGGTCGGAAGGCAGCAAGGGTAGGTGGTTGTAGCGGTGCGATATATCAAGCTTACCCTTTTTCTTTTTCAAACAAATCATTATGAAAATTGCAGTTGGACTTTCGGGTGGAGTTGATTCCAGTGTAGCAGCCTATTTGTTAAAAGAACAAGGACATGAAGTAATTGCCCTTTTCATGCAAAATTGGCATGATACCACAGGTACCTTGTTTGGTGATTGTCCATGGAAAGATGACAGGGCAATTGCAGAGATGGTAGCCAGGAAACTGGATATACCTTTCCATTTTGTAGATTTGAGTGAAGAATATTCTAAAAGGGTAGTGGACTATATGTTCCAGGAGTACAAGATGGGACGGACTCCAAACCCCGATGTTCTTTGCAATCGCGAGATAAAGTTTGAAGCATTCCTTAGGCATGCGCTTGAACTTGGAGTGGATTATGTAGCTACCGGACACTATTGCCGTAAGGAAGAGTTCAGGGACAAAGATGGAAATTGTGTTTACAGATTGTTGGCCGGAAAGGATGGCAATAAAGACCAAAGTTATTTTTTATGCCAGCTTTCCCAGGAACAATTATCCAAGGCACTCTTTCCTATAGGTGATATTACCAAACCTCAGGTAAGGGAATTGGCTGCCAAGGCCAAATTACCCTCTGCAAACAAAAAGGATTCGCAAGGGATTTGTTTTGTCGGGAAAATTGATTTGCCGGTGTTCCTCCAGCAAAAATTAGAAGCCAGAGAGGGCAACGTTATAGAGGTTTTCAATGATTTTTACAATGGGAATGAGTTATTCCAGTTACAGTCCAAAGATATTTTGACCGATATTGAATTGGAAAAATTGGCACAGCCTTATTGTTATACTCCTAAATCGGGTAAGGTTATTGGTAAGCACCAAGGTGCCCATTTCTATACAATAGGACAAAGGAAGGGGTTGAATATTGGAGGTCATCTGAATCCTCTTTTTGTGATTTCAACTGATGTTTCAGAAAACATCGTATATGTTGGGGAGGGGCAGGACCATCCGGGACTTTACAGGAAAGCCCTTTCAATTGAATCATCACAAATACATTGGGTGCGACCCGATTTGAAACTTGAAAAGGATGAGAGCAGGGATTTGCTGGTTAGGATAAGGTACAGGCAACCACTTCAAGAGGCAACCCTTGTGGAAAGAGGTAACCATGTATACATATTGTTCAAAGAGCCCCAAAGAGGGATAACTTCGGGGCAATTTGCAGCGTTCTATTCCAAAGATGAGCTCATTGGCTCCGGAGTAATAGGTTAATCTGAATATTTGAAATTTGTTATTTCCTTGGCTGGTTCAAAACCAGGCCTTGGATAATTGAACAGAGGGAAAACCTGCTCTGTCTCTCCCGAGGTGTAATTCCATATTGAAGCATACTCCTCTTTCTTTTCTCCCATAGCCTCCAATTCCCTGAGATATGACATCACAGACCTGTTTTCAATTATATATACTTTACCCATTTTGTCTATGATTGGGCTGTGTTCCCTTGTGTGGTCATGATCAAACTCAAGAATCCTTTTACCCTCTTTTGATATGCCTACCAATTTGAAGGTCATGCTTTTGCCAATTGCCGGTAAATTGAGGACATTCCGGTCTGTTGGCACAAATGGTAATGCGTTCGATTTCATGAACTTATTAAGTGAAGCGGCAATATTCTCCCCTTTTCTGAAAATTGAGTTAAGTTCTTTTATTTGTTGTTCATTCATTTTACCGAAAGATTTCTCTTCCATTTGTTCCTGCATGGACCTGCTGTTTGGTGCGAATACTTCCATGTTTTCTTCAAAACCTTTAACTGTGAAGGTGTAGTAGGTAACAACTCCCAGTGAATTCAGGGATTGCCTGAGCCTTGCAGAGTGTCCCCTGCGAGAAGCTGCTGCAGTGAATACCATTTGGTTGGAGATTGTCCATCCTGCAGATAGGATAGCCTCTATTCCTTTTTTTGCCTCTACAGTAATTTCCAGTGGACTTTGGAAATGGGTCTGAACCACGAATTGCTTGATTCCTGCTTCCAACCCTTTTTTGCGGAAATTACCAAGAATCTGGATCAATTCTTTGTCGATCCTCATGGGAAGGTATGCAAGCAACCTGGAACCTAGCCTTACCCTTTGGATTTCGTAATATTTTTCCCCGTCAGCCCTGTTTTTGTTGGCTTCCTTTTTCTTGGCAGCCATTTTAAGAACTGCATCCAAAATCTTTTCCAGGACTTTGTTCCTGCTCATAAGTGCATCTCCGCCGGTAATGAGGATATCCCTAAGCTGGGAGTCAGCTTCGAAATACTTCATGAGTTTTATCAACTTTTTGTCCCAGCTCTCTTGAGGTTTGAGTGAGTCAAGGTCAAAATTGAGACGTTGGCTTTGGAAGTCGTACATCCTTTGGCATGATGCACATAATCCACCGCAACTTCTGCCTCCTGTGTCTGGGATCATTATGGCAACCTCTGGGTATCTTCTGTGGATATTATGCCCTTCTGGTAAGAGCCACCCTGCGGCATTTGGTTCGCCGGCAGTGACTTGGTCTTCCTTTTCCCATGCCTTGATATTGCCATAAGTATCTACAAGTGATTCACTGTATAATACATAAGATCTAATGGCATTGTCGTCGAAACCATTCACGTCGGGGCAAAGAAGTGAGATATAATACGGTGTTATGAAAAATGGAATCTTTTTGTTTTTTGCCTTCTTGAGCATTCTCATTGTTTTGACAGAGAGGCTCTCTTCCATGAAGGTGTTGAGTTCTGACGGGCTTTTTATGGCCATTGACAGATGGAACCTGAAATCGTTCCACCATACTCTGACCTTTTCACGTTTTTGCTCTTGGGAAAGGTCGTTTTCAAAGAAATATTTAGAAGAGGTGTTTGTTCTTTTTTCAATTTTCTGGATTAGAAGTTCTATTATCTTCTCTTTGCGTGATTCCCTTTTTGCCTTGATCTCTTTGTCCAGACCCATAGGCCACCTTTTCATGTGCTTGTTGAATTTGTATTCGGAGTAACCGGTATTCTTGACAGCCCCTGTCATGTTGGTCAATATATGGTAAAGGTCAGTGTACAAATCTGTTGAAGTGCCTTCGGGGATATTGCCTTTTAAGAAATTCCACAATAAAGAGAAAGTCTCTATATATACTTTTTCATTTCTTGATAATTCATTTATGAAGGAGGCTTCGTAAGAGAGCATATCTTTTACCAAAAGGGCATTTTTAACCATAATTGAATCTGCTCCGGATTCAATTATCTTGTCTGTCAATTTCAAAAGGGAATTGAAAAACTCTTCCTCACAACTACTCTCTTTTGCAGCATTGAAAATTTCGGGAAGTTTTTTTCTAAAATTGTTGAGTGTATTATATGCCATTTTATTAAATATTAATTTGAATTCCTACAAATTTACAAAAAAAATGGCTTTTTTTTGGTATCTAGAGTGTGAGTTTGGGGTTTTTAAAGAGGAATGATTTGTTATCCAGGACTTTAGATGTTACATAAGTGCTATCTAACAATATTTTGGAGGCCTCACCCATAGTAAGTTTGATTAGGAGTGATGGGATACTGATTTTGACAATAGGTTTGTAACGGTCAGATATACGAGATGATATCTCTTTGTTTGTGATTGGATATGGTGCACACATGTTGACCGTTCCTGTAATTTGGTTTTCGATAATAAAGAGATAAGCTTCAAGAAGATCCTCCATTGATATCCAGGAAAGGAATTGGTTGCCATCACCCAAAATTGTACAAACTTTCATTTTGAAGGGGAGGATCATTTGTTTCAAGGCACCTCCCGTTGGATCTAAAACCACGCCAAGCCGGGTGATAGTTAGTTTTTTATTGCCTTCCAGGCATTTGGTTTCATTTTCCCATGCTCTGCAGACATCAGAAAGGAACCCGGTACCTTCGGTATAATCATTTTCTGTATGCTTTATGTTTGGGTTTGCTAAATATATACCTGTGGCAGATGCACTTATCAAATGTTTCACTCTGCCGGACTCCTTTATAAATCTACATAATCTTTTGGTAGTGTCAACCCTGCTCTCCAAAATGGCCTTTTTATTTTTTTTGCTCCACCTTTGGTTTATTGTTGCGCCTGCCAGGTTGATTATTGTATCGCAATGTTCAACTTGCTCTTTGGTGAATCCACGACTCAGGGCCATGACATTGAATCCTTTTGAAATGAGTTTTTTAGTGAGGTTTTTACCTATGAAGCCTCCGGCTCCTGTAATTCCTATGTCCATATCAATGGTGTTTAGTTTTCATACCTCTATCCTAAGCCCGTCGTAAGAAGCATGAATGCCTTGAGGGAGAGAGGCTTCCAGTTCTTTGTGGGTGCCAATCTGGTGTGACAGATGTGTCAAGTAGCATATCCCCGGGGAGGCAGAGCGGGCAGTAGTAATAGCTTGTTCGAGTGAGAAATGGGAAATATGAGGCTCTCTTCTGATTGTATTTAGCACAAGTATCTTTGAGTTTGTAGTTTTTTCCAGTTCTTCCGTAGAAATGTAACTGGCGTCTGTTATGTAGGAGATATCCCCAATCCTGAATCCAAGTATTGGAAGTTTGTAATGCAGTATCCTTATTGGTTGCACTTTTACACCTTGTGCATTGAATGGGGAATTGCCTATGGTCCTGATATCAAATTCGGGTACCCCAGGGTATTTTTCTTCGCAAAAAGCGTATGCATATTCCCTTTCCAAAGATTCACGTACCCTCTCTTCGCAATAAATGGGAAGGGCTTTCTCTTTCAGGTAGTTGATTGCCCTTACGTCGTCCAAACCTCCGGTGTGGTCTTTATGCTCATGGGTCAATAGTATTGCATCCAGGTTGTCAATATTTTCCCTTAGGAGTTGTTGCCTGAAGTCCGGACCTGCATCTATCAATATCCGTTTGCCATCTTGTTCTATTAGTACGCTTGACCTTAATCTTTTGTCTTTTGGGTCTGATGAAGTGCAGACCCTGCATTTGCAACCTATGATGGGAACACCTTGTGATGTCCCTGTTCCTAGAAATGTGATGATGCTCATGTTACTCTCTTTGCTTTTATAAAGGTAGGAAATTTTCATACCTTTGCGAAAATTTAAATAATGAAAGGATGCCTTTACCTTATTCCTACTCCGTTGGGAGAAATGCCTCTTGAATATGTTATTCCGGAAGGAACCCTTGCAGCTGTGACTGGTTTGAAGTATTTTGCAGTGGAAGAGTTGAGGAGTGGTAGAAGGTATTTGTCAAAAGCCGGGTTCAAAGGTAAAATAGATTCCTTGGAATTGTATTTGCTAAACGAACACACAAAAGAAGAAGAGTTGGAGGCTATACTCTCTGTTTTGGAAAGGGGAGAAAATGTAGGGTTGCTAAGTGAAGCAGGACTACCTGCTGTAGCAGATCCGGGAGCAAACCTGGTAATGAAGGCTCATAACAAGGGTATCAAGGTTGTTCCGTTTACCGGACCCTCTTCTTTGATGCTGGCTTTGATGGCATCTGGCAAGAATGGCCAGAATTTTTCATTCATTGGTTATTTGCCAGTAAAGTCAGATGACAGGAGATCCAAGATAAAAGAGTTGGAAAAACATGTTGCAAGGTCGGGACAAAGCCAGATAATGATAGAAACGCCATACAGGAACAATGCTCTTTTGGCCGATTTTTTGCAGGTTTGCTCAGATGTTACAACGCTCACGGTGGCTGCCGGCATAACCACCGGAAGTGAATTTATAGCTACAAAAACCATAGCACAATGGAAAAAAGAGAGGCCGGAACTCAATAGAATCCCTTGTGTTTTTATTTTATGATGGAAAATAAATTTTCAAGAAGCAGCATAGAACTGGTAAACATGGAGTTTTATGCATATCATGGTTGTTTCAGGGAAGAACAGATAATTGGAAACAAATTCGTGGTATCAATGTCGGTAGAAGCAGATGTTTCGAAAGCAACCATTAGTGATGATTTGGCTGACACCTTGAATTACCAGGAGCTATACAATATTATAAAGGCAGAGATGGAAAAGACATCCAAACTTCTGGAACATGTGGCAGGAAGGATCATAGAAAAATGTCATTTGAAATATCCTTCTATTATTGCAATCAGGGTTGAAATTTCAAAAATCAACCCACCGATTGGTGGTAAGGTTGAGGCCTCCAGGCTAATATTGTCTAAAAATTTCAATTAGAATGTCAGAAAGCAAACAACGGGGCAATCGAGTGGCTTTTGTAACACTCGGTTGTAAACTGAATTTCTCTGAAACATCTGCAATTGCAAGGGAATTCATGGAGCATGGTTACCAGAAAGTTAAAAGCACAGAACAAGCTGACATATATGTGATAAACACATGTTCTGTCACAGAGCATGCCGATAAGAAATGCCGCAATGCAATTCGCAAGCTTCATAAATTGAACAGTAATGCAATAATTGCTGTTACCGGGTGCTATGCACAGCTTAATCCTCAAGAGCTTTTGGACATAGAAGGAGTTGACCTGGTATTGGGTGCCGATCAAAAGTCAAATCTATATATCAAGGTTTCCGAACTTAAGAGGGCAGAAGATTCCAAAGGTCTTGTCCACACAGCTGCAAGGTCCTTTTCGTGTGCGATATCAGAAGTGGAAACAATTTTTCCTGCATACTCTTCTGATGACCGGACTCGTTCTTTCCTGAAGGTACAGGATGGATGTGACTACCACTGCTCTTATTGCACAATCCCATTGGCCAGGGGAAAAAGCCGTAACCACACAATTGATTTCCTTGTTAAAGAGGCATGCCAAATTGCTGCGAAAGGTATTAAAGAGATAGTGTTGACAGGTGTGAACACAGGTGATTTTGGAAAAACAACTGGTGAAAGTTTTCCGGACCTGCTTGGAGCATTGGCCAACGTTGAGGGAATAGAGAGGATAAGGGTATCTTCTATTGAACCGAATTTATTGACGGACAAAGTTATTGATTTGATAGCCTCCAATCCTAAGTTCTTACCTCATTTCCATATTCCTTTGCAATCTGGATCCGATAAGATTTTGGCAGCAATGAAACGTCGTTACAACAGGGAGTTGTTTTTGGACAGGTTGCAGGCAATAAGGAATAAGATACCTCATGCTTTCATTGGGGTAGATGTGATTGTAGGTTTTCCGGGGGAGAGCGACCAGGATTTTGCGGACAGCCACGATTTTTTGAATTCCCTGGAGCCATCTTTCCTTCACGTCTTCCCATATTCCAAAAGGGCAAACACACCTGCGGCTGCCTACGACAACCAAGTTAAGGATTCTGTCAAAAACGAGAGGGTGGCAATCTTGACAAGGCTTTCAGAGAGATTGCATGAGAAGTTCGTTGACGAAAACAAAGGACGTACAGAAGAAGTTCTTTTTGAATCAACTATCAAAGGGGGAAAGATGTTTGGCTATACCAGGAATTACATAAGGGTAGAAAGACCATACAACAAGGAACAAATAGGTAAGATTATCAAGGTAACTCTTTGAATTGGATAAATTGATCTTCCCTTGGTTTGATCATTGCTTTGTCCGATTGTGTTCTTTTCCTCTTCTTGCGTTTGAAAAAGAGACTGTTGATTAGTTCCCGGAATGTACTGAACTCCTCTTGGTAAACCAAACCTACACCATTTCTTTGACTGTTGTCCAAATAGTTTGAGTATTGGTCTGCCGAATGGGAGAAAGCTTTTGCCCTGAAGCGACCTTTGTCATCTAATTTGATTTCCACATCCAGGTCTCCTACAACATCCCCGGTCCTGTCCATATATTTTGCACTTCCGATATTCCCGTTCACAATGACCCTGTTGTTGAAAAGCTGGGCAGAGACTGCAGCATCAAACAGGTCTCTTCCGTTTTGGCCAGGTTGGTAGTTGAAACTCAAATCCAAAGGAATATCAAGTTGGTTGAAAATCTTGTTGATTTGGTTGGACAGCACTTCGGTTGCATTTGAGTATAGTAAAGTGGAGTTATTCACAATACTTGATTGAACATCCGGAATAAAGCTCCCTGAAACCAATAATGACATTACTTGCTTGACAACCTTATCTTCCGAATTAAGGGCTGCATTTACCCTGGCCTTTGTAATGGGGTCTATGTCCGGGATATCTATGTTGAATCCCAGCCTTGGGTTCATAAGTTGGCCTGTCATGTTTATCTGGCAGTCTACGGTTCTTCTGGTAGAAACAGAGCTGGTATCGGCAATAAGAGTATTGATTGCAGCTTTGGTCCTGTAATTTGCGGTAAGGTTGAGGTTGGTTTTCATGACATCTCCATTGAAACCAATGTTGCCGCCTTCCTGGATTGTAAAGTCCCTCTCTATAAACCCTTGCAATACGAATTTATAAGATCCGCTTTGGATCCGGTAGTCGCCCTGTATGGAGAAAATATCTTTGGAAGGGTTAATGTCCAGAGTCACAAGCCCACTGCCGTAACCTGTAATGACATCCCCAACAGATTTGTCAATCTCTATCAACATGGCTGCATCAGGTGTCATATTTGCCCTCAGTTTCACACTTAGTTCGGTTCCTTGTTTAACTTCTTTTTCTATCAGGTTTCCGTTTGAATCGTATTTGGCAGATTGAGGTTGTACAAATGTAAGCAAGTTGTTATCCGATACCTCTGTTGCAGATGATAAAGGAATATGTATTGAAGTGTTGCGGTTTGTGGCTACGGAAATATCCATGAATATTCTGTCAAGAGGCCCGGTTATTGCCAATCTTCCCGTGCCATAAGCAGTTCCATAAAAGGATGAGTTGTCTGCCTCAGTAGTATTCAATGCCTCCAGGTTGCTGAATTGGATGGTTGTGTTCAGATAAAGGTCTTTGAAATAGTTGTGTGTCAACCCGCCTGAAACCCGTCCTGTGTTGCCGTGAAGGTCTTTGATTGCAACATTATTGAGGTTTATCCTGTCCTTTGTAAGGATAACAGGTCCGTTCAGGACATAGTTTACTTTTGTAAAGTCCACAAGGAATGACAGATTGTTTAACATTGTGTTGTTGCTTGTCAATTCCAATTTGTCCAGATCTCCTTCCAAGCTCAAATTGCCACTAACTCCTCCACCTGTTTTTGACACAATACCCTCTAAAAAAGGTTCAAAATATGTAACAGATAAGTTGTCCAGAGATGCGTCTATTTTAATAAATTGATCTTTTGGACGGAATATTCCTTGTGCAACGAATGGGTTCCTTCCATCCAGCTTGTTGGATATCTTGATGCCAAATTCCTTGTTTTGGTCCATCCACCAGCTTTCGATATCCAGGTCTCCGAACAGATGCTCGTGCACAATCATCTCTTTTCCTTTGAAATTGGCAACGATTTGAGGTTGTTTGTAGAGGTTTACTGCAAAGGCATTCCCACTCAATTTACCATCAATTGAAAGGTTGTCTGTACCCAACAGTGTATTGAAGGGAGAGATTTCAAGTTGGTTGAGTGATACAAAAACAGTGTCGTAAGGATTTTGGGAGACTATCCCGTCAATCCCCAAATATTGCTCACCGCTTCTCAGGAAAAAATCATGGAAAACAAAAGTGCTGTCCTGGTTGACAATCTTTGAACCCGAAAAATTCCAGTGTTGCCCGTTCAGGTATAGTTCGGAAGGGTATATGGTAATATCCGTGATGAGCGGATCTTTTGTCCCGGTAGATGTGAAAAGTATATCTGTAACGAAGTCCAGGCGGTTTTCCAGGTCACCTTTGTTTGTGTATTCACTTTTGATTTTTACTAGGTTGTCATTTGCATTGATACTTACTTTGCTACTATCCAGGCTTAAACCTCCAAAATGAAGTATGTCCGATGAAATTGATGCATCCATCGACTGTTTGTTGCCATTAATGGTCAGGAGAAGGTTTTTTGCGTATGTTTTGTTGTAAGTCAAATCCTTGCTTTTGATTTGGACCTCCAGGTTGTCGTTGTTGTCAATCTCTGCAGATAATGTGCTGCCCTGCTCTATGAAAAGACCAGGCAGGATAAGTTGTGATATGGATTTGGTATCGTTGAATTCAATGTTGAATGAATAGCTGCTTGGTTTTTGTACCTTATGGGGTTTTGTGACCGGGAAAATTGCATGCAGATTGCTATGTAAAGTGATATCCAAGAGTTTGTCAACAAAATTAGTGAGAAAATTGGTTCCCCTGTAGGAGGCGTTTGCAAAAGAAGACCTAAGGAAAAGAGAGAAGTTGTCTTGCAAGGAGGTTGATTGTACCGAAATATCACCTATGGGGAAAGTTCCGTTGCTGTTCACAAAGTTCAATTTTCTTATGTTTATGGTTCCCTCTATGTCACCTTGTGGCTTTTGGGTGAAATTTGCCATTGTGGTAAGGGATACAGCAGAGAGTGAATCTCGTTTGTCAAAATTCAATGCCGCCAGGTTTGCATATATTACATCTGCATAAAAATCGTAATATGAGTTTGTTGTATTGTTAGGTGAAGTTCCTATCAAGCCCTGGAAAATCAGGTCAAGGTTGGGGTCCCTGCAAATTACTTTGCCATCGAATGTGTTGTTGCCGTAATTTCCTACAGCATAAATGTTCTTGTATGGATATCCGTTGAATTCGATTTTCTTTATGTTAAGGGAATCAAGTATGAATCGTGGACCTCCTTTGGTTTGGTCCCTGAGGAAAGCACTCATTCCGCTGGACAAAGTAAGTTTTCCAATGGATTTGCTATTGGTAAGGAGCCCTAAATCCAGCTCTTTGGTTTGAACAAACCCGTGTATGTCCATGGCTCCTTTTATCTCCTGGTTGCTTTTTATCAAGGCATCTATATAAACTTCCCCTATGTTTGAAGTCAGGTTGCCATTGGCTACAAAGTCGTCCAACAGCCCTGCAATCCTTCCTGTGAAATTGTACTTGACAAGTGGTGAAATATCTTTTAGGGCTTGCACAGGCTCGTTCCCGTTCAAGGAAGATAGTATATATGCCAGGTCGTTGGTGGTTGTTGTGCTGTTTATTATATCTATAAATGCAGTTGTTTGCTGAGTGTTTGGAAGCCCGTTTATCCTTGCGTCCAATTCCAGATATGTCAACCCGGACTCGGATGTCACTTTGAGTCCCCTTGTCTTTAAGTTGGAAACAGGACCGTTAATGTTTCCATGGACATTAATAACAAGGTTGTTGTCAGAAAGCGAAGAGGCAAAAGCAGCAATACTCCTGAAACTTATTTTTGATTGGTCAAAGTCTATATCCAGTTTAACTTTTGATGTGAAGTCAGAAAATGCTTTTGGTCCTGTTAGTATCAAATCCAATTTTGGGGCTTTCAAGGAGGAGTTTCCATCTTCCAGAAATAAACCGGCCAATTTGATACTGTCAGGTGTAAATGTAAGACCAGCTTGAAGTTTTTCCAGGGTAAAACCGTTTTTCTCTTTGAAACTAAGGTTTTTGATGTTGGCAGTAATGGAGCTCCCGTCCATTACAATATTGTTTGCATCCAAATCAATACTATAAACCAAGAGGTTGCTGAAATTGACAGATCCGTCATTTTTGCCAAACCCGGGGGAGAAAGGGTTATTCATGGAAAAGTAGAAGTTGGAAAGTGTGAGACGGGTTGCCCTGATATCCGGGAACAAGTTTGCAGAGCTGTCACTCTCATTGTTGTTGCCTCTGCCAATCAGTAAATCCAGATTGGTTGTTGAATCAGTCAGGTTTGTCAGGGTGAACCCTCCGTTTTCCATCCTTAGGTAATTGACCCTTACTTTGCCACTTAAAAGTTCAGAAGCATCTATCTTAACTGAAATCTTTCCTGCTTCCAGAAGAGTATCATTGCCTGTTGTAATTGAAACCTCTTTTGCAATGAACCTGTTGAAAAAAATGTAGTAGACCTTCCCAATATTTACTTGACCCTCTATCTTGTTGGATATTGCAATAGCAGCCCTTTTTGCAGCATAAGTTTGCAACGAGGGCAACTGTAGTGCAAGATAGGCCCCTATAGGCAGGATTGCTGCTATAATAAGGATAATGACTGCTATTTTTTTTAATATCCGGATAGGTTCGCTAATTTTGCACAAAAATAATCAAAATCACAGAGCAATACCTAATATAAAGACCCTTTTGATATTTTAAATTGTATGAACATTAGAATCCTTGCCATTGAGTCCTCTTGTGACGATACATCTGCCGCTGTTTTGGTGGATGGAGTGATGTTGTCCAATGTAATGGCAACCCAGGAGGTACACAAAAAATATGGAGGTGTTATACCTGAGCTTGCTTCCAGGGCGCACCAGCAAAACATTGTACCTGTTGTAGACCAGGCATTGAAAGAGTCTGGATTGACAATAAGGGAGATTGATGTGGTAGCGTTTACACGTGGTCCCGGATTGTTGGGTTCTTTGATTGTGGGCACCTCTTTTGCCAAAGGATTGGCTATGGCTCTGGATATACCTCTTGTAGATGTAAACCATCTTCAAGGCCACCTTTTGTCGCCTTTTATCACAGAGCCCGGAGAAGATAAACCAACTCCCTCTTTTCCCTATCTCTCTTTGTTGGTCTCGGGAGGGCATACCCAAATAATAAAAGTGGTAGATCCGTTGAATTACGAAGTACTTGGCAAAACTATAGATGATGCGGTTGGTGAGGCCTTTGATAAATGTGCCAAACTGCTTGACCTAGGTTACCCGGGAGGGCCGGTAATTGATAAACTTGCAAAAGATGGTAATGCAAACAGGTTTGTTTTTTCAAAGCCCTCAATAAAGGGATTGGATTACAGTTTCAGTGGGATAAAAACCTCATTGCTCTATTTCCTGAGGGATAATATAAAGGCTGATCCGGATTTTATCCAAGGGAACATAAATGATATTTGTGCTTCATACCAGCAGACACTCGTGGATATTTTGATGAAAAAGCTTGTAAAGGCATCTTTGGAAACATCCATAAGGGAGATTACTTTGTCGGGAGGAGTCTCTGCAAATTCCTTGCTCAGGAAAACAATAGAAACGGAAGGAGTAAAAAGGGGATGGAATACCTATTTGCCACAATTCAAATATACCACGGACAACGCAGCCATGATAGGAATTGCTGGTTACTATCGTTATTTGTCGGGTCACAGGGCCAGTCCAAATATTGCACCTGTTTCCAGGATAAACGAGATATGATTTTTTTTCAAAAATTGGCAATGCTGTTTTGTACCAGGCCTTAAGCAGAGTCAAAAATAGTTTAAGTTTATATATTGGATTTCAAATTTTCTTTTATCTTTGTGCTCGCAACACAATCAATATTTAATTATTAACTTAAAACTTTTTAAATGAAAAGATTCAGCCTAGTTATTGCAGTTTTCCTGTTTTCTGCCTGCAATGTCCTGTTTGCCCAGGATATTCAAGTGAAAGGAACTGTGACTGAATTGGGAACAGACGTGCCAATGGCATTTGTATCTGTTCATCTTAAAGGAACCACAAGAGGTACAACAACCCTTGACAATGGTTCTTACGTGATCAATGCTCCATCCAACGGAACACTTGTTTTTAGCTTTGTCGGATATAAAACGGTAGAGGTGCCTGTAGAGAACAGGAGCGTTGTGGACGTAAAAATGGAATATGATGCCGTAACACTTGGAGAAGTTGTGATGGTAGCATACGGAACTGCACCTAAGGAATCCATTACCGGTTCCATCTCATCTGTAAACACGAAGGCGATTGAAAAGCGTCCTGTGTCAAGTGTTTCCGGTGTTTTGGAAGGTCAGGCTGCCGGTGTGCAGGTAAACAACACATATGGTGAGCCGGGCTCTGATGCAACCATCAGGATCAGGGGATTTGGTTCTGTGAACGGATCAAATGCACCTCTTTATGTTGTGGACGGTGTTCCTTTCAGCGGAAACATATCTGACCTCAATCCACAGGATATTGAGAACATATCCGTACTCAAGGATGCAGCATCCTCTGCATTGTTCGGGAACAGGGCTTCCAATGGTGTTATACTTATCTCTACAAAAAGGGGGAGCAGCAACACAGTTCAACTTACTGCCAACGTAAACCAAGGTGTTTACAACAGGGGTATCAAAGAGTACGACAGGCTGGATGCCAAGGAGTGGATGGAAGTAATGTGGAAGGGTCACAGGAACAACCTTATGGTTTCCCAGGCAAATGATTTCCCAACCGTTCTGGCAGCAAATGAAGAGGCAACCCGTACATTGGTTCCTACTTATTTGAAGTACAATGTTTTCAGTGCTCCGGAGACTGCTTTGTTTGATGCAAACGGCAAAATGGTAAGCACAGCCAGGTTACTTCCGGGTTATGACGATTTGGACTGGAACGATTACATTGAAAGACTTGGTTACAGGCAAGACTACACTGTAACAGGAAATGCTGCATCCGAAAAGAGCAGTTATTATTTCTCTGCAGGTTACCTGGACGAAGAGGGTTACGTGAAATCATCCGATTTCCAACGTTTCACAGGAAGGGCAAACATTAGTGTGCAGCCTAAAAAATGGGTTAAGGCTGGCCTAACCTTATCCGGGTCGCACCAGATTTCCAACAGTACCTCTGGTGATGCCGGAAGTGCTTCTGCATTCATAAATCCGTTCAATTATGCCCGGAACATGTCCCCAATATATCCAGTTTACTTGCATGATATGGATACCGGGGAGTATTTACTGGATAGTGATGGGAACAAACAGTATGACAACGGTAGTTTGTATGCCAGGCCTCAGAATATTGACAGACATATAGTATGGGAGACTGAACTGGACATGGACCGTACCTATAGGAACACATTGGGAAGCCAGGCCTTTGTTGATATCGATTTCTTGAATGATTTCAAATTCACCATCAAAGGTGATATCAGCCTCAGGAATTCAGAAAACCAGAGCTATAACAATGCTATAATTGGTGATGGTGCCGGTAACAAAGGTCGTGCAAAACGTGTTTTTTACAGGTATAAAAACTATACTTTCCAACAGCAACTTACATGGAAAAAAGAGTTTGGGCTTCACAACGTGGACCTTCTTGCAGGTCATGAGAATTACAGCTACAATTACTCTTACACCTATGGTTACAAAACAACAGAAACATTTGAAGGTGGTCCGGAACTGATAAACTTCACAGAGATAACAAGCCTTACCGGTTACCAGAACAACTACCGTTTGGAGAGTTATTTGACAAGGGGCAGGTACAACTACGATAACAAATATTTTGCAGAGGCTTCATTCAGAAGAGATGGCTCTTCCAGGTTCCATCCAAACAACAGATGGGGTAACTTCTGGTCTGTCGGTGGTAGCTGGACAATCTCAAAAGAGGATTTCATGGCAGGTACCAAGCATTTTATCAACTCGCTCAAATTACGTACTTCTTACGGTGAGGTTGGTAATGATGCTGGTGTAGATTATTATGGTTACCTCGCTTTGTATGGTATGGCGCAAAATGCCAATATTGGTGCTGCCTACAAAACACAAAATGAAGCTGCAGATATCCTTTGGGAGACAACCAGTTCATTTGGAATCGGTATAGATGCAACCCTTTTTGACAGGATGAACGTTAGCCTGGACTATTTTGACAAAAGGTCAAAGGATTTGTTGTTTGATGTGAACCTTCCTTTGTCTGCCGGTGCAACTTCTACCTCTTCTGCAGAGGCTACAATAACCAAGAACCTAGGGTCGGTTTCCAACAGGGGATTTGAATTTGTAATTGATGCAGATATCATAAGAACCAAGGATTTCAACTGGAATGTTGGACTCAATGGCACTTATCTCAAGAACAAGATTGTAACCTTGCCTGAACAGAACCGTGAAAAAGGAATAATCTCCGGAACCAAGAGATATGTAGAGGGTGGAGGAATATACGATTTCTGGATGTACCAGTTTGTAGGTGTAGACCAAATGACCGGGATGTCTTTGTACAAGCCGGATATGGAAGCATATTACATAGGAGAGGCTGTTGAAGGAAAAACCGAATTCCCTGCTGAGTATCTTGTCCAAATAGACGATGACTACTATACAACCAACGCTTCATACTCAATGAAGGATTGGAGTGGCAGTGCAATACCTGATTTTTATGGTAGTATCAATACAACTTTGAGTTACAAGAATTTTGACTTGTCTGCATTGTTCACATACTCTTTGGGTGGCAAAACAATAGATTACTCATACAGAGACCTGATGTCGGTAACTGCAAACCCAAGTGCATTGCACAAAGATTTGCTCAATGCATGGGATGGAGTACCGGGTGAAGGTGTCTATACCAGTGCAAACAGGATTGACCCTAAGGGGATCCCTATGCCAAACTACGACCAGAGTAAATTCACCGATGCTGTTTCCAGCAGATGGTTGATTGATGCATCTTATTTTATTGTCAAAAACGTAGCATTGAGCTATACCCTTCCAAAAAGGATTGCTGACAAAATGGATATATCGGGCATGTCTGTGAATTTCTCCGTGGACAACCTTGCTACATTCACTAAATTACAGGGTATGAACCCACAGCAATCATTTGCAGGAACCAATGACAATGCTTTTGTTACAGCACGGGTATTCTCGCTTGGCCTGAATATTAGATTATAAATTTGTAAATCAATTAGCTATGTATAAGTTTAAAAAAATATTATTTTTAATTGCCGGGTTGGTCCTTTTGGCTTCATGTGCCAAGGATTACCTGGATACCAAGCCCACTTCCAGCACCGCTACCCCCACGATATTCGAAACTACACAGAATGCTGCATTGGCAATCAATGGTATCAATAAATTGATGACAAGGCAATATTTAGGTTCCCAAGGATTCAATGGAGAGGGTACAATAAAAATGTTGTATGGAAACTATCCTGGGGCACATTTTTATGTGAACCTTCCAGGTTGGGCATCGATAATAAACGCTCTTTATCATGATAATACATCAAGCCTATATTTGTACTATCCATGGTACTACTATTATATGATCATAGGTAATGCAAACACAATCATACATAACATAGATGATGCTGAAGGTCCTGAAGCAGAGAAGGAATTCATAAAAGCACAGGCACTTACATTCAGGGCATACAGCTATTTCATGCTATCACAATTGTATTGTGTAAGATGGGTTGATTCCAATAACGGTGCTTCAGACGGGTTGGTATTGAGACTGGATGAATCTACAGGAGAGATGCCACTTTCTACTTTGGCTGAAGTCTACAGCCAGGTTTACGACGACCTTGATGTGGCTATCGACCTGTACACATCATCTGGCTTGACAAGGGACAACAATTACGATCCCGATAAAAATGTAGCATACGCTGTTTATGCAAGGGCTGCAATCACACGCCAAGATTACCCTAAGGCTGCAACCATGGCAGTAAATGCCAGGAACGGTTACCCGTTGATGAACAACACTGCATACAAGGCTGGTTTCTACACACCTACAAGTGAGTGGATATGGAGTAGCTATGGTGCGCCGGATGAAACTTTGTATTACTACTCTTACCATGCATATATAGCATACAATTCTAATGCAAGTAATGTCAGGAACTATCCTAAATGCATCAGCCGTGAACTTTACGAAAAGATTCCGGATTCCGATATAAGGAAAGATTTGTTCCTTGATCCTAATGGTATTACTTATGATACTGCTACAGGAAGAGGCGGTTCTGCACTTAAGAATTATGCTATGGGCTTGTATCCTAACCTCTATTCAACTGCCGTTGCCTATGCATATATGCAGTTCAAGATTGCAGCAGAGGACCTTCCGGGTGTTGGTAACCTGAACCATTTCCGCTCTTCAGAAATGTACCTTATAGAGGCAGAAGCCAAATATTTCCAAAATGACTTTGACGGTGCCCAGGATGCCCTGGAAGCCCTTAACAGGGACAGCGGAAGGGATACTGAATACAGTTGTGACAAAACCGGAGCTGCTCTGCTTGAAGAGATCAAGACTTACAGGGCAATAGAACTTTGGGGAGAAGGTTTCGACTGGTTTGACCTAAAGAGATGGAAAGATCCTGTGGTTAGGAAAACCCATGCAGACGGAGGTAGTTTCCTTTCAACTTTGGCGGTTACAGTACAGCCAAATGAACAAAACAACTGGACTTGGAGGATTCCTCTAAAAGAGACAGACTACAACGATGCTTTGTAATTTTATTTAGAGCATTAGTATATAATAAAGAAGCTGCCCGTTTTGGACAGCTTCTTTTTTTTGATATACAGAATTGTCGATCAGCAGCCGGAGCAACCGGAGCAGCCACCATCGCCACATGAAGATGATGCTTTTTCACCAAAAAGGCCACTGGCCAATTCTTCCTCTGTAGCTTCCCTTACCTCTACAACCTCACCTTTGAAGTTGAGTTCGGACCCGGCCAAAGGATGGTTGAAGTTCATAACCACAGATTCATCTTTGATTTGGTCTATGGTACCTTGAAGACGGTTCCCTTCTGAATCCTGCATAGGCAGCACATTGCCAACAGTTAGAAGGCCCTCTTCTATTGCACCGTCAACCATGAACATATCTTTTGGCAATTCAACAATCGCATCGCTGTTTACCTCTCCGTAACCCTCTTTTGCAGAGAGTATGAAATCAAATCCATCACCAATTTTCTTGCCAGATACATTCTCTTCAAATTTGGGCAGCAAGTAACCTGTTCCGAAAATAAATTTGAGAGGATTATCGGCATTGACTGTCTCAATGACATCTCCACCAACTGTAAGTGTGTATGAAAGTGATACTACTTTGTTTTTTCCTATTTCCATGGATAAATTGTTTTGATTAAAAAAAGTTGTTTATGCAAATATTATGCTAAGATTTGTTGCGGGATATTTTATAGCCAATTGCTGCAACAATAATTGTTATTACCGGTGTTATAAGGTTAAAGAAACAGTAGGGCAGGTAAGCCAAAGTTGCCACGTTTAAAACACTGGACTGCACAACCCCGCAAGTGTTCCAGGGAACCAGCACAGAGGTGACTGTTGCAGAATCTTGTAACGTGCGGCTTAACAACCTTGGTTCGTAACCAAGTTTTTTGTATGTTTCGGAGAACATTTTTCCCGGCAGCAAGATTGCCATGTATTGGTCAGAAAGTGTCATGTTGAAAAAGATTGTGGTTCCTACTGTAGAGGAGACCAAACTGACTGTGTTCTTCATCAAATGCATCATCTTTTCTGTGATTGTCTGTATCATCCCGCTTGCTTCCATAACACCACCAAAGGTGACAACACAGAGGATGATCCACACTGTGTTGAGCATACCCGACATACCACTTGTAGAGGTCAGGTTGTTTAACATGGCATCTCCTGTTTCTATGGATACATTGGAAGAGAGCATTTTAAGGGATGAATAGAGGAATGTTCCTGTTTTTGAGAAATTGTCAGGTGATATTTGTGCACAAATCTGTGGTTGGAACAAACAAGCAACCAAAGCACCAAGCAGAGCAGAACTGAACAATGTTATAAACGGAGATACTTTTTTTACAATCAGTGTGATTGTGAAGACTGGAACCAGCAATAGCCAAGGAGAAATATTGAAAGTCCCCTCTATAACATTCAATTGGTTGCCAATGTCAAGGGCATTGTTTACAGGCAAAACAAAACCAACTATGGTGAAGAATACGACAGATAACACAAACCCCGGGATTGTAGTTACCAGCATATATTTCAGATGCACGTAAAGATCAACTTCTGCTACAGATGCAGAGAGGTTTGTGGTATCTGAAAGTGGGGATATCTTGTCTCCGAAATAGGCTCCGGAAATGATTGCACCTGCCAACCAAGGAGCCGGGAAACCGAGGATTTGCCCGGCAGAAAGCATAGCAACTCCTATGGTTCCTATTGTTGTCCAAGAACTTCCTGCCATGACTGAAACCATCCCGGACAACAAAAATGCAACCAGCAGGAAAACAGAAGGGCTTATTATTTTCAATCCGTAGTAGATCATTGCCGGGACAACCCCGCTTATCATCCACGATCCTGTCAAAGCGCCTATCATAAGTAATATGAATATAGCCGGACCGGTTTTGGTCAGATGGTCCATCATTCCCGCCTCAAGCTTATCCCATGGGATTTTCAAATGGACCAGAGAGATTACAGAAGCTAAAACAGTAGTGAAGATCAATGCAATTTGGGATGGACCGGATGTCACATCTTCTCCAAACATCCTTACACCTGCAAAAATTATTGCAATCAACACTAGTACAGGTACAAGGGATACGATTATTCCAGGTTTCTTCATAGTCTATATGCCGCTAAAATTGACGTTTTCGAATGCTAATGTGGGAATGAGCCATCTACTGCTTGTTCTGGGGTCGTTTCCGATATCAATGAGGTTGTTCCAAAGGGTGATTATGTTCCCTGTTATGTTTATTTCATTCACAGGATGTTTTATTACCCCGTTCTCGAACACAAATCCTTCTGCACCAAAGGAAAAGTCACCGGTAGAACTGTTTGTGTTCCCACCATTGAACCCTGTGACCAATACTCCGTTCCCGCAATGTTTCAGGATTTCACCAAGGTCCCTTCCAGATGGGTTATTGCCTGGAGATTCTGAATATTTGCACATTGGTACGGATGGCCCCTCTATTGTCACTGGCATCTTTAGTTTTTTGGAATAGTATGTGTTGATGAAATATGAATTGACAACTCCGTTTTCAATAATTGCCATTGGTTTGGTAGCTATTCCCTCTCCATCGAAATACCGGGATCCGGCATGTTTTACAAGATGAGGGTTGTCGAATAACCGGAAATTCCCGTCAAACACCTTTTTCCCAGCCATATCCTTTAGGAATGAGTTGTTTTGCTGCAAGGATGCTCCATTGAGTGCCGAGATTATCGGTGCAATAACCCTTGAGGATATAGTATTCTCAAGTACCATATTGTATTTGCCGGATTTCAATTTTACCGAGCCCAACCTTGAAAGGGCCCTTTCCAAAGCAGTTTTGCCAATCTCATTTTTCTTGAGGCTATCAAAGAATATTGAACTTTCATACCACCAACCTTCGGGACGGGATTCACCTTTTCCTTTGACAGAACATTCGCAGCTCAAAGAGAAGGACGATTGTCTGGATTCGCCTTCGAACCCCTGTGAATCAATCATATAAAAATAGTCATCCAAATCAGAGAATTCGCTGTTGACAGAGATAATCCTTGGATCTGATTTGTAAATCTCAGATGAGCAATCAAAAGCAATCTGGTTTTTTTGAGAAGGTTCAAGCTTTGATGTGGAATTATCATGTTGCTCCAAATCTTTTCCGTTACCCGTATAGTATAAAGATTTATCTGGTAATGAACGGTATGTGTCTGGGGTAACCAATTTTGTCACCCGTACAGCTTCTTCAATGAATTTTTTCAATTCTGCCGTTTCCATACGGTTTGTAGAAAAGGAACCATACCTGTCGTTTGTGAAAAGCTGGATATACAACGAAGCACTTTTGGACTGGTGTATCCTTTCTGTTTGATTGTTCCTTACAGTGAACGAACTTTGTGTTGCAGAACTCAATGTAACCCGAGCATTGTCACATCCCGATTGTTTTGCATATTCCAAAGCAATTTTTGCCCTCTCTTTTTGTAACATGTTTTTATTCATTCCCGCCAACTATTAATTTGTTAACCAATACAGAAGGCATCCCGCATGAAACAGGACAATACTGCTCTTTCCCGCATGTCCATGTAGAATCATCTATAATGTTGTTGGAAGCTACTGCAACAATATTCGCAAGAGCTTCCGGACCATTGCCAATAATGTTTATGTCTTTTACAGGTTGGGTAAGTTTGCCGTTTTCTATAAGGTATCCCGATTTGACAAAAAAAGTGAAATCACCAGCTCCTATTTGTACCTGGCCATTGCTGAAATTCAATGCAAAAATCCCTTTTTTCACAGATGCAATGATATCCTCTTCCCTGTTTTTCCCGTTTTCCATGTAGGTAGCCCGCATCCTTGGCAGAGGCATATATCTGAAAGATTCCCGACGTCCGTTTCCGGTAGGGTTGGTTTTATAATGCTTTGCACTGATCCTGTCGTGTAGGTATGACTCAAGGATACCCTCCCTGACCATATATGTTTTTTGGGAAGGAACACCTTCGTCATCAAAGTTGATTGATCCTCTGTTGAATGGGATTGTTCCATCATCAACTACTGAGATTTCTTGGGAACAAATTTTTTCCCCCATTTTATTGGAGAATATTGAAGTATCCATGCGGTTGAAATCGGCTTCGAAAGCATGTCCTATTGCTTCATGTAAAAGGATACCGGAACTGCCGGCACTCATTACAACAGGCATTTGACCACCTTTGGGGCGGGTTGCATTAAAAAGGAAACTGGTGCTGGCCACAACCTCTTTTGCAATATGGTCTATTAATGAATTTGTCAGGAATTCAAATCCACCCCTGTAGCTCCTTGAATAACTTCCGTTTTCTATCCTCCCGTTGCTCTCCATTATGCATGTTGCAACTATAGATAACATAGGCCTGACATCAGAAGCCAATACACCCTCTGAATTATAAAAAAGGATAGAAGATTGTGAATCTGAGATCCTAGCCATTACTTTGTTTACCCTGTCGTCCGAAGAAAATATTTTGCCGTTGAGTCTTTGCAGAAAAGGGATTTTATGTGAAACGGAGATGTGTTCCCACTCTTTGGTTTGAGGGTAATAACCATTGCCCGCCTTTGTTTCCAATATTTGTGCAACAGGGAAACCATCTATCCTGCTCTTGTTTTGGGATGCGATGACAGAAGCCGCTTTGGCAGCTTTGATCATCTCCTCCATAGTCGTGACTTCTGTAAACGCATATCCGGTCTTGTCACCAGAAAGAACCCGGACGCCCATGCCATAATCTACGTGAGTCCCTGCAGAGTTGACTTGCCCATCCCTCAAAGACAACTCGTTTGCCTTGCTGGATTCAAAATAGAGGTCGGCATAATCCCCGCCCTTTGATAATGCGGTAGCTAATATTTTATTCAGGTTTTCTATCGTGACCCCGAACAGGGCCATGTTCTGGTAGGTGTCTGTCATTACTTTAATTTACACAAAGTAACCGAAAAATGACTAAATTAGCAAACAGTAAACCAATTAATAATGGACCAACCAAAACTTGAAAGATTATTACGTGTAATGCAATTGCTTACAGACAAGGGCAAAAGATATTCTGTTGCCGAACTTTCAGAAATTTTATCAATATCTCAAAGAAGTGTATACAGGTATATAGACACGTTTGAATCGGTAGGATTCATTGTCAACAAACACAATGGAATGGTTTGGCTGGCAAGGGAATCAAGACATTTCAAAACCATAGCCGATTTGGTTTATTTTACAGAGGAAGAGGCATATGTGTTAAAAAGGGCGATAGAAGCCCTGGATCCCATGAATCCGGCTGTGAACGGCATCAAAAACAAACTCTACAACCTTTACGATTACAATAAAGTTGCCGATATAGTTGTGAATGAAAATGCCAGGGCAGTGGTTAACAATTTGCTTGATGCAATAGCAACGGAAAAAGAGGTGTTATTGAAAGATTACAGGTCTTCCCACAGTGGAAATGTCTCTGACAGGGTGGTTGAACCAATTCAATTTGGCGTAAACATGGTAGATATCCTTTGCTACGAAATCTCAAGCGGAATATGCAAATCGTTCAAGGTTTCGAGGATAGGAGAGGTGCTCCATACAGGCAACAGTTGGTCACACCAAGAGAAGCATGTGAAAATTGTGACAGACTCCTTTCGGTTTTCATCTACCAAAACTCATTTTGTCAAGCTCAAGCTCTCCATGGTTGCAGCAAATTTGCTGAACGAAGAGTACCCATTGACAATTGACAAAACAGTATCCGTTTCGGATAAGGAATACATTTACAGTGACCAAGTATGTAGTTTTGAAGGGGTGGGTAGGTTTGTCCTTGGATTGTGTAATGAAGTAGAGGTTTTGGAGGGCAAGGAATTCATTGACTTCCTGAATATGAAAAGGAGAGGCAGTAAATTCTGACTCTCCATTTTTTGAGCGGCAAATGAGGTTCGAACTCACGACCCTCAGCTTGGGAAGCTTTTTTCTTCATATACCGTTATTTTCCAATATTTATATTTATATTGATTTACTGCTGTTTACGAGTTTAACAGTGTTAAATCTTATCGTTATTTGTTCTTATTTTGGGATGTTTTTATACATTTGTATGACCTATGTATGACCTAATTTAAACTGTAATGTTATGATTGACTATACGTTTCATGGAGTAAAGGTTGCATTAATTCGCAAAATCAAGAACAGGGATAGTGAATCAGAGAATCCAATCTACTGGCGCATCACTTATCAAAGAAAACAGGCGTACTATTTTACAGGATTGAAGTTTGATGAAAAGGAATGGGATGATTTCCTGAATCGAAAAATGCAAAAACACCGCAAGTTCAAGGAGACATTGCAAAGTTTCTTTGAAATTACATTAAGACCAGTGATCGATGAACTTGCAGTAAACAACTCATTTTCCTTTGAAGCGTTGGATGCCTTACTGAACAATAGAACGACTGTCAGTGTGAATGAAGCTTTTGAGAAAAAGATTGAATCGCTGGAGATGGAGTACAGCATAGGGAACGCTTCCATCTACCGGACAACGCAGAATGCGTTGAAAAGATTCAAATATTACCAGACCCTCCGGAACAGAAAGGAGAAAGAAGAATTCATTCAACTATGTACGAAAAACAAGTACAAATCGAAAGGAAAAAACAAACTTG
>Ga0334898_1000770_pt1 | contig 44447 bp, 47 predicted proteins | sample GraSluR3_MG_10_FD_207228 | JGI IMG/M metagenome (GOLD analysis project Ga0334898, IMG submission 207228) | Sludge microbial communities from methane-producing bioreactor in Wageningen University, Netherlands - Granular Sludge_3_08-R3 | ecosystem: Engineered > Bioreactor > Anaerobic >... | reverse complement strand
TTTTTTGATTTATTAAAAGAAGAAAAAGCTAAAGGAGTAACTATTTTCTTTTCTTCCCATATTTTAAGCGAAGTACAAAAAGTATGTGATCGAGTGGGAATTATCAAAGAAGGTAAGTTAGTTAAAATTCAAAATATAAATAAATTAAATGAAGAGAATTATAAACGCTTTCAAATTGAAACTATGGAATCTAATATTAAAGAATATTTTAATATAAAGGGTATTAAGGATATAAAAGTAAAAGGAAATATTTGTAGTTTTTTATATAATGGTGATATTAATGTTATTTTAAAGAAAATAACAAAGTTAAAATTAAATAATTTGACAATTGAAGAACCAGATTTAGAAGAAATATTTTTACATTATTATAATGGAGGTAAGTAATATGAATATTTACTTACATGAATTAAAAGTTAATCGTAAATTTATGATTTATTGGTCAATAGGAATTCTTGCTATAATTTTTATTTATGGTAGTTTTTATCCATTATTTATAAAAGAAGTAGATAACTTTGTTAATTTAATGAATCAATACCCGGCTGAAATTCGAGCAATATTTGGTTTTAATGGGGGAAATATTAAATCGATATTAGGTTATTTTTCCACCTTTACTCTTTCTTTTGCCACTATTTGTGGTAGCATTTTGGCGATGATTTTAGGATTATCAATCATTTCAAAAGAGGAAAAAGAAAAAACGGCTGATTTTTTATTAGCAAAACCAGTTTCCCGTTTTAAAATATTAACTGCTAAGATATTAGCTACATTAACGTTATTATTAATTAGTAATAGTGTTATTTATATTATTACTTGTTTTTTCTTAATTTTAGTAGCTAATAGCACTATTAATCTTACTATATTTACTTTATTATTTTTAACTATTTTAATAATTCAGTTATTATTTTTAACGCTTGGCTTTTTTATTTCAGTTATTTTAAAAAAAGTAAAAGCGGTGTTAGCAATGGCAATGGGTATTATTTTTGGTTTATATTTTTTTAGTCTGTTTGCTGATGAAAAATTAAGATTATTAATGCCTTTTAATTATTTTGATGCAAATTATATCATGAAATATAGTAGTTATGAAGGTTTATATTTAGGTAGTACTTTTTTATTAATTATCATTTTTATTAGTTTAACTTATTTTATCTATCAAAAGAAAGACATTGCTTCAATTTAAGGAGGTTATTATGAATGTTTATTTTAAGGAATTAAAAGCTTATAGGAAGTCGATAATTATATGGTCAATTAGTATGATATTATTAATATTTATGGCATTTGAAAAATATGATGCTCTTGCTTTAGGGGGAGAAGAAACAGCTGATTTTTTAGAGATAATTAATCAGATGCCTAAATTTTTACAAGCAATTATGGGATTATCTAATTTTGACATTACGACGCCAATTGGTTATTCAGCAGTTATGTATATTTACTTAGTATTAATGGGAGCGATTCATGCCGGAATGATTGGTGCGGGTATTATTACCAAAGAAGAAAAAGAAAAAACCGTAGAATTTTTAATGGTTAAACCAATTACTAGGTTTAAAATAGTTAAAAATAAGATGTTAGTGGCTTTGACTAATGTTGTTATTTTTAATATTATTACTTTTGTTTCTTTGTTATTAGTATTGATATGGAAAAATGTTTTTACTTATAACATAATTGGTGATTTAGGTTTACTAATGTTAGGTATTTTATTTGTACAGATATTATTTTTAACGATTGGTTTTTCTTTTGCTTTAATGAAGAAGAAATATAAACAAGCTGCTTCTTTAACGATGGTTATATTACTTAGTAGTTACTTTTTATCAATGATTATTGATGTGGTACCAGATTTAAAATTTTTAAGTGTTTTAACACCGTTTAAATATTATGATGCTAAGGGGTTACTTGATAATGGTTTAAATATTTGGTATTTATTATTAACGATGTTTTTAATAGTAGTATTATTAACAATTGGTATTAAAAAATATCAACAAAGGGATTTAAATATATAAAAAACTCACCGCAATTGGTGAGTTTTTTATTATGTTTGTCTTTCGGTAACAATAACTTTTCTTGTAGCAGTATAGGTTTGATTTTTATAAGTTATGGTATAGGTAATAATATAAGTTTCTGGTTTAGTTAAGTCAATTTCATTATTTGGAATATTAATACCACCTTCGGTTTTAGTGGTTATAGTATGACCATCAATATCAGTAGTAACATCATTAATTATATCTTCTATAACAGTAAAACCTTCTTCCTTATATTCTGTATCTTCACCAATATATAAAGTTTTTGGATTGGCTCCTTTTAATATTATTTGTATATCTATATAAGGATTATCTGATATAGTAATTTCATGCCCAGTACTACGATTATTTTTATAAATAGAATAACATGACTTTATAATATATGTTAAGGTGCCACCTTGATTTGGTTTATGGGTAAAACTAGTTTTATCAGTCCAGCCAATAAATTTTAATTGAGTTGGTTCTTTTAAATATACTTCATAACCAATAGTACCTAATATTTCTAAATCTTGTTGGTTCATCCAATTAACATATTTATCTTGTTGTTTACCAAATACTTTAAGTAGTTCATTAGTAATATAATTTGGTTTTGTGATTGGATCCCAAGTTAATACTATTTGACCATTATTATTATTTATATCAACATTAGTTGGATTAGGTAAAGTTTTATAACGAGGTGAAACCTCAGTTGGTTCCGTTCCTTTTTTAAAATATTCGGTACTGCGCATATTACTAGGAGTCCATTCACTTGGTAACATTGCTGGTTCTGTTCCTCTTTCAACTACTACTTTAGTAACACTTTTTGGAACAGGAAATTTATTACCGGTTTTTTCAAAAATTCCTTTTGCTAGTGTATTAAATGATCGATTACGAAGTGGCCAACCATTATTAGTAGTTAAGTAATATTCTGAATCTAATTCTTTATAACCAATCCACATTCCAATTGCATGTTCTGGTGAGTAACCAGCAAATAAAACATCACTAATAGCGCTATTTGGTAGACCTTTATTTTTTTTAGTATCACTATCAAGGTTAGTAGTTCCTGATTTAGCGGCTACTTGTACTCCCGATACACGTCCGGCACTAACTAATCCATCATTAACACCTTGTCTAAGAACATCAGTAATCATAAAGGCAGTTGCTTCTGACATAGCTCTTTCTTTTGTTGGTGTATAGGTTTGTACTTTATCTGGAGCATCGATATATTCAATTTTATTAATGGTATATGGCTCGATGTAATAACCACCATTACCAAAGGCAGCATAAGCTGCTGCTAATTGAAGTGGAGAGGCTCCATTAAAGGCGCCAATAGCATGTGCTTCGTGAATAAAATCACTTTCAATTTCGGGAGTTATACCTAATGATTGTACAAATTCTATTATTTTTTTATTATCGACTTGTTGAAAAGCTTTTAAAGCAGGAATATTTCTCGAATCTGCTAATGCTTGTCGTAATGGAATTAAACCTTGGTAACGGTTATCCCAGTTATGCATTCCATTACCATTTGAATAAGAATGTACGTCATCAACAAATTGTTTATGAGTAGACCAATTATTATATTCAATTCCAGGTCCATAATCAAAGATTGGTTTAGCAGTAGAACCAATTTGGCGTTTTATCATTGTTGCATGATTATATAATAATTCACCTTTTAGATTACGTCCATTTCCAATTGCTAATATTGCTCCCGTATGAATATCAGTAACAGCAACCCCCATTTGAATATGCTCATCAGGAAATTTATAATGTTCACCATTTAATACTTCGTTAACGAAATCTTGTTTTTCACGATTAAGATTAGTATAAATTTTCATTGGTACATCAGTAGGATAATAACCGGTTTTTTCTTTTGCTTCCCTAATAACTACATCAATATAACCTTGATAAGGAGAAACATCTTTTTCTATTCTATCAATTAAAAGTGTTTCAATGGGAATTGCTTTGGCAATCTCTTCTTGTTCTTTGGTAATATAACCATGTCTACGCATTAAATAAAGAACAGTATCACGACGACGGGTAGTATTTTCTAGATATAAGTAAGGATCATAAGCCCCAGGTGCTTGAAATAACCCCGCTAACATGGCGGCTTCTGCTAAATTAATTTCACTAACTTCTTTACCAAAGTAATTACGAGTTGCTTCGGCGATACCGTAAGAACTATTTCCTAAATAAGGAGTGTTAACATAAAATTCAAGAATTTGTTCTTTCGTATATTTTTTTTCTAATTTAAATATTGCTAGATAAATATCGGTAAATTTACGAATATATGAACGTTCGGTAGAAGTAAAATTATTTTTTACTACTTGCATACTAATGGTTGAAGCCCCACCAGCATAATTACCTGATATTTCACCTAAACCAGCTTTAATAAAACGGGGGGCATCAAAACCATTATGTTGAAAAAATCTAGCGTCTTCAGTAGCGATAATGGCATCAATTAATACTTCCGGTAATTCATCATAAGTAATTTTATCTCTGATTTCACGTCCAATTTTAGTTATTAATTCACCATTATTATCATAAATAATAGTCGCTTCTTTTCGATATAAGTTTTCTGGATCAAAAGGAGGAGCAGCTTTAATAACCATTAGTAAAAATACTATTGCACCAATTAAAATTAGAATACCACCACTTAAAATAACAATACCAAGTATATTTAATACTTTTTTCCATTTGTTTTTCTTGGTAGTTTTTCTTTTTTGGGTTTTTCCTTTTTTGGTTTTGGCAATTTTTTTATTTACCTTTTTTCTTTTTTTCATTATTATTATACCTCCATACCATATACCAGCAATAATACTTATTATTACTATAATAAGTAGTGCTATTTTTATTCCCCATAAATAAATACTTATTATTAATAATAAAATACTACTACTAATAATAATTATTAATGGATTATTTTTTAGATAATGTATTATTTTTTTCATTACTATCTCCTATATATATTAAATCAATTATTTTTAAATAATCTAATCGTGGTTGATAGTTTTCCTTAATTATATAACCTTCTTTTTTAAAAAAAGTTAAGGGAATTGATTTTTGTTTTTTATTATTAATATAACTAATTAATGTTTCTCCTTTTAATAGATATGTTTCATTTAAAGTGGTCCAACGTACAATAATAAAACTAATACCACCATGTTCAATTACTTTTTCAATATGATTAAGTTGATGTTTATGTATATTAGTTAAAGGGAAACTAGTTTTGTTTTTAGTTTCTTTAGCTTCAAAATCAATATATTTACCATGATAAACGCCATTATAATCAGTAGTTGATGGTGTTTGAAAATATGCTTCTTTAATTAAAGGGTGTTTTTTATTATTGTAATTTATTTTTACTACTTGAATCGGTGTGGCTTTTTTATAAATAATAGCAATATTATTTTCTAAATAATAGTTATTAGTTAAGTTTAAATCATTTTCTAAAGTCATTCCGCGATTAGCATAATTTGTTTCATTATGATGTAGTTTTTTTATTTTATTTGGATATTTCATGAAACCACCATTTAAATTATACTATAAAAACAACTTAAAATCTATAACAAATAATCGTAAAAAAGAGATAAATATGATAAGTTTTGTCTAATATCTTCTACTTATTAGAAATTTGTTTTTTGCTAATAAAATATATGCTATTTTATTTATTAGGAGGATAATAATGGATAAAATTTATATCAATTATATGTTTGATCAAGTAATAAATGAATTAAAAGCAGTAAAAATGATATATTTTTTGTATAGAAGAAAATAAAATCAATAAATCTTTCATATAATTAAGCAGGAGGGATGATAAATGGAAGATTTATTGTTTAATGTTGATGTAACACCACATATGATTTACTTATCTTTAATATTATTAGTACTAGGACGTGCTTTAAAAGAATTGCCTTTCATTGGTAATTGGACTATTATATGGATCTTATTAGTGATAAGTATTATCATTAATTTTGTATTTGTTGATTTTTCATTTGCTAGTTTATTTGAAGCAATAATTTCAACTTCTTTAGCAGTTACTTTACATCAAACATATAAGCAAACTAATGAAGGCGTTAAAATGATTAGAAAAACCTAAATATAAATTGACAAAACTCGCTTTTTTTGAGAAAATATAAGCGAGTGAGGTGAGAGTTCAATGCTTGATGAAAAAATTATTTTAACTCCCCAAAACATTTTGGAAAAAGAATTCAAAATTGATACACGAGGATATCGACCACAAGAAGTAGATAAATATTTAGATATTATTATTAAAGATTATAAAGGTTTTCTTAGTGTAATTGAAAAATTAAAAATGGAGAATAAAGAGTTAGAAGATGAAATTTTACGTTTAAAACATGAACTAAGAACTTTAAATAGTAATGTTGAAATTATTAAAGGGAGTGGCAAGGTTACTAATGTTGATATTTTAAGACGCTTATCTCATTTAGAAAAAATTGTTTATGGTGAGGAAGAATGATAGTATCCGGGCAAATGCTGCATATGTAATTATGTAGAGGAAAGTCCATGCTCACACTATCCTGTGATGGTAGTAATGTTCATGCATTGGGAAACAATAACCGATGGTAGCATAATAATGCTAACGGCTTTACAATAACCTAAATTTTAATAATATGGTTTGCGTAATGTAAAAGTGCCAAAGTGACGATGCTTCTTGGAAACAAGAAGAGTGGAACGTGGTAAACCCCATGAGTGAGAAACCCAAATTATGGTAGGGGAACTTGTTGGTTGGAAATAAGAACTAACTGCAAGATGGAAACATAGATAAATATTTGCCACCTAGTAATAGGTACAGAACATGGCTTATAGGATACTATCATATTCTTTTTGTAAAATAATAGAGGTGAAATAAATGAAGGAAATTGGTGAGCAGTTAAGGCAAGCCAGAGAAGCAATGGGAATAACAATTACCGAAGTTGCTGAAGATTTAAAATTAAATGAAGAACAACTGAAAAATATTGAGGATGCTAATCGTGATGAATTAAAAGATATACTTAATATAAAGGAAATAGTTAGCGAATATGCTAAATATTTGGGATTAGAACAAGAAGCAATTGAAGACAAATTTAATGAATTTGTTTTTACTTATACTTCAAAAATTCCTCTTGATGAGATTGCGAAAGCAAGTGCTGAAAAAGAAAAGGAAGAACAAGAAACTAAAAAGATAGTTTCTCCTTATACGAAGAAAAAACCAAAACGTTTTCCTTTAATGCGAGTTTTAATTTGCATAGTTTTAATTTTATTAATTATGATTATTTATTTTTTTTTGTTAGAAGTATTTATTAATTAAATTAAAGTATATAGAAGTGAGGTTATATTAATGAATGTGGCTAATCGAGTTACGATGGTAAGAATGGTTTTAACAATTTTAATAATTATTTTATTATTATTTCCTTTTTATCAAGTAGGGATTTCTTTTCCTCAATATATTATTAATGATCAATTATTAATTAATACAAAGTATGTTATAGCAGGGATTATTTTTATAATTGCGGCTTTAACTGATTTTATTGATGGTTATATTGCACGCCATTATAATATGGTTACTGATTTTGGTAAATTAATGGATGCGATTGCAGATAAAGTATTAGTTAATGCGGTTTTAATTGCTTTAGCAGCTGATGGTTTTATTAGTCCGATTATCCCGATTATAGTAATTATGCGGGATAGCGTTGTTAATTCGATTAAAATGTTGGCTGCTAGTAAAGGTAAAGTAATTGCGGCTATTAATTTAGGAAAGATAAAAACGATATGTATGATGGTTGGGTTAAGTTTAACTTTATTTTATAATTTACCATTTGAATTATGGAATATAAAAGTATCTGATTTTCTTTTGATTACAGCAGCAATATTATCTTTAATCTCTGGTATTCAATATTTTGTAATGAATAAACAAATAATTATGGAAAAAGAATAATAATAATTGTTTTTAACTATAAAGTATACAGAAAAGATATAATATATATGTCTTTTTTTGTTTTTGGGAATGTAAAATATGTAAAAATACAAACAAATGTTCGAAAAACTATTGCATTTTTTTTATGAATGTTATAAAATGTTATCAGAAAGATAGGGAGGATATATGACAAAGACAAATAACAAAAATAAAATATTAGATCAAGTGATGGCTGATATCGAAAAACAATTTGGTAAAGGTTCAATTATGAAATTAGGAGATCATGCTAAAACTGAAATAGCAGCAACTTCCAGTGGTTCGTTAACGCTTGACATTGCTTTAGGTGTTGGTGGTTATCCGAAAGGGAGAATAATTGAAATATATGGTCCAGAATCAAGTGGTAAAACAACTTTTGCTTTACATGCGATTGCGGAAGTTCAAAAAGCAGGTGGGAAAGCGGCTTTTATTGATGCTGAACATGCTTTAGATCCAATTTATGCTTCCAAATTAGGGGTTAATATTGGTGAATTATTATTATCACAACCAGATACGGGGGAACAAGCTTTAGAGATATGTGAAGCTTTAGTTAGAAGTGAAGCGATTAGTATTGTTGTAATTGATTCGGTTGCGGCTTTAGTACCACAAGCTGAAATTGCTGGTGAAATGGGTGATTATCATGTTGGAGTGCAGGCTCGTTTAATGAGTCAAGCATTAAGAAAATTATCAGGAACAATTAGTAAAACTAATACAATTGCTATTTTTATTAATCAATTAAGGGAAAAAGTAGGTGTTATTTTTGGTAGCCCTGAAATAACTCCTGGTGGACGTGCTTTAAAGTTTTATTCTACTATTAGATTAGATATTAGACGATTAGAACAAATTAAACAAGGGGATAATATTATTGGGAATCGAACAGCAGTTAAGGTGGTAAAAAATAAAATTGCTCCTCCTTTTAAAATTGCTAATGTTGAGATTATGTATGGTGAAGGTGTTAGTCGTGAAGGGGAAATTATTGATTTAGCAAGTGAAATTGGGGTTTTGGAAAAAAGTGGTGCCTGGTATGCATACAAAGGCGAAAAAATTGGTCAGGGTAAAGAGAATGTAAAGAATTATTTAAAAGAAAACGTCAAGTTAAGACAAGAGTTAGAAAACAAAATCCGTGAATATTATGGCATTTCTAAACAAGGAGAGAAAAATAACGAAGAAAAGGGGACAAAATAGTCCTCTTTTTCTTGACAATGAGGGTAATCAATTTTAAAATAGATGTAGAGATATAAATATTTTAACTATATCTTATATATAATAAATATATAAATAAAGAAATGAGTGGAGGAAAAATTATGGATACTATATTATTATCCATTTTGACCTCTGTCTTTGGATTAACTTTGGGTGCAACCTCAGTTATAATTTATAATTATAAAAGAGGAAATAATTTAAGCAAAAAAGCTGATAACATAATTGAAAAAGCAAAAAAGGAAGCCGAAAAAACTAAACGTGATTATATGTTTGAGGCTAAGGAAGAAACGCATAAATATAAACTGGAAGTTGAAAAAGATTTAAAAGAAAAGAAAAATGAAATTAAAGAATTGGAAGAAAAATTAATGCAACGGGAAGCTAGCATCGATAAACGGGATGGTATTTTGCAAAATCGAGAAAAAATGCTAGAAGAACGTGATAATAATTTGATTTTAAAACAAAAAGAAATCCAAAATGCAGAAGCCAAAATTGATGAAATTAAAAAAGAACAATTAATATTATTAGAAAAAATAGCGGATTTTCCCAAACAAAAAGCCCATGATTTAATTTTAAAACGGGTTGAAGAAACAATGGAAAATGAAATTGCTACCTATATTAAAGAAAGGGAAACAGAAGCAAAATTAAATGCTGATCGGGAAGCCAAAAACTTATTGATTATGTCAATGGAAAAATATGCTTCTGATGTAACTAATGAACAAACAGTTTCTGTTATTAGTTTGCCTAATGATGAAATGAAAGGGCGTATTATTGGACGTGAAGGTCGTAATATTCGTACAATAGAAGCAGTTACTGGGGTTGATTTAATTATTGATGATACGCCAGAAGCAATTGTTATTTCAAGTTTTGATCCTTATCGTCGGGAAATTGCCAAAATTACAGTTGAAGCTTTAATTAAAGATGGACGTATTCATCCCGCACGAATTGAAGAGATTTATGAAAAGAGTTGTAAGGAAATAAATAATAAAATTCTTGAATATGGTAAAGAAGCAATATTTGAGTTAGGGATTACAAAAGTAGATCCGGAATTAATAAAATTATTAGGGAAACTATATTTTAGATCTAGTTATGGTCAAAATGCTTTACAACATTCGAAAGAAGTGGCTCATTTAGTTGGCATTATGGCTGCTGAATTAGGTGAAAATGTTAATTTAGCCAAAAAAGCCGGATTATTACATGATATTGGCAAAGCGATTGATTTTGAAATTGAAGGTAGTCATATTCAAATAGGTTATGATATTGCTAAAAAATATAATGAGGATTCTATAGTATTAAATGCAATTCAATCACATCATGGCGATGTGGAAGTCAAAAGTAATATTGCGGAATTAGTAGCTATTGCGGATACTTTATCAGCATCGAGACCAGGGGCTAGAAATGATTCGTTGGAAAATTATATTAAACGTCTAGAGCAACTTGAAAATATTGCACGTGATATTGATGGTGTTGATAAAGCTTATGCCATTCAAGCAGGACGTGAATTAAGAATTTTAGTTAATCCGGAAAAAGTAGATGACATTAAAAATTATAAGGTTGCTAAGGATGTTAAAGATCGAATTGAAAGTGAGTTACAATATCCAGGTACAATTAAAGTAACTGTGATTAGAGAAACCCGCGCAGTAGAAGAAGCAAAATAACGATAAAATAAAAAGTGGGAAATTTTTTCCACTTTTTATTTTATTAAAAATTCCCATATGAAGACTAAACGGGCGTTAACTTTTTATTAACAAAATGGGTATTCATAATTGAATAATCTTTTTAATATTGTAAAATAATGTTATAATTGATAAAGGTAAGGAGTGATAAAATGGCGACCCCACATATTAATGCGGAAAAAGATCAAATTGCTGATATTGTATTAATGCCAGGCGATCCATTACGAGCTAAATTAATTGCTGATAATTATTTAACTAATGTTAAACAATTTAATCAAGTTCGTAATATGTTTGGTTATACTGGTTATTATAATGGTAGGAAAGTATCAGTAATGGGTTCTGGGATGGGAATGCCTAGTATGGGTATTTATTCTTATGAGTTATTTAAATTTTATGATGTTAAGAAAATTATTCGGATTGGTTCTTGTGGTGCTTTAACTAAAGATTTAAATATATATGACTTAATATTAGTTAATAGTGCTTATAGTGATTCTACTTATGCATATGTACAAAATGGTAGTACTGATAAAACAATAACATCAAGTTTAAATCTTACTAATAAAATGGAAGAAATAGCTAAAAAAGAAGAAATAAACATAATAAGAGGAAATATATATACAAGTGATGTTTTTTATAAAGAAAATTTTTCTTATGATGAAATAATTAATAAATATCATTGTTTAGCAGTAGAAATGGAAACCTTTGCTCTTTTTCATAATGCTAAAGTATTAAGTAAAGAAGCAGCATGTATTCTAACAGTTTCTGATTCGTTAGTAACAAAAGAAGAAATTAGTGCGAAAGCACGCGAAAATAATTTTATTACTATGATTGAATTAGTTTTAAAATCAATATAATAAAAATAAGCATTTATCATATACTAATTCATAGTAGGAGGTCCTTATGAAATATTCGCGACATGATTTTGGTTCATATAAATTACATATTATTAAAACGACCAAATTTAAAACAGTTTCGGTGATTGTTAATTTTCGTCGTTCTATTAGTAAAGAGGAAACTACGATTAGAAGTTTTCTTTCTTTAATATTATTAAATTCAACTAATAAATATCCTACTAAACGTTTATTAAATATTGAAGCGGAAAAATTATATGATCTTGAAATTAGTCCTGCTATAAAAAGAATTGGTAATCATGGTATTTTATCATTTGAATTAAATATGATTAATGAAAAATGGACAGAAACGGGAATGTATGAAAAAAGTCTTAATTATTTATTAGATATATTATTTGATCCACATGTAGTTGATAATAAATTTGATTCTAAATCATTTAATTTAGTTAAAAGAGATTTAATTACCAAAATTAATAATATTAAAGATAATAAAAAAAAATATGCAGTTGTTAAAATGTTAGAAGCAATGGATAAAAGGGGTTTGTTACCTTATCGTTTTGGTTATTTAGAAGATGTTGCTAATATTAATGAAGCTAATCTTTATGACTATTATCTTGATGTAATTAAAAGTGATGTTGTCGATATTTTTGTTTTAGGTAATATTGATGTTAATCAAACTAAAAAAATTATTCAACAAAAAATACCATTAAATACGATTAAGAAACAAAAAAGAGAATTAGAAATTAAACATCAAGATTTCCGTAAGCGGATAAAAAAGATAAAAGAGGAAGAAGATGTTAAGCAAGCAAAAATGGTTATTGGTTGTAAATTAATTAATTTAACTGATTTCGAAAAGAAATATGTGATGCCTATTTTTTCTAATATATTTGGTGGTGCTGGGTACTCTAAATTATTTCGTTCGGTGCGCGAACAAAAATCTTTAGCATATTATATTAATAGTCAATATATATATGCTGATCAAATATTGATTACTTCTTCTGGTATTAATCAAGAATCATTTGATAAAACTTTACAACAAGTAAGAAAAGAATTACAAAATATGCTAAAGGGTAACATTACCAAAGAAGAAGTAGAAAATGCGAAAAATGAATATATTAATGTGCATCAATTAATAGAAGATCACCCAAGAGCATTAATTAATACTTATTTAACAATGGAATTGTTAGAATTAGATAATATTAAAACAAGAATAAAAAAAATTAAAGAAGTAACCATTGATGATTTAAAAAAAGTTAGTAAAAAAATAAAAATGGATACTGTTTATTTATTATATGGGGATGATATAAATGAAGAAAATTGAATTAAAAGATATAGCTGAAACTTTATATTATGAAAAATTAAATAATGGTTTAGAAATATATATGGTTCCAAAAAAAAATGTAAATAATGTATATGTTACTTATACTACTAAATATGGTTCTATTCATAATCAATTTGTACCATTAAATGAAGCAAAAGAAGTTAAGGTACCTAATGGGATTGCCCATTTTCTTGAACATAAAATGTTTGAACAACGAGATGGAATTGATCCGATGATTTATTATGCAAGTGTAGGTGCTGATGTTAATGCTTTTACTAGTTACAAAAACACTTCTTATTTATTTTGTGGTGCTACTCATTTAAAAGAAAATTTGGAATATTTACTTAATTATGTAGGGACTCCTCATTTTACTGATGAAAATGTTGAAAAAGAGAAAGGAATTATTGAACAAGAAATAAGAATGTATGATGATGTTTATGAATGGGTTTTAATTGATACGATTCATTATAATATTTTTCATAAACATCCTTTAAAATACTCAGTAGCGGGTACTGTCGATGATATTATGAGTATTACGAAAGAACAATTATCTCTATGTTATAATACTTTTTATCATCCTAGCAATATGTTTTTAGTTGTTACTGGGAATTTTGAGCCATTAGAAATTATTGAAACGGTAAAAAAAGAATTTGCTTCAAAAGAGCAATCAGAAGCACTAATTAAATTAGTATCAGTAGAGGAACCAAATTCTATTGTTAAAGCAATGGAAATTATACAATTAGATATTAAAGAACCAAAGTTAGGAATAGGCGTAAAAATTCCAATCGAAAACATTGATATGGATATTCATAAATTAAATATTTATGTAATGTTACTATTTGATCTTTTATTTGGGCCTACTTCGGTATTTTATGAAAAAATGCATGAAAATGATTTACTTACTTCACCGATGTTTATTACTAAAGAATTTACTAATCAACATATCGTTGTTAGTTTACTTTGTGAAACTAAAAATAATGAACAATTATTAAATGAAATTAAAGATAATTTAAATAATCCGAAAATAAATTATCAAGATTTTGAACGTAAGAAAAAAATATTAACGGGACCTGAGATTAGAATGTATGAAGATATTCAAAATTTAAATCGCTATATCATTAATCAAATAATTTCATATGGTAAATTTGACCATAATATGATAAAATCATTATTGAAAAGTTTAAATAAAAAAGAATTTATCGACTTAATTAAAAAGTTAGATTTAAGTCAAATGGTAACGGTTTTAATTGAACCAATTAAAAAATAGAAGGAGAATATTATGTTAAAAGTAGAGAATATTACAAAATATTATGGGCCGTTAAAGGCAGTGGACAACCTTTCATTTACTGTTAATGAAGGTGATATTTTTGGATTATTAGGGGTGAATGGTGCTGGTAAAACAACGACTTTTCGTGTTATTATGGGATTATTAGATGATTATTTAGGTACTGTAACTTTAGATGGTGAAAAAATTGATTACAGTGTAACTGATAAAATTGGGTTTTTAACGGAAGAAAGAAGTTTATTAACAAAGTTAACAGTAATGGAACAAGCTGAATATTATGGTGTTTTAAAAGGAATGACAAAAGAAGCAGTAGAAAAAGAATTAGATAAATGGTTAAAGCGATTTGAAATTGAAGAATATAAATATCGTAAAATTAAAGAGTTGTCAAAAGGTAATCAACAAAAAGTTCAGTTTATTACAGCTATTATTAATAATCCAAGATTATTAATTTTAGATGAACCATTTACTGGTTTAGATCCACTTAATGTGGAGATGTTTAAAGGAGTAATTAAAGAATTTGAAAAAAAAGGGGCGATTATTATTTTTTCTTCTCATCGAATGGAGCATGTTGAATTATTTTGTGAAAAAATTGTTGTTTTAGTTGAAGGAAGATCGGTATTAGAGGGAAGAATTAAAGATATTAAAAGGAATTTTCGTAAGAAAAATATTTTTATTAAAGGTAATGTCGAAAAAGAAAAATTAAAAGCAATTGAAGGAGTATTATCAGTAGTTAAAAAAAGTGATGAGTATGAAGTAAAAATTACTGATGAAAAATATCTTGATAAGGTTTTCAAGTATGTAACAAAATGTAATGAAGTAACTAAATTTATTGTTGAAGAGCCTTCTTTAAATGAAATTTTTGTCGCGAAAGTAGGTGAACAATATGGGGAATAAATTAAAATATTTAATCGGAGTAAGTTTAAATAAAAAAATTAAAACTAAATGGTTTGTTATTGTTAATATTATTTTAGTAATTGTAATTATAGGGTTAATTAATATTGATAGTGTTATTAATTTTTTTGGTGGTAATTTTGGCGGAGAAACTAAAATTACTGTTATTGATAATACGGAACAATCATTTGATCTTTTTGCTGAAGCTTTACAAACTGATTCTATTCTTGATGATTTTGATACTAGTAAAATAAAAGTTATTAAAAGTGAAAAAACGGAAGATGAAGAAATTAATGCCATTGAAGATAATAAAAGAATTGTTATTATTTTAAATAAAGATGAAGAAGAAGTACTAACTAGTAAAATTATAGTGGAATCAAGTATTGAAACTATTTTACAACAAAAGATTATTGCTGCTATTAATACAACTAAATCTTCATTAGCAATGATTGAAACAAATATTAAAATAGAGGATTTAATGAAAATTAATGCCCCAGCTTCAATTGAAAGAATTTATTTAGATGAAACCAAAACCGAAGCTAGTGAAAATATGAGATTAGTAATGTCTGTTGTTTTCCCAATTGTTATATTACCATTCTTTATGTTAATAATTATTTTAGTCCAAATGTTAGGCGCTGAAATTAATGAGGAAAAAACAACTAGAGGAATGGAAATTATTATTTCTAATGTATCACCACGAACTCATTTTTTATCAAAAATTATTGCTAGTAATATTTTTGTTTTCTTACAAGGTGGAATCTTATTATTCTCAGGAATGATTGGTTTATTAATTAGAAGAACAACTAATAAGAGTGGTAGTTTATTACCAGAAGGAATTGATTTGAATGCGATATGGGAGCAATTAATTGAGTCTGGATTTGCGGAAAAAATGCTTTATATTATTCCGTTAGTAATTTTATTATTATTTCTAAGTTTTCTTGCTTATTCGTTATTAGCAGGTATTTTAGCATCAATGACAACTAGTATGGAAGATTATCAACAATTACAAACACCAATTATTTTTATCTCTTTAGCGGGTTATTATTTATCAATGATGGCACCATTATTTGAAGGTTCAATTTTTATTCGTTTTATTTCTTATATTCCATTTTTATCAGCTTTATTAAGTCCGGCTTTATTATTAATTGGTCAGATTGGTATAATTGATATTACAATTTCAGTTACTACTTTATTATTGTTAATATATTTAATGTCAACGTATGGTTTAAAAATATATAAAGTTGGAATTTTGAATTATTCAACTTCAAAATTATGGACAAAAATGTATAAAGCGATAAAAGAATAATAATTGATAAACAACTAAAAATAATGATTTTTAGTTGTTTTACTTTTGCATTTATGATAATATTATTATAGTTATTATAGGGGTTTGTTCGAGGTGATACAATGGCTAATTTAGGTGAACAATTTGTTATTAATCATGATTTAGCAATTGCCGATGAAAAAGCAATTTATAAAGGGAAAAATTATCGAATTACGGTTTTAACGGAAAGATTAGTTCGGTTTGAATATAACCCTGAGGGTGTATTTGAAGATCGTCCAACGCAATTGGCATTTTTTCGTAAATTTCCTATTCCTAAAGTTACAGTACGAGAAGATGATAAATTTTTAGAGTTATCTACTAATTATTTTAAAATAGAGTATACCAAAGAAAAACCATTTTCTACTAGTAAATTTGTTCCTGGTGGAAATTTACGTGTTGCTTTACAAAGTACTGATCGTGTTTGGTATATTGGGCATCCAGAAGTACGTAATTATTTTGGAACTAATGTTTCTTTAGATGATTTTAATGATAAATTAAGTTTAAAAAAGGGATTATATTCTACTGATGGCTTTGTTAGTATTGATGATTCGAATAATTATATTATTGATCGGGATGGGACATTAAAGAAAAGACCAGATAAAATTGTTGATATTTATTTATTTGCTTATCGTAAGGATTTTGGTTTATGTCTAAAAGATTATTTTGCGTTAACTGGTAAACCATCATTAATTCCTCGTTATGCTTTAGGAATTTGGTGGAGTAAAAATTATAATTATAATGAAGAAGATCTTAATAAATTATTTGATAAATTTGACAAAAATGAAATTCCAGTTTCAGTATTATTATTAGATAAAGATTGGCATATTCGTAATACTGATAAAAGTAAAAACTTAATTACTGGATACAGTTTTAATAAACAGTTAATTCCAGCACCATATGAATTTATTAATAAAATGCATAATCGTGGTATAAAAATAGGTCTTAATATTAATCCAGTGGAAGGTATTCATCCTCATGAAGAAATGTTTGCAAAGGCGGCTACTTATCTAGAGCAACCAGGAAATAAAACGATTCCTTTTATGCCTAATGAACCAAAATTTTTAGAAGTATATTTTAAATTGTTATTAAGACCATTAGAAGCCTTAGGTGTTGATTTCTTTTGGAATGATTTTTATGATAAAAAAAATATTAATACATTATGGTTGTTAAATCATTATCATTTTTTTGATGCTAATCGCAGTGAAGGTAAAAGGGGTCTTGTATTAGGACGTAATGGTTTAATTGGTAGTCATCGTTATGGTGTTTTATATTCTGGTCGTACGAAAATTAATTGGAATACGTTAAAGATATTACCATTTTATAATTCTAACAGTTCTAATATAGGGGTATCATGGTGGAGTCATGATATCGGTGGCTTTTATTCAGGGATTGAAGATAACGAATTATATTTAAGATATGTCCAATTAGGTACTTTTAGTCCTGTATTTAGGATTCATGTAGATCGGGGTAAATTTTATAAAAGAGAACCATGGCGTTGGGATGTACAAACTTTTGAAATTATTAAAGAGTATATGAAATTACGTTATCGTTTAATGCCATATTTATATAATGAAGCCTATAAATATTATAAAGTTGGAACCCCTTTAGTACAACCGCTATATTATAAATTTCCTAAAATATATGATCAACCAATATATAAAAATGAATATTATTTTGGTTCTGAATTTGTCGTTTCACCTCTTACTAATAAAAAAGATATAGTTATGAATCGGGTTATTCATAAATTTTTCTTACCAACTGGGATTTGGTATGATTTTAAAACTGGTAAAAAATTTCCGGGTAATCGTAGTTATGTATCATTTTTTCGTGATCAAGATTATCCAGTTTTTGCAAAAAGTGGTTCAATTATTCCTATGTCAGAAGATATATTAAGTGCAAAAGAAGGAATTCCAATTAATATGGAAATTCAAATCTTTCCTGGTCGTAGTAATACATATAAATTATATGAAGATGATGGCGTTACAAATTTATATAAACAAGGCTATTATTTATTATCAGAAATTGATTATAATTACCAAGAGAATAATTATACCGTTATTATTAGAGCATTAGAAGGAAAAAGCGGTATTGTTCCGAAAACTCGTAATTATAAAATTAGATTTCGTAATATTAAACAAACTGATGAAGTTATCGCTCACTCTAATGAAAGAGAAATACTAACTAATTGTTATGTTGATGAAAATGATTTTATCGTTGAAGTTAAAAATGTATCAACTATTGGTCAGTTAACAATTAATTGTAAAGGTAAAGCAATTGAAATAGATGCTGTTCATTTAATTAATGAAGATATTGAAGGGATTATTAGTGATTTACCAATTTTAACTTCTTTAAAAGAACAAATAGCAGCTATTTTATTTAGTGATTTGACTATTAAAAAGAAACGAATTAAAATAAAAAAATTAAGAAAGAAAAAATTAGAAGCTAGTTTTATTAAAATGTTTTTACGCTTATTAGAATATATTGAGGAATTATAAAAAATATTTTTGGAGATATTAAAAAAGAGGTTATTTGTTAGCCTCTTTTTATATTACCAATAATTACCAACATAAAATATACTATAATTCATTGACAATAAAAGAATAAATTAATATTATTTAGGTAGAATAAATTATAATATAAAGACATAATAAGGAGTGATGATATATGAAAAAATACATATTATTTTTATTAATATCAATTTGTTTAACTGGTTGTTTTAATTGGAAAAAAACGGATAATGATAATAAGGATGATTTAGAAGAAATAGTAATAACATGTATTAAGTTTATTGATGATTATTTTGCCGGAACTAGTTGGAAGCGTTCGGGTGTAGAAGGTATTGTAAGGAATGAAGAAGAAAATATCGTTTGGGATGCTAAATCAAATGTGTTTACTTATCAAGAAGATGATAAAATAAGATTGTTAATATATAATGAAATGATTTTTGTGGGAAATGATTTAACTAATAATCGATATGAAGAATTAAAGGATGAATATAATTTTGATGAACTTAAAAATTTTGCTGAAGCAACTTATAATGAGTTAGCAACATGTGATTTAAAACAGATAAATGAAGATTATCGGATAAAAGAAGCAAAATAAAAAAAGTTTATTAGTATATACAATTATAGTAAATTAAGGAGGAACATAAGTGATAAAATCTTTAAAAGATAAAATAAAAATACTTAAGTTTACAACATTGGGCTTTACTTTAGTTGAATTACTTGCTGTAATAGTTATTTTAGCAATTATTTTAGCTATTGCGGTACCATCAATTACCGGCATTATTCATCGCGCGACGATTGAAGCTTTTAATAGTGATGCAAAGATGGTTCTAAAAGCAATTGATTATAAATTATTAGAAAATCCAAGTTATAATTATGAATTACTTGATCGCGATAAAATTGAAACTGATTTGGAATTGGGAAATAATAATTACGAATCGATATCAGTTTCAATGAAAGATAATAAACCATATATTATTATTGTTGGTCAAAATAAATGGAGTGATTTAGTAGCGTGTGGAACTTATACTAATATGATAGCGGGTGATGGATCCGAATGTGATATCCCTGCTTTTAGTGGTCAAGTAGATTGGTTATTAAATGAAGAAACAGAAACATTAACGGCAATTGTTCCTGAAGTTATAGAAGATAATGTTGAATATCGAGTTAATGAGGGTTTATGGCAAGAAAGCAATGTTTTTTTGGATTTAGAACCAAATACTGAATATATATTTGAAGCTAAAGTTAAGAATTTGGTATTAGATGAAAAAATAGAAGTAATATCACCAAGTATTTATAATGTAACAATAAATGCTTCCCCAACTGAAGGCGGTAGTATTGAACCATCATTAATCAAAATATTAAGTGGTAATAAAGTTAGCCCTACGATAACTACTAATGAAGGTTATAACTTTATAGGTTTAAATCTTATTTCAGGTAATGCTAGTATTAATCAAGAGAATGAAATAATTAATATTCAAAGTGATGTTGTTATTGAAGCTGAATTTGATATTGTTTTTTATACAATTCATTATGAATCAACTGCAGGAGCAACACTAGAGCCTACTTTTCGTACAGTTGCTTATGGTTCTGATTCAATTGTTCCTGAAATAACAATTGAAGAAGGTTATGAGTTTTCACACTTTACGATAATTGATGGCGTTGGTAATGGTGAATTAAATTTAGAAACGGGTTTAGTAACTAATGTAACAGGTAATATGACGATTCAAGTTAGTTTTGTTTTAAGTGAGTATAATGTTAGTTATACGGCAAGTACTGGGGGAAGTGTTACGACAAGTGATACGGTAGTTACTCATGGTGGTAGTACTGGGGCGGTAAGTTATACTACTAATACTGGTTATAATTTTGTAAACTTCAGTATTATTAGTGGTGGTGGTAATGCTACTTTAAATGAAGAAACGGGCGCTTTAACAAATATTATTGGTCATATTACGATACAAGCTAATTTTGAATTAAAGGAATACACTGTAACTTATAATGGAAATGGTGGTAGTTGTACTCCTAGTTCGAGATTAGTTAATTATGGTAGTCCGGCAGCGGTACCATCATGTTCTAGAGCTGATTATGATCTTACTGGTTTTACAATAACGTCTGGTAGTTGTGCTAGTGGTTGGAATGCTAATACCGGTTATTGTGCTAGTGTAACCGAAGCCATAACTATCAGGGCTAATTGGGAGACATCATGGACTTGTGGAGTGGATAAATTAATTGATGAAAGAAATGGCCAATATGAAGAATATGTAACAACTCAAATTGGAGATCAATGTTGGATGGCCGAAAATTTAAGATATATAAGTAATGGATGTTTAACAATGTGGGAGGATGATGAAACAAAAGATAATTATGCAAAAGGTTGTATGGTTGTTCAAGCAAGTGAATTAGAATCAGATGAAGAATGGGCCGAAGGAGAGGTACATTATCAGTGGGAAGCAGCAATGAATAGTTGCCCACCTGGATGGCATATACCTACTCATGATGAATGGACAACATTAGAAAGATATATTTGTAATGATAGTGGCAATTCTAATTGTAAAACTAAATTTCCAAATAATACTACTACTACCGGTTGGTGTGGAACAAATGAAGGAACTAAAATAAAATCAAAAAATCATTGGAGTCCTACTGGAACAGATGATTATGGGCTTAATCTCTTGCCTAACGGCTATCGTCTTTCTAGAGGCCCTCTTCGTTATGTTGGTACAAATGTTAACTGGTGGTCTTCCTCACTTGATGATGTTAAAGTTTGGGTACGTTATTTACGCTCTATTGATAAAACTGTTGGTCGTACTTCAACTTCGCAGGGGGGTGGGCATCCGGCGCGTTGTGTTAAGGATTAATCGTATTAATAAAAAAAGGCGTAGATGTAAGCATTAAAAATTCGTATCCATAGCTGAAAATATAATATTGGTTTAAGGCCAATATTTTTTTTATTCCAAAGAAAAATAATCACATTTTTACTAATATGTGCTATAATTTGTATATATAAATAAATATTATTAAGTATGGATGTGAAAAAATGAAAAATATTATTATTATGTTTTTTGGTTATTATTTAACTTTTTATTTTTTTAATCGGTTATTGTTTTGGTTTCGTGGGCGTAAGGGTTTATTAGGAATAAAAAAGTCAGTAGAAGTATCCTATTTAATGAATAAGTATCAATTAAACATTGAAAAAATAGGTGTTTCTAAGATTGTTAATCTTATTGCATTATCTAATGCTCTCATTTTAACTATTAATTTAATGATATTACAATTATTAGGTTTATCAGTCCTGGCACTACTTTTATGTTTTTTAATTACAATGATGTTTATATTTTTCTTTTATCATTTAATTGGACGTTATTACCAAAGGAAGGGAATAATTAATGATGTATAATTTTTTAAAAATAGAAAAAAAATGGCAAGAATATTGGGATAAAAATAAAAGTTTTAAAGCTTATAATAATTCAGATAAGGAAAAGTATTATGTATTAATTGAATTTCCTTATCCATCAGGTAGTGGCCTTCATATTGGTCATCCTCGTAGTTATACGGCATTAGATGTAGTTGCTCGTAAAAGAAGAATGGAAGGCTATAATGTCTTATTTCCAATTGGCTGGGATGCTTTTGGTTTGCCAGCAGAAAACTATGCAATTGCTAATAAAATTCATCCTCGTGATGCGGTCAAAGAAAACATGAAGGTATTTAAAAAGCAAATGAAAATGATTGGGTTCTCATTTGATTGGGATCGTGAATTTGCAACTACTGATCCTGAATATATGAAATGGACCCAATGGCAATTTTTAAAATTTTATGAGCATGATCTTGCTTATAAAGCGAAGAAATTAATTAATTGGTGTACATCTTGTAAAGTAGGACTTGCTAATGAAGAAGTAGAATCAGGTAAATGTGAACGTTGTGGTGGCGAAGTAGTTAGAAAAGAAAAAGCCCAATGGGTATTAAAAATGAAGTCTTATGCTGATAAATTAATTGAAGGTTTGAATGATACTGATTTTGTAGAAAAAGTCAAAACAGCGCAGATTAATTGGATTGGTAAAAGTGAAGGTGCTGAAATTGATTTTGGTATTACTAATAGCGATGAAATGTTAAAAGTTTATACAACAAGACCTGATACTATTTTTGGGGCAACTTTTATGGTAGTATCACCAGAACATCCAATTCTAAATAAAATAAAATTTTTAATTAATAATTTTAATGAAGTGGAAATATATCAAAAACAAGCTTTATTAAAATCAGAATTTGAACGAGTTGAAATTAATAAAGAAAAAACAGGTGTTCGTCTAGAAGGGGTTAAAGCGATTAATCCATTAAATAATGCCGAAATTGAAATATGGGTAGCTGATTATGTAATGATGGGTTATGGTACTGGTGCGATTATGGGGGTACCTGCTCATGATGATCGTGATTATGAATTTGCTAAAAAGTTTAATATTCCAATTATAGAAGTAATTAAAGGTGGTAATATTTTAGAAGCACCTTATATTGGTGATGGAGAAATGATTAATTCTGATTTTTTAAATGGCATTAATAATAAAGAAGCAGCAATTACTAAAATAATTAATTTTCTTGAAGAAAAAGGAATTGGTAAACAGCGAATTGAATATCGTTTACAAGATTGGATTTTCTCGCGTCAACGTTTTTGGGGAGAACCAATTCCAATGATATATTGTGAAAAATGTGGTTGGGTACCAGTTCCAGAAAAAGATTTGCCAGTTTTATTACCAGATGTAGCTAGTTATGAACCAACTGAAGATGGTGAAAGTCCACTTGCAAATATTCCGGAATGGTATACAACTACTTGTCCTAAATGTGGAATGAAAGCACGTCGTGAAACTGATACAATGCCTAACTGGGCGGGTTCATCTTGGTATTGGTTAAGATATATGGATCCACATAATGATCAAGCATTTGTTGGTGAAGAAGCTTTAAAATATTGGGGTAAAGTTGATTGGTACAATGGGGGGATGGAACATGCGACTAGACATTTATTATATGCTCGTTTTTGGCATCGTTTCCTTTATGATATTGGCTTAGTACCAACGAAAGAACCATTTCAAAAACGAACTGCGCACGGGATGGTTTTAGGTGAAAATAATGAAAAAATGAGTAAATCAAAAGGTAATGTTATTAATCCAAATGATATTGTAATGGAATATGGCGCAGATGCTTTAAGAACATATGAAATGTTTATGGGTGATTATGAAACCGAAACCGCATGGAGTAATAATGGTCTTAAAGGATGTAAACGTTTCTTAGATCGCGTTTGGCGAATTAAAGATAAAGTAAATAATAATGAAAAATATACAAAAGAACTAGAAATTATTATTAATCAAACTATTAAAAAAGTAAGTAATGATATTGAAAATATGAAATTTAATACGGCTATTTCTAGTTTAATGATTTTATTAAACGAATATGAAAAATTAGAAACTATTAGTAAAGCAGATTTACGTATTTTCCTATTATTATTAAATCCATTTGCTCCTCATATTACAGAAGAAATAAACGACTTAAAACAATTAGGAAAACCATTACACAAGAGTAAATGGGTACAGTATGATAAAGATAAAATAACTAATGATACGTTTGAATTAGTTGTTCAAGTAAATGGTAAAGTTCGTGGCCGGATGACCATAACTAATGATTTAAGTGAAGAAGAAATTAAAACAATGGCGATGGAACATGAGAATGTTCAAAAACATATAATTGATAAAAAAATTATTAAGGTTATTGCAATTCCCCAAAAACTAATTAATATTGTTGTAAAATAATAAGGAGGGTTAAAATGAAGTGGTTTTTAATATTAATAATTTTATTTCTAACTAGTTGTACACCTAATTTAGAAGATGAAAAAATTATTTATGAAAATTTTATTAATGAATTAAAATCCACTCCTATTAATCAAGTTAATGAAGATATGCCTTTTACTATAAATGTTTATTTTGAACAAATTATAGATAATGAAATAGTATATCGTGTAATTATTGATGAACCAAAAATGGTAATAAAAAATATTAAAGCGATTGCGATTCATAATTATAAAACAAATAATATTTATCCTACAGTTGGTATTTTTGAAGAACCTTTACATTTGGATCCTAATTATATTAATTTAGAAGATAATTATGTTGGGGGTGTTGTTTTAGTAGGATATATACCTTTTATTGGTAGTATTAATGATTTTTCTGATGCAGTAAAAGTGTTAGTAGAATATCAAGATCAAAATAATATTATTCATAAAGTAGTTTCTGTTCATTATAATTGACAAAACTAAACATTGTTTTTTGTCATTATATATCTAGGTGATATTAATGAAAGTAAAACTATTTGATGAAGAACATGAAAAAGATTTAGAAAAAGCAATTAATGAATATTTAGAAGAACATGAAATAGAAGTTGTTGATATTAAATATCAAGTTAGTATTGCGATTTTTTCCGAAGAACAAATATATTGTTTTTCTGCAATGCTTATTTATAAATGATGTGGAAGTGAGATAATGAAGCGTAATCCATTTTTACAAGGAGCAGTAGTAGCAACCCTTGGTCTTGTAATTTCGAAAGTATTAGGGATTCTTTATGTAATTCCTTTTTATGCTGTAATTGGTGCTCAGGGTGGAGCTTTATATGGATATGCATATTCAATTTATAATATTTTTTTAAATATATCTTCTATTGGCTTACCTTTAGCTATGAGTAAAATTACTAGTGAGTATAATGCATTAGGTTATTATGATTTAAAAGAAAGAGCTTATTATATTGGTAAAAAATTAATTTTTATTTTAAGTATTATTAGTTTTATTATTTTAGTTTTATTTGCGCCCAATCTAGCGCATATTTTTATTGGTGATATTCAAGGTGGTAATACATTAGCAGATGTTACTTTTGTTATTAGATTAGTAGCAACAGCAATTTTAATTGTACCTCTTTTAAGTATTTTAAGAGGTTATTTACAAGGGCATCGTTTTATTACACCGTCAGCAACCAGTCAAGTATTAGAGCAAATAATAAGAGTTATCATTATTGTAGTTGGTAGTTATTTATGTATTAAAGTGTTCCATTTACCATTACGGATTGCCGTTGGGGTAGCAATTATAGCCGCTACTATTGGGGCGTTATTTGCATATTATTATTTAAAATATAAAATATATAAAAATAGACATCATATGGATGATGAAGGTATAACTAGACAAACAGTTAAGGTTAGTAATAAAGATATATTTATTAAATTATTATATTATTCAATTCCTTTTGTATTTACTAGTTTAATTTTATCTTTTTATCATTTTGTTGATTTAGCAACAATTGTAAAAGTAATGGTTAATGATTTAAAATATGCTGTATTAGAAGCAGAAACTACGATTAGTATTATATTAACATGGGGTTCTAAATTAAATATGATTGTAATGGCAATTGCGACTGGTCTTACAACTAGTATGATTCCTAATATTACCCGTAGTTTTGTAAAAAAAGATTTACCTGATTTTAGACAAAAAGTAAATCGTTCCATTCAATTATTATTTTTTATAGCAATGCCAATGACTATTGGTTTAAGTTTATTAGCAGAACCAATATGGACAGTTTTCTATGGTCATAGTGATGTTGGTACAATTGTATTTCGTTATTCGATTATGGTTGCTTTAATTGGTAGTTTATCAGTTATTTTAAATGTTATTTTAAATTCATTAAATAAATATAAAAAATTATTTGTTTATACTTTTACTGGTTTTATAATTAAAACAGTTTTTACTGTTCCTTTAATGTATTCTTTTCATGCTTTAGGACTTCATGCTTCTTATGGAGCGATTACTGCTACAATTTTTGGTTATTTTTCTTCTATATTTTTAATATTAAGATTCTTAAAAGTGGAATACCAAGTTAAATATGAAGAAACATTTAAGCGAATTATTAATATGATTTTAGCGGTTATTATTATGTCAATTGTTATTATTTTACTGCAATTTATCATTCCTGTTAATACTTCTAATCGTATTATGGCATTATTATTAATTAGCTTTTATAGTATTATTGGCTTTTTAATTTATCTAATAATGATGATTAAAAATAAATTATTATTCCAAGTATTTGGTTATCATTTTATTGAAAAAATATTAACTAGATTAAAGTTAAATAAAATTATAAATGTAAACAAATATAATAAATAGTAATTTTAGTTGTAAATATTAGAAAAACATATTAATTATTAGTAATAATAAAGAAGCGAGGTATAAAATGAAAGAACAAGGATTTACCTTAATTGAGGTATTGGCAGTAATCATAATATTAGGCATTATTATGGCAATAATAATTCCAATAGTTGAAGATGTTATAATGGACGCTAAAAAAGATACATTTTTTTTATCAGCACATAAAGTAATTAATGCTGTTCATGAAAAAATATTAATTGATGATACTTTTGACGTTAGCACAATTGATATAACTAATTTAAAAGATAAACTAAAGATATCCAATCCCAATTATCAAGCAATTACAATTACTAGAACTAATAAAGATGATTACTATGTTTATATAGAAGGTCAAAATAAATGGAAAGACTTAATAGCATGTGGTATTTATAATGAAATTGTAGTAGGAGACGAAATTAATTGTCCGGAATTTATACCCGGAATAATAATGCCAAATGGAAAATTGTGTGGTAATGGCTATACATTCGTAGATACAAGAGATGAAAAACAAGAAGAATATGCAACAGTTCAAATCGGAGAACAATGTTGGATGGCAGAAAATTTGAGATATACAGGTAATGGGTGTGAATCAAATAGTTGGACTTCTTCAACATATAATGCTTGTGATACTCATAATACAGATTGGGGTGAGGAAGTATTATATCAGTGGGAAGCAGCAATGAATGCGTGTCCCCTTGGTTGGCATTTGCCTACTCATGATGAATTGACAACATTAGAAAGAGCAATATGTACCTCAGGTACTTGTGCAACTGATTTTCCATATGATATTACTACTATAGGTTTTAGTGGAACAAATGAAGGAGATAAATTAAAATCAACTACATACTGGAAAAATGATGGTAATGGAGACAACTCTAGTGGTTTTAATGCTAAACCCGCTGGTTGCCGTCATACCTCGGGTACGCTCGACCTTGTTGGTTCGGACGGCTACTGGTGGTCGTCTTCGTCTGACGGTACTGATGCTTGGAGACGTAGCCTGTACTATGTCATCTCCAATGTTTACCGCAATCCGAATTCGCAGGCGTACGGGTTTTCGGTGCGCTGCCTGGCTGGGACTTAACCTGCCGAGCCCTAAATCTAAAACTAAAATTTGTTTATATAATAGAATTATAAATTGTATTGTACTTTTACAATACAATTTTTTTGTATGTATTTTTTAGTTTTAGTCCATACTATTGGTGAGGTGATGATATGGATAAAAAAAGGTATAAAGATTTAGTAAATATATATACACCTAAAGAGAATAAAATTTACAATATTTTAAAAGCATTTATAATTGGTGGCTTTCTTGGTATTATTGGTCAGTTTGTTATTGATTTATTAATTACTTATGGTGAGATTCCGAAAAATGAAGCTAGTACTTATATGATTATTATATTGATTTTTTTTGCTAGTTTATTTACGGCAATGGGTTTTTTTGATACTTTAGTAGGGAAAGCAAGAGCGGGTTTAATTATTCCTATTACAGGTTTTGCTCATGCCATGACTAGTTCCGCTTTAGAATATAAACGTGAGGGTTTAGTGCAAGGAATTGGGGCCAATATTTTTAAATTATCTGGTAGTGTTATCCTTTATGGTGTAGTAGCAGCTTATGTTTTTGGGATTATTAGGTATATTTTATTAGGGGGGTAAAATATGACGATTAAATTTAATAATGTCTATATTGAAGATGCTAGTGTGGTAACTGGTCCTTATGAAAAGAATGGGCCCTTAGCTAATTATTTTGATAAAAGTTATAATGATTTATATTTTGGTCAAAAAACTTGGGAACAAGCTGAAGTTAAAATATTAACTGATAGTGTTGATATTTTATTAAATAAAGTTAATCGACAAAAGAAAGATATTGATTTATTAGTAGCAGGGGATTTATTAAATCAAATTGTGGCTTCTAATTATGCAGCTAGTTCCTTAGGAATTCCTTTTTTAGGTTTATATAGTGCTTGTGCAGTTACTTGTCAGGGTTTAATAGTAGGTGCGAGTATGTTATCTAATAAAGAAATAAATAACTGTATATGTGCAGTTAGTTCGCATAATATGGCCGCAGAAAAACAATTTCGTAACCCGACTGAATATGGCGCCCCAAAACCGAAAACTGCTAGTTTTACGGCTACTGGAGCGGGGAGTGTATATTTATCAAGTAAAGTAAGTCCAATAAAAGTTGAAAGTGGAACGATTGGTAAAGTTGTTGATATGGGAACTAAAGATGCTTTTCATATGGGAGCGGTAATGGCACCAGCAGCAGGGGATACTATTTATCAACATTTATCAGATTTAAAAAGGGAACCTGGTTATTATGATTTAATTTTAACTGGTGACCTTGGTACTTACGGTAAAAAGATTTTAGTCCAGTATTTAAAAACAGAATATGGAATTGATATAAGTAAAAATTATGATGATTGTGGAACCATGCTTTATGATTTAAATGAGCAGCCAGTTTGGGCGGGGGCGAGTGGCCCTGCTTCTAGTGCTTTAGTTACTTATGGTTATATATTTAATAAAATGAAAAAGAAAGAAATCGGAAGAATTTTATTAGTAGCAACCGGTGCTTTAATGTCACAAACTATGATTAATCAAAAACTAACTATTCCCGCCATTGCTCATGCGGTTAGTTTGGAGGTGGCAGAATGATTTATGTTAATGCTTTTATCTTTTCTGGTTTAGTTTGTGTCCTTGGTCAAATCATTTTAGATAATACTAAATGGACACCTGGACATGTTACTTCTTTATTTGTTGTATTAGGTGCTTTATTAGATATTTTTATGATTTATGATAAATTTGTTTTATGGGCGGGTGGTGGTGCTTTGGTACCAATTACTAGTTTTGGTCATTTGCTTATTCATGGTGCCTTAGAAAAAGCCCAAGAATATAGCATTCTTGGACTAAGTATGGGGATGTTTGATTTAACTGCCTCTGGTATAATATCGGCAATTATAATTGCATTTGTTTTAGCTTTAATTTTTAAACCAAAGCATTAATTATAATTATTTTCAACCCATTTACTAATTTTTATCCATTCTGAGTAAGTAATAATATTTAATTTATCTCTTTGTTGATCAATATAATCAATAATTTGATAAAAATTTTTTGGATCATACTGCATTAAAGAATTATCAGTAACTGGCTCTAATTTATGAAAAAGAAGAATTAAAGTTAATTTTTCTTCTATCGTTTTATTTATCCAAGTAAATACTTTTTCTGGTTTAGTATTAGATAATACATTTTTAACACCAATGTCATAATAAGAATCAGTAAATTGGGAATTAAAAATTTCAATTGTTGAACGCCCACTAATGATATGATTGTCTTTCATTATTTTAATAGTGCTTCTATTATATTCACCGTAGGGATAAATAAGAATGTTGCTATTACATTTAAAGCCTTTTTTATTTAACCAATTAGTAGCAGTTATAATTTCTTTAATTTGTTGTTTATATGTACTTTTATTTAAATTAGCATGAGTTTTGGTATGGTTAAGTAAATCCCAGTTATTAAAGTAAAGAGTTAATAATTGGGCTTTATTTAAGTAATTTAATTCATTGACTGAATCGGTAATAATGCCAATAATTATTATTTAAATTATTATTAAAGTCATCTATTAAAACATGCATTTGTTTTTCTTCGATTAAATTAATTATATAATTCTTGTTTATTTCTTTTGTATATAAAAGACAAAGATCAATAAATATAATAAGGGTAGTGATAATTTTTATTATTTTATTTCTTTTCATTTTTTCACTCATTTCATTATTGTTTTATACAACTTATGTACGAGCATTAAAAAAATGCATTCAGAAGCATAGTAAGAGGTTAAAAATTTATTAAATATTAAAATATACTGATTATGGTATATAATATCTATGTTATAATTAATTATAAGGAAGTGAATAAAATGGAGTACAAAATAAAAATTAATGAATTTGAAGGTCCATTTGATTTATTACTTCATTTAATTAAAGAAGCCAATATTGATATATATGAAATAAAATTAGAAAAAATTACAAAACAATATTTAGATTATATTCAAGCGATGGAAAAATTAAATTTATCAATTGCTAGTGAATACTTAGTAATGGCTGCTGAATTGATTGAATTAAAATCAAAATCATTATTACCAAAAGAAGAAAAATTAGAAACTGATGAATATGAAGAGGATCCAAGAGCTAATTTAATTAGACGCTTGATTGAGTATAAACGTTATAAAGAAATAACTAAAGAATTAAAAATATTAGAAACGGAAAGAAAAGATATTCATACAAAGTTACCTGCTAGTTTAATTGAATATAGTGATCAGAAAGTAATTAAAAACAATGGGGAAATTACAGTAGATGATTTATGGCAAGCATTTTTAAAATTTATTGAACGAAAAAATTTAGAAAAACCTTTAATTACTACTGTGACCACTAAAGAAATTTCTCTTATCGAAAGAACTAAAGCCATTCGTCAGATTTTAAAAACAAAAAAAAGAGTAACTTTAGTTGAATTATTTACTGAGTGGACAAGACCTTTTATTGTTACTACTTTTTTATCTATTTTAGAAATGGTTAAAATGGGGGAATTAATAATTAAACAAGACTATCATTGTGAAGATATATATTTAGAAAAACGAGGATGTGAATAAGATGAATTTAAAAGCAGTATTAGAAGGATTGCTATTTGTAGTTGGTGATGATGGGTTAACAGTTGAACAAATAAAAGATATATTAAAATTAGATATTGAAGCCGCGAAACAATTATTATTAGAGCTAAAACAAAGTTATGAAAATGATGATCGTGGCATAAGAATTAATTATTTAGGAAATACTTTTAAACTAACAACTAAGGAAGAACACAAAGAGTATTACCAACGTTTAATTACCGAAGCAAATAATTATTCATTATCGCAGGCAGCGCTTGAAATTTTAGCGATAATTGTGTATAATGAACCTACAACTAGAGTACAAGTTGATCAATTAAGAGGTGTTAATAGTGGTCAAATGATTAGGAAATTAGTAGCTAAAGGATTAGTAAAAGAAGTAGGTCGTTCTGATGCCCCAGGTAGGCCAATTTTATATAAAACGACTAATGAGTTTCTTGATTATTTTGGTTTAGCATCAAAGGAAGATTTACCTTCTTTCGAAGAAATAACAGCAAAACAAGAGGAAATTGATCTATATACTTCTAGTTATCAAGAAAAAGAGTAATTTTTAAATGCCAGTGTGGTGGAATTGGTAGACGCGCTAGACTCAAAATCTAGTGATGGTAACATCGTGTCGGTTCAAGTCCGACCACTGGCACCAAAAATATATAAAGAAAAGGAGAAAGGGATATGAAATATTTAAAAGGATTATCATTAGTTCTAATTATATTCTTAGTTGTTAGTTGTGGTAACAAAAAGTATCTTAATTTGGAGGAACAATTAGTTAAATTAGCATCTGAACATTATGAAGAGCATTTAAAGGATTCTTATCCCAATATGTTGAATTTCAATGTAACTTTAAAAAATCTTAAAAATACTGGTGCTGATGTTCAAAAATTTGTTGATGCTGATTGTGAAGATGACTCATATGCATTAGTTTCTTTAAAAAAAGATGATAATGGTGAAAAAACTGGCGATTATGATATAGAAGTACATTTAAATTGTAAAAATTATAAATCAGAAGAAAATAAATAAATATTTAAACACTAACTATTGCCAAATTCTTATATATTTGGTATATTATTAGTGTTTCTTTTATGGCGATGTAGCTCAGCCGGTTAGAGCGTTCGGCTCATACCCGAAAGGTCGAGAGTTCGAGTCTCTCCGTCGCTACCAAAAAAATAGACCCCTTATTATAAGGGTTTTTATTTTTTACTTAAAAAATCATGAAATGAAATTTTTTGTTTTAATATATATTTTTTTATTTCCAGTATTTTTATTATTGATAAAAGAATATCAAATATAATATAAAAAATAAAACCAATAATAAATATATTAAGATAGTAATTATCAATATGATTAATAAAATTATTAATTAAAGGATGAATAACTTTAATTAATATTGTTCCTAATAAACCCCAGATAATAGAGTATAATAAGTTAATACGACCATTTAAATTAAAATGAATATTAGAATAATCCCACCATTTAAAACCAAGTATTTTTTCCATTCCTAAACTAACGTAATATTCCCAAATACTTGCAATAAAAAAAGAAAGAATAAAAATAATTAAATAATTATTACCAAATGGACTTACTAATATTAATAATAATAATGCACCAATTCCATAAATTGGACAAAAAGGGCCATAAAGAAAACCACTATTGATTATTTTGCGCTGTTTCATACTAACAGCAGATGATTCCATAATCCAACCAATAAATGCATATATAATAAAGAAAATAAATAAATGATTAAAATTATAATTAATAAAAGATAAATGTGTAAGGATTAACATTTTCGACAACTCCTAATTATATTATACTACAATATTAATTGGTTGAAAATAAGTATTTGTTAACAAAAAAACTAGTAAAAAATACTAGTTTTTTTTTACATTATTTGCATTGATGGTTGATAAGGATAACCCCATTGTTCATCTGAACTTGTTGGTTGTTGTATTGGGGTAGTAGGAGTAGTAGATGTTGGTGGTGTTGTTGGATATGGTGTCTCTAATCTACTTATTCTTGCTTCTAATCTCCTTATTTGCCTTTCTAAAGTTGTAATACGATTTTCTAATGTATTTAAATTAGGGGTGGGTGTACTTGGAACGTTAGTTATAGGTTGTGTTCCTGGTATACCAGGTTGCATACCAGGTTGTATTCCAGGCATCCCTGGTTGTAATCCTGGCATTGGTTGCATTCCATATGGTGATTGGGGATACTGCATAAATGGTATACCAGGGGGACTAGGGCAACCCATTACGTTTCTTTCTGTTTGCATAATTCCTCCTTTATTATCTTCTAAATTACTATATGCGATAGTTTATTTTATGTTTAGGCTAGTGTATAATATAATTAGGTGATTTTAATGCGGTTAAGAAATATCAAAAATGCAAACAAAATTATTGAACATTCTTCTTATGTAATAATAAATCCTACAAAGCATAAAGGAAAATGGCATCAAGTTTTTAATAATAATAATCCTATTTATATTGAAATTGGAATGGGGAAAGGAAAATTTATTATTGCGAATGCTCTTAAATATCCAAATATAAATTTTATTGGTATTGAAAAATATGCTAGTGTTTTAACTAAAGCAATCAATAAACTTAATGATTATGATATATCTAATTTACGTATTATTTGTTTAGATGCAATTAATATTGATGAAATTTTTAAGCAAGAAATTAATCGTATTTATTTAAATTTTTCCGATCCATGGCCTAAAAAAAGACATAGTAAAAGGCGTTTAACTAGTTTAAATTTTTTGAATAAATATGAATTAGTCTTTAAAAGTACGAAAGAAATATTCTTAAAAACGGATAATAAAGAATTTTTTCTTTTTTCGCTTGAAAGTTTACGTAGTCTTAATTATCAAGTTAAGAATATTTGTTTTGATTTAAAAAAAACTAATAATAAAGATAATATAACCACTGAATATGAAGAAAAATTTATGGATTTAAATAAAAATATTTATTGCTTAGAAGCTTATAAAAATTAGTAATTAATATAAAATAAGTGGAAATACTTTATCTCTTTAAACTTACGTGATATAATATACAAAGAGTAGGTGAATACATGCAGCGTTTTTTGGTTATATTTTTAATTGCTATTATTATTCTAACTGGATGTAGTATTAAAAAAATGGAAACCAATGATATAAATAAAATTGTTAATATAGTGTTAAGTAATAAAAGTAAATTATTTAATCGTGTTTCAAATGGTTATAAATATTATTTACCAAAGGGAATACGAAGAGTTGATAATAAGCAATATAATGAAAAATTATATACTGGGAAAAATATATATTATTTTTATATTGATATAGTTAGTTATTATTATAATAAAAAGGGTAATTATCAAATTAATGAAGGAGTTTATTATTCCAAAATATTGAATTACAATGATAAAGAAGGATATTTAGAAATTAATCAAATTAATGACAAATATTTTATTGAAATGATGTATAATTATGCTAAGATTGAAGCACTTGTTAAAGAGGAGGATATAAAGGAAACAATTATTAATTTTAGTTATATCCTGGGGTCAATTAAGTATAATGATGACATAATACAAACTATGTTTAATAATGATATGCTTGATTATGATGAAGAATATTTTGATATTTTCGAACCAAAACGAAGAGAGGGTAACTTTTTAGATTATATTAATGAATATGATTATTATGAAGAAGAAGAAGAAGGAATAATGTCTTCTGATTCAATAATAATGGAATAGTGAGGTGTTTAATGAAAATACTAGATAAAGTAAAAAATTTCTTTTATGATGAAGAAGAGGTTGAAGTACCAGCTGAAAAAATGAAAGAGCCAACAATTAAAAAAGAACCAAAGAAGAAACCAAAAAAAGAGGAACAGTTAAAAGAAAAAGAAACAGTGGAAATGGCTGAAAATGTTGATGATATTATTAGTGAAAGGGAATTATTTAAGTCAGAAACCACTTTTAAGTTTCCTATTATTTTTGAAGATGATGATCTGGAAACAGAAAAAACTAAAAATAAGAGTATGAATGTGCTAACTGTGGAAAATAATAATAAAGAAGTAAAAAAAGAGCAGCTGGAAAAAAAGAAATTTATGCCTTCACCAATTATTTCACCTGTTTATGGTGTTTTAGGACAAAATTATAATCGTGATTGTAATTCAACTGATAATGATAATTTATTAAATCTTTATGAAAATACTGATCCAATTGATATTGATACTGTAATTGGCAAAGCTTATGGCCGTAAACAAGAAGAAACAGTTGTAATTGAAAAAGATAGTGTGATTAAAGATAATGAAGTTAATGAAATTGATTTATTTAAAGATTTTGGTGAAGAAAAAGAAGTGGTAAAAACAACTAAGGATATTATTACTGATACTGAACTCAAAAATAAAGATAATAATGAAGAAGAGTTTAAAGGTGATTACCAAATGGTTGAGGAGACTAGATTAAATTCAATTGATGAATTATTAGCTAGTACTGATGAACAAGATTTTTATAAATTAGTTGATAGTATGTATGAAAATGAAGAAGAAAAGGAGGAAATAGAGTAAAAATGGTTGATTTAGCAGGAGCATTACCAATAATGTTAAATATATTAGGAATTGTTTTATTAGTAATATTAATAATTATTGGTATAAAGGTTATTAAAGTGATGAATAATATTGATGAGATAGTTAGAGATGTAGATTATAAAGTAAAATCCTTAAATAATATTTTTAATATTATCGATAAGACTACTGATGGGTTAGCATTACTAAGTGATAAAATTATTGACTGGGTTAATAATTTTATCCTAAAATTTTTTAAAAAGAAATATAATAAAGAAAAGGAGGAAAAAAAGGAAGATGAGTAAAGAAAAGAAAAGAAAAAATCGCTTTTTGTTAGGAGCATTAGTAGGTGCAGGGTTAGGTGTTTTATTTGCACCCGCAAAAGGAAGTGAAACCAGAAAAGCTTTAAAGAAAAAAATTGATGAATTATTAGAGCAAGTAAAAAAAATTGATTTAGAAGAATTAAAAGTTCAATTTGATACTAAAATTGAAGAAATTCAAACTGAATTAAAATCATTAGATAAAGAAAAAGTAATTAAAGCAGCAAAACAAAAAGCAAATGAATTAAAAGTAAAAGGCGAAGAACTTTTAGATTTAGCAAAAGAAAAAGGGACACCAATTTTACAAGAAACTGCTAAAGATGTATTAGAAAAAGTAGTAGAAGCTTCACAAGAAGTAATAAAGAAGTTAGAAACAAAAAAAAGTTCCTAACTTTTTTTAATTAAAACGTATGATATTATAGAAATAATAGTAAAAAAATTGTAAATTAACCATAAATTATATATTAATAAGATTAATATTATTGACTAACCTATATATCTATAATATACTAATTATATAATTATTTGATGAGGAAAAATAATAGTAGTTATCTTTTTATTAAAAATAGAGACTTAGTGGTTGGTGAAAACTAAGAAAGAAATGATAATGAAGTACATATTTGGAGTCAAATCGTTCACTGCGTTAAAGTTTGAGCGCATAACAATAGTTATGAACTAAGGTGGTACCGCGTATAAACGTCCTTAATCAGGATGTTTTTTTAATATAAAGGAGGAATAAAAATGAAGTTATATGAAGAATTACAATGGCGGGGTTTAATTGATAATATTAGTGATGATCAATTAATTGAGGAACTTAATGAAGGGAGTATAACTTTTTATATTGGGATTGATCCAAGTGCAGCTAGTTTACATATTGGTCATTTCTGCTCTCTTTTAACAGCAAGAAGATTAAAGGATGCTGGGCATAATCCCCTTTTAATTGCAGGGGGTGCAACTGGTTTAATTGGTGATCCAAAACCAAATGCCGAAAGACCAATGATTTCCATTGATACCATTAGAGAAAATATTGTTAGTGTTAAAGAACAAATGAAGAAGGTTGTTGATTGTGAAATTATTAACAACTATGATTGGCATAGTGAAACCAATATTATTAAATTTTTAAGAGATTATGGTAAACATTTTAATGTAAACTATATGTTAAGTAAGGAAACAGTAAAAAGAAGATTAGAAGTAGGGATTACTTTTACTGAGTTTTCTTATATGTTATTACAAGCAATTGATTTCTTAAATTTATATGAAAAATATAATTGTCGATTACAAATTGGTGGTCAAGATCAATGGGGTAATATTACTGCTGGTTTAGAACTAATTCGTAAAATACATACAGATGTAAAGGCGTATGCTTTAACGATGCCTTTAATTACTAAAGCAGATGGTACTAAATTTGGTAAAACGGAAACCGGAACTGTTTGGTTAGATTCTAATTTGACATCCCCTTATGAATTATATCAATTTTTTATTAATACCGAAGATGAAAAGGTAATTGAATACTTAAAGAAGTTTACTTTTTTAACCAAAGAAGAAATTGATAAATTAGAAATAGAACTAGAAACTAATCCAGAACTACGAAATGCCCAAAAAAAATTAGGGGAAGAAGTAGTGAAGATTATTCATGGTCAAGAAGCTTATGAACAGGCAATTAAAATTACTAATGCTTTATTTAGTGGTGATATATCCCAATTAACTGGCAAGGAAATAGAACAATCATTTAAAGATATGTCTATTTACGATTTAACTAATGCTTCTAATCTTGTTGATTTATTAGTAGAAGCAGAAATAGTTACTAGTAAAAGAGAAGCGAGAGAATTTATTACAAGTGGTGCAATATTTGTAAATGGTAATAAAGTTACTGATTTAAAATTTATAATTAATAAAGATATGGCAATTGATAGTAAATATATTATTATTAGAAAGGGAAAGAAAAAATATTATTTACTTAAATATTAAATAATATTTTTTTATAATGAATATGAAAGTATTACTTTTTACTCATAAATCAGATATTGATGGTTTAGGGGCGGTGGTGTTATCTAAATTAGCATTTAATAATCTAACTTATGAACTTTGTGAAGTATATGAAATAGATGAACGATTTTCTAAATGTGATAAAGAAAATAAATTAAGTGTATATGATAAAATTTTTATTACTGATTTATGTCTAAATGATGATCTTATTTTAAAAATACACGCTAATGAACAATTACGTAATAAAGTATTAATTTTTGATCATCATCCTAAAAATAAAGATTATAATTATGATTGGGTTACAATTAAAGTAAAAAAAGAAAAAGGGAAATGTTGCGGTACTAGCTTATTTTATGAATATTTAGTTAATAATAAGTATTTAAGTTCTACTGCTAGTTTAAATACTTTTGTTGAATTAACAAGGCAATATGATACATGGGAATGGAAAGATAAATATAATAATGAATTAGCTAATTATTTAACAGTTCTTATGAATATATATCAATCAGAAATGTATATTAATGAAATGACTAATAAAGTAATAAATAATAATGAATTTTATTTTACTGATACTGAATTAAAATTAATAATGCTTGAAGTCCAAAAAGTTAATCTTTATGTAGAAAAAGCCATTGCTAATATGTGTATTTTTCCATTAGATGGTAATAAAGTAGGGATTGTTTTTGCTGAAAGTTATCGTAATGATATTGCGGAAGTATTAAGAAACCAAAATTATGATTTAGATTATGTTGCTATTATTAATTTTTATCGTAAAACTATATCATATCGTGCGATAAAAGAAGGTTTTAATGTAAAAGAAATAGCGATTAAAAATGGTGGTGGTGGTCATATTGCGGCTAGTAGTAATTATATACCATCTCATTATCAAGAAAAAGTAATAAAATTATTATTGGGTGATACTAAACAATAATTTATATGATATAATTAAAATAGGAGGAGAATGATATGGGTGAAGATTAATTTTAATTTATATGGAAAAGAAAAAGATTTAATTTTAAGAGTTACTAACTTAGTATTATTCTTATGGTTAATTGGCTCAATTACAATTTTTTATATTAATATGGTTGATTATTTTTATCAAAAATCAAAAATGAGTTATGAAGAATATGAAATAATTAATTGTTATTACATAGAAGAAGATAAAGGTTATCAAGATAATTGCGAAACTCAATATCAAAATTATTTAATTATGAATCGGGATAATAAATATAATCATCAAAAAACAATTCTAACATCATTTGGTAGTGTTATTATTGTTTCAACTGCTCTTTATTTCTTAAACAAAAAGAAAGGGGAGTCAAAATAATGAATTTATTTAGCAAAGATCGAGATATTATTCATCGTATTAATAATTTAGTTTTGATTGTTTGGCTTGTAATTGCTATTTTCTTTTTCTATAGTAGTTTTGTTGATTTATTTATTAAAATGCCAGTTCTTACATATGAGGAATTTGAAGTGTCCCATTGTAATGTAAAAGATCCAAAGGTGCCAACTAATAATGATAATTGTCAAGATAGTTATAAGAAATACAAACTATCAGAAAAAGATCAAGATTACTATGCTATTAGAACCTTAATTAATTCGGCTGGTAACATGGTTATTGTTGGTTTATCATTATTTTTATTAAATAAAAATAAGAAAAAAAGTGTCAAATGACACTTTTTTTTTATCTACTATAGAATTCTACAATTAATGATTCATTTATATCGGCACTTAATTCATTGCGTTCTGGGTATCTTATGAAAACACCTTCCATTTTTTCAAGATCAAATGATACATAGGAAACGCGACTAGAAATTTTTTCTAAAGCTCCTAAAACTGCTGGGTGATCATGTGCTTTTTCTTTAAGCCCAACTATATCACTTGGTTTTAATTTATATGATGGAATATCAACTTTTTTACCATTTACTAGAATATGACCGTGATTAACTAATTGACGAGCACCGCTTCTAGTATTAGCAAGTCCCATTCTAAACACAACGTTATCTAAACGACTTTCTAATAATTTAAGGAAATCTTCCCCTACAATTCCACGCATTTTCTTTGCTTCAATAAAAGTTTTATGTAGTTGACGTTCTGTTAAACCATACATGAATCTTACTTTTTGCTTTTCAATTAACTGTGTACCATAGTCTGATATTTTGCGTCTTCTAGCTTTACCATGTTCTCCAGGTGGGTAGGGTTTTTTTAATAATTCCTTTCCACTTTCTAAAATAGAAAAACCAACACGACGACTTTTTTTGTACTTAGGACCAGTATATTTAGACATTTTTTCCTCCTTCAATGTTTTATTGTTAACATTGAACTGTTATCCCTTCTTTATAGGGTGTTTACTTTGAATATATTCACTAGGCAGCCACTAGTTACTAATAATACCAGTTGGTAAATAAACACGTTATAAAGAATAAGATAATGCTGCTCAAATGTTAAGCATTAATATTATAGTATTAAAACAGCGTTTTAGTCAAGAAAAAGACTTTTTTTTGTTCTCAAAATGTGATAAAATACAAGTAATGATAGTGATGGTGATAAAATGGATGGTTTAGTTTTAGAAATTACTACTTATTTTATAATGGCCGCGCTTTTAATTATTGTCATTTTAAATATTATGAGTTTTATACATAAATCACGATTAAAAAAAGATATAGAAGCATTAGAATTAAATAAAAATAAAGTTATTAGTGCTCCTATTATGAGTGAATTATCAAAAGTAGAAGCTTTAGTTAAAAATGAAAAAATAGAAGAACGGTTTAAAAATTGGCGTAGTCGTTTTGATACAATCAAGAATGTTTCTTTATCTAGTATTAATGATATGTTATTAGAAGCAGATTTTTTATTGGAACAAAAAAAATATAAAGAATTAATGAATTTAATTGCTAAAATTGAATTAGATTTATATAAAGCTAATCTTAAAACTAATTATTTATTAAATGAAATTAAAGAAATTACTTTAAGTGAAGAAAAAAATCGTAATATTATGACTAATTTAAAGGCATCTTATCGTGATTTATTACAAAAATTTATTAGTACGAAAGAAGACTTTGGATTTGTTACTAATTCAATTGAATTACAATTTGAAAATATTGAAAAACGTTTTAGTGAGTTTGAAAAGGCAATGGAAAATAATGATTATGATGAAGTGAATCATATTGTAAAAGCCCTAGATGATATGATTAATCATATGGAAATAGTAATAAATGAAGTACCAGCAATTGTTTTATCAATTGATAATTTAATTCCCCAACGAATTAAAGAAATAAAAGATTTATCCGAACAAATGACTAAGGACGGCTATCAATTAGATTATTTAAATGTTGAATATAATATTGAAGAAATAGAAAAAAAGGTTAATGATATACTAGATCGAGTAAAGGTTTTAAATTTAGAGGATGTTTCGTTTGAAATAAAAACGTTTATTGAATACTTTGATAATTTATTTAATGATTTTGAACGGGAAAAGATGGTCAGAAAAGTATATGAAGAAGAAGTAATAATATTTCATGCGAAGATTACTAAATTAAATGATATTATTACCGAACTATATAATCAATTAGATGAAACAAAATATAATTATGATATTTCGGAACATAATTTAGAAGAATTAGATACTATTAATCAAGAATTAAATGCCATTAATACTGATTTTAAAGCCTTAAAAGAAACAACCAGAACCAAGAGTTTTCCTTATTCTAAATTAAATATGGAATTAGAACAATTAGGAAATAGACTTAATAAATTAGAATCTAATTTAGATAGTTTAATGCAAACTGTTGGTAATATGAAAGATGATGAAAAAAGAGCAAGAGAACAATTAAATGATATTGAAGAATTATTAAGAAAAGCAAAATATCGCATTAGAGATTATAAAATACCAATTATTCCTAACAATTATTTTGTCGAATTAAAAGAAGCATCATCAGCAGTTAGAGAAATAGTTAAAGAGTTAGATAAAAAACCAATTAATATTGAAGTTTTAAATACAAGAGTGGATACTGCTAGAGACTTAGCATTCAAATTATTTAATACTACTAATGAAATGATTAAAACAGTCCAATTAGCGGAAATGGCTATTATTTATGGTAATCGTTATCGTAGTAGTAAACCAATTGTTGAAGAAGGACTAAATAAAGCCGAGATTTGTTTTATTAAAGGTGATTATAAACGTTCCTTAGAATTAACGATTAATGCGATTGAAATAATTGAACCAGGCATATATCGTCGTTTAATTAATTTATATGAAGAACAGTAAAGGGATAAATTATTATTCTTTTTTTAATATTGTAAAAAGATCATCATATAATTAAACAGGTGATTATATGTTGAAAAAAGTACTACAAACAATTGGGTTATTATTACTATGTTCCTTTAGCTTTTTTTACACTGATCGCGTTGTAACAGTAGTAAAAAACCAAGATCCGATTATGATTAAAATAAATGAATATAAAGATTTTTATAATATTGAAAGTGTCGATGCTATTATTAATGATAAAGAGATTATTCCTGGTATTAATGGTTGTAAAATTAACATTGATAAAAGTTATTCTAATATGAAAAGGGTTGGTAGTTATAATCCTAATATGATTGAATACCAAGAAATAAAACCAGAATTATCATTAAGTAAAACCTATGATAAGTATATTATTAAAGGAAATAGCAATAAAAACAAAGTAGCAATTATTTTCAAAGTAAATAATATTAATAATTTAGTTGAGATAAGATCAATATTAAAAGAAAAACAGATTAAAGCAGCATTCTTTATTGATGGAAAAGATATTGAAAATAATGTTAATAGTATATATCACTTAATAAATGAAGGACATGAAATATATAATTTAGGTTATGATAATCGTTATGAAAAAGATATGTTAAGATGGACTAATAATATGATAGACAGTATTGCGAATAATAAATCAAAGTATTGTTTAGTCTTAACCGAAAATCAAAATACTGTAGATATATGCTCAAAAGAAAAGATGCATACAATTAAATCAGATATTATTATTAATTATGGTAGTCCCTTTAGTATTGTGCGTAACAAAATTGAAAAAGGTAGTATTATTGTCTTTGATGTCAATAGTATAACTAAAAATGAATTAATCGGAGTAATTACATTTTTAAATAAAAAAGGCTATACATATAATATACTAAGTAATCACTTAAATGAAAAGGGGTGTCAATAACACCTTTTTTTAATTAAAAAAAGGTAAAAAATGTCAAAATATGGTATACTTATTTTAGAAGAAAATAAGAAGAGGTGATTATTAATGAAAAATAAACAAGGGTTTACTTTAATTGAAGTATTATCAATTATTATTGTATTAGGAATATTAATATCAATTGCAATTCCTAATATTTCGAAAGTAGTTAAATATGGGAAAGATAAATCTTATGATTTATTAGTTACAACTATTGAAGATAGTGCGAAATTACATGTATCACAAGATCGAAGGGTAGTTCAAGATGTAATCAAAGATATAGGAGTACATGAAATTACTTTGGCAGAATTAATTGAATCAGGTAAATTAAAAGAAGGGATAATAGATCCAAGGACTAATGAAGTAATACCAACTACTAAAAGAGTATTAGTTATGTATAATGAAGACATGGCATTATTATATTGTTATGAAGATAATAATTGTCCCGAACCATATACTAGAAGCAATTGGGTACCTCCAGTAATAACATTATTAGGTGATAATCCAGTAACTATATATCAAGGGGAAACATATGTTGATGCTGG
>Ga0334898_1000768_pt1 | contig 44479 bp, 55 predicted proteins | sample GraSluR3_MG_10_FD_207228 | JGI IMG/M metagenome (GOLD analysis project Ga0334898, IMG submission 207228) | Sludge microbial communities from methane-producing bioreactor in Wageningen University, Netherlands - Granular Sludge_3_08-R3 | ecosystem: Engineered > Bioreactor > Anaerobic >... | reverse complement strand
GATATCGACCTGGCCAAGGTGGTAACCGAATTTAAGATGCAGGAAAATGTCTACAATGCCGCGTTGAACGTGGGTGCCAGGATCATCCTGCCTTCCCTGGTAAACTTCCTAAAAGCGTGACACGGGGCGTGACACGGGGACGGTTCTTTGTCACGCTTTTTTTCTCGCCGTCAAAGGAGAGTTCTTTAAATACGAGGTGAGTATAAATGAAAATCGGCGCCGGGGGACCGCAGGCGCAGGCCGCCCAGGAGGTTTCGCAGGTGCTGGATAACGCCAGGTTAAGACCCCCTGCGGGAGAAGTCTTGCTCCAGGGCGAGGACCTGGCCCTGCGCAGGATGAGGTACGAGCTAAATAAAGCGGTGGAGCAAATGCGGCGGATGGCGGAAATGTTCAACCAGCCGTATGATTTTATGGTGCGGCGGGACAAAAAACCCAGGATTAAGCTCCGGGACAGGCGTACCGGGGCTGAGCGGGAACTCACCCTGGAAGAAGCCGAAGCCTGGCTGGAGGAAATGAGAGAAGAAAGCAAAGGCCGCCAGGGCAGACTCAACGGATATGCCTAGCGTGACACGGGGACGATTCTTTTGTCACGCTTTCTTCTTTTGCTCAGGATTTATTTCGCGATTAATTCATAATTTAACTCTTGCCACAACTCCACGGTCTACCTTTAGAACATCTGCTATTGCCCTTATGGATAGATTTGAACGCCTGCGCAATTCAAGAATGGCTTTTTTTCTTAACTGTTTATGAAGCTTAATACCTGCCAGGCCTTCCCGGATGCCGTTATCCAGTGCAAATTTTTGAAGGAAAATTACTGTCTGTGCTTCGTCCGTTATTTTATCCACTTCGCTGTCACAATCCAAAAAAGTTTCCTCCCCAAGTGTTTCCATAAGTTACTTTTTACCCTTTGATGTCTGGGCATAGCCCCTTTTTACTAAAAAAATAATAATTGTGCTTTTATGTACCGAAAGCGTGTCAGAAAAACCGTCCCCGTGTCACGCCCGTGTCACGCGTATTGACTTGACGATGTCAATATGGTATTTTGCTTAAAAGTCATTGTCAAAAACAAAACGTAAAAACGTGACAGAAGAACCGTCCCCGTGTCACAGGGCGAAGAATGGGAGCGTTTTCAGGCAGTAAATTTTAACAACAATAAAAAAAGGGGGTTGTGCTAAAGAAATGACGTCAAAAGAAGTTATCAATAAAGTTATGGAAGAAGTGAAAAAAAGGGACCCTAATGAACCGGAATTCCACCAGGCAGTTTTTGAAGTGTTCGAAACTTTAAAACCCGTCATCGAAAAACATCCTGAATTTGTAGAAGCGAAAATTCTAAACAGAATGGTAGAGCCGGAACGTCAAGTTATTTTCCGGGTGCCCTGGGTGGACGACCAGGGCCGGGTACATGTCAATCGTGGTTACAGGGTTCATTTTAACAGTGCGATTGGGCCTTATAAAGGCGGTTTGCGCTTTCATCCTTCCGTTAACCTGGGCATCATTAAATTTCTCGGCTTTGAACAAACATTTAAAAACTCTCTGACCGGCCTGCCCATCGGAGGGGGCAAGGGCGGCAGTGATTTTGATCCCAAAGGTAAATCAGAACAAGAAATCATGCGCTTTTGCCAGAGTTTCATGACGGAGCTTTACCGTTATGTCGGGGCAGACGTGGACGTCCCCGCCGGCGACATAGGAGTTGGCGGCCGGGAAGTTGGGTATATGTACGGCCAATATAAAAAAATTACCACCCTGTACGAGGGAGTTTTTACAGGCAAGGGCTTGACTTACGGCGGCAGCCTGGGCAGAACCCAGGCGACCGGTTACGGGTTGCTGTATTTTCTTAATGAAATGCTGAAAGAAAATGGACAAAATCTTGACGGCAAAACGGTGCTTGTTTCAGGTTCCGGAAATGTTGCTGTCTACGCGGCGGAAAAGGCCCGGCAACTTGGCGCCAAGGTGGTGGCCATGAGCGATTCCAACGGGTATGTATTCGATCCGGAAGGGATAAAACTGGATACCGTCAAGCAGATAAAAGAGGTGGAAAGAAAAAGGATTAAGACTTATGTGGAACACCACCCGGCGGCCCAGTACCATGAAGGATCAAAAGGGATCTGGTCGCTTAAGTGTGATATTGCCCTGCCCTGCGCCACCCAAAACGAAATTGATGGGGAAGCTGCCGGGAAACTGGTCGGCAACGGGGTTCTAGCGGTGGCGGAAGGTGCCAATATGCCTTCAACTCCGGAAGCAATAAAAGTATTTCAGGATAACAAAATCCTGTTTGGACCGGCAAAGGCTGCTAATGCCGGTGGAGTTGCCACTTCAGCCCTGGAAATGTCCCAGAACAGCATGCGTTGTTCCTGGACGTTTGAGGAAGTGGATGCCAAGCTGAAAAATATCATGGTTTCCATTTACCGCCGGGTCAGCGGGGCAGCCGGGGAATACGGCTGTGCAGGGGACCTGGCGGCGGGAGCAAATATTGCGGGATTCCTCAAGGTTGCTGACGCCATGATGGCCCAGGGAGTAGTATAATTTGAACAGAGTATAGAATACGGGCGTGACACGGGGACGGTTTTCGCGTGCGTGACACGGGGACGTGACACGGGGACGGTTTTCGCGGACGTGACACGGGGACGGTTCTTTTGTCACGCCAGCCACCCGTAATCCTGCCTGCAATCTGCAATATAATCAACATATACCGTCTGGTCCTTGATTTGATATAGAACCAGATAATATTTTTTAACAAACATTTTATGATACTTATTTAACGGTATAAATTCTGCAGTAAGAAACGGAAAGCGTTCAGGCATTATAGCAAGAGAGCGAATAGCATCCATAAGATCGTTTTTTCCCCTACGGGCGGCAGTAGGACTTTTCTGTGCCAGAAACTTTACGTGACCGGTCAACATTTGGCGGGCCCGGTCGGAAATAATCACCTTATACTGAACCTTCTTTTCCATGTTCCACCTCGTCTATAATGCTTTCGAGATAGTTGTCCAGTTCATCAGGTGCAACTCCGGTACGGCCGGCCAGGCGGTCTTCCTCAACAGCCAGCAGTTGTTCCCTTAACTTCAACATTTTCTCTCGGCGGGTGAAAGTTTCTATATCCATAACCACGAGATCACCTGCGCCGTTCTTGGTGAGAAAAACAGGCTTTCCGGTGGATTTGCACAGAGCCGAAATTTCATTATAGTTTTGCCTGATACTTGCGGATGGTTTAATCTGCATGGTGTCAACTCCTTATAGTAACATTCTAACCATATTATAATCCTTTCATGCTATGAAATCAATTGACTACTATATATATTATCTTGCAACCCGGCGTCACCCCCTTGTCAAGCGCTGACCCGGCAACCGGGGCGAAAAAGAACCGTCCCCTAATTACGCTTATTTACCATCTAGCACGTGGAACCGGTTACTGAAATAATAGGTATGTTGCAATATAGTTCACGTTACCAAGTAAAAAAACGTGACAGAAGAACCGTCTCCGTGTCACCCCGTGTCACGTCCTGTGTGTATACTGTGTTTATGAGTACAGGGGCGTTACTGGCAGTCCATCCAGAACACCCTGCTCCTTTCGTCCAGCTCGGTGACCTTCTGTTGCATTGCCCGCAGTTTGTCGTTGATCTCCTCTGCTTCAGCGGGACCGATGTCGTTGTCCCGGGCGTATGCGGCCAGCTCTCTCATTTCCCTCAACCTGGCCTCGATCTCGTCCAGGGCCTCCATCCTCCGTTCCACCCATTCCAGCTTTTGTTTTAAATAATCGGCATGGGAATTAATAATCATCATCCTCTGCGCAAAGACTCTAGTTATGGGGCTGCTCCTCTCCCCAGGCGTCGAGCTTTTCCATGACCAGGTCGTAAGTCCTCCCCGAAACTTCGGGAAGTCCGCCCAGCATGTCCTTGACCTGGTTGAAGCCCTCGGTGATTGCTCTTTTCAACTCCCCGAGCTTGGCCTTGTCTCCCCCGGAGATAGCAATTGCAAAGTCGACAATCCGGTCACTGACCGCCTCTGCCCCCAGGGGGCCGTTTTCGGAGATTAATTCTGCCGCGTTTTCCCCTTGGTTTTATCAATCTTAACGGTTTCACCCTCAAAAGCCTCGATTTTTTCCAGTATATAACCCTGTTGCCGTAAAAATTCCTCCACCATTTTTCTCAAGTCGTTATACTGAGCTGCGCACTTTTCTTTTAGTTTTTCTATCTCATTTTGTCCTGGTTCTAAAATCTTTTTGCCGTAGGTAACTACCTGGTGTTTTTCGCCGGGAACGTAGGCATCCGTACTTTTCACTGTTAATCTAATTCACAAAGAATTTGCTGATAGAACGAACCGCAGGAACCGTCCCCCTGGTTCCCCCCCCTGGTTCCCCCTGATTCCCTTGTTATAGAAAAGAGGCCCCAGGATTGACCTGAGACCCCTTTGGTATTGTGTTTGACAGTAATTACCGCAGGAGCTGGAGTACGCCCTGGGGCATCTGGTTGGCCTGGGCCAGCATGGCCTGGGCGGCCTGGGAGAGGATGCTGGTCTTGGTGAACTCCATCATCTCCTTGGCCATGTCCACGTCGCGAATGCGGGACTCGGCGGCGGTTAGGTTCTCGGCTGAAGTTCCCAGGTTGTTGATGGTGTGCTCCAGGCGGTTCTGGTACGCGCCAAGCTTGGAACGCTCTGTGGAAACTTCCTCAATGGCATCAGTGATAGTAGTTATAGCGGCATTAGCTACAGTTGCATTACTGACGTTAATAGCATTGACGCCTAAAGCAGCTGACCTCATGTCAGAAATAGAAACATACATAGTCTGATTTTCGTTAGCACCAATATGCATATTTAGTCCGCCATTACTTGTTACTTCTATGTCTACATTATTAGCTAAAGTTCCGCCGCTTACTTCGAATTGCAAGCCTTTTGCATCACCACTCTGAATAGTTATTACATTCCCATCAGCAGTGTACGCCTCGCTACCATCAAGAGTGACAGAAGCATCTGTTCCGTCCGTTACCGCTGCACCAGCAAATGAGCCGTCTAATCCCGATGTAGTCATGTCTGCCTTGCTTCCTATAACGCTAGAAGTTAAAACAATTCCTGCACCATCATTATGTGAAGCAGTAACACCAATTCCCGCTGAGTTAATTGTATCTAAGGCATCCTGAACAGTATTAGATGAATTAAAAGCAAAAGAAACTCCATTGATTGTTATGGTGCTATCATCAGCAAGAGCAGTATTCTTTGTAGTAAATGTATCTGTAGTTGTGGCAGTAGCAGCAGTTGCATCAGTCTTGGCAGTAATCTGTATGCTTGCACCGACAGTAGTATCTGACGATCCACCAAGAACCGTAACTTTTCCATCATCTGCAGTATCTGCATTTGTAACGGTAGCATTTACAGCTGCTCCACCATTTAGAAGCTTTTTGGTGTTAAATTCTGTTGTGTTACCAATACGGTCAATTTCATCTCTTAGTTGGTTAATTTCCTTTTGTATTTCATTGCGGTCTGTTTCGGTGTTTGTATCGTTAGAAGCTTGTACTGCCAATTCCCGCATTCTTTGTAGAATACTATGAGTCTCGTTTAAAGCCCCTTCCGCAGTTTGAATTAATGAAATCCCATCCTGAGCATTCCTGGTTGCCTGCTCCAGGCCCCGGATTTGACCGCGCATCTTCTCCGAGATTGCCAGTCCCGCTGCATCGTCGGCCGCGCTGTTGATACGCAGGCCGGATGAAAGTTTCTCCAGTGAGTTCTGCTGCACGTTGTTGTTGAAGGTCAACTGACGATACGTGTTCAGTGCCGCAATGTTGTGGTTAATGATCATTTTTTCTTCCTCCTTGAAGTTTTTTATCGCCGCAATCCTTTGCGGCCGGGTTTCAGTCCCGTCGGCCGCCCGGGACTTTAGTCACCTATGGTATATATCGGCTGGTTTATTTTGAAATTTAGGGGTATTTTAAATTATTTTTGAGTATTTGATTTGAGCAGCCGGTTCAAGTTCGCGGCCAGGTCTTTCGACGCCACGGCCGCCCGGTTTTCTTCCTGTATGGCCCGGTAAATCTCGCTGCGGTAGACGGCGGTTTCTTGCGGGGCCTCGATGCCGATGCGCACGGAGTCGCCGCTGACGTCCAGTACCACGATGCGGATGTTGTCGCCGATATTGACGGCCTCGCCCTTTTTCCTGCCCAGTACCAGCATTTATTTCCCCTCCCCGGCGGCCTCATTCTTCTTTAGGCGGGGCAGCGGGTGGCGGATACTGTAGCGCCCGTCGTTCAGCACCACCTGGGCGGCGTTGCCGGAGGCCACGTTCAGCACCACCGGGGCCAGGAGGTTGACGGTAGCGTCCTGGAGACCCCGGCCGGCGTTGACGATACAAAAAACCGCCGCCTTTTCCGGCCGTTCTATGCCCAGGGCCCGGGCGTCTTCTTCCGGCAGGTCGAATTCGTAGTCCGGGAAAAGCGCAAACGGGTTGACCAGGATAAAGCCGGTTTGGTAGTCCTGCCGGGACTGCAAAAAGAAAAAAGGCGCCTCCTGCGCCAGGGCGATAATTTCAAACCTGGTCAGTTCTGCGGGGAGGCCGGGCAGGCCGGCCGGAAAGTTAACGCGGTTTTGCTTGCGGGACAGAATGATCACCCCAATTTTTTAGAAATTTCTCACCTAGCATTTTAAACTTTAGAGGAGATCATTGCAATCTTTTGTTGATTTTGTCAGCAAACTATATTGCTTGACATTTTTTTTAAAAAGCATCTTAAGTTTTGGCTTTATATTCCGACTAAGTTTATATAGGAAAAGGTAAGAGGTGATTGATATGTCTTCCAACCTGCGCATAGGCGGGCTGGTTTCGGGACTGGAAGTGGATGCCATCATTAAAGACATGATGGCGATAAAAAGGGTGCCGCTGGACAGGCTGGAGCAGGAAAAGCAGATTCTCCAGTGGCAGCAGGAGGACTACCGGGAGCTCAACACCAGCCTGCGTTCTTTCCGGGATAAGGTTTTTAACATGAGGCTCCAGTCAACCTACCAGGCGAAAACGGCTGTTTCGTCAAATGCGGGCGCCGTGGCTGCTGCCGCCACCGGCAGCGCGATACCGGGCAGGTATACCGTGACCGTGACCCAGCTTGCGGAAGGGGTTTTGAAAGGGAGCCAGGCCGCGCTGGCCGACGAGACAGACGCGGAGGGAAATACCAAAACCCTGGCCGGGCAGTTTACCACCTTAAGCGGCAGTATTTCTTTTACCCTGGAGGGCAGCGCGGGGAGCCGGGAATTTGCTTTTGATACCGCGACGGACAACATCTACACGGTGGTTGCGGAAATTAACGCCGCGGACCTGGGCATCAGCGCCGGTTACGACGCTAATTTAAACCGGTTCTTTCTCAGCACGGCATCAACCGGTGCAGACGCGATAATCAAGGTTACGGCGGATTCCGACAATTTTCTCACCGGCCCGCTGGAGGACGGCAGCGACAACGTGCTCAAGCTGCAAATGAAACTGTACGGTGCCGGGCCGCCCGAAGAAGGACTCTACGCCGGGCAGGATGCCCGGTTTGACTTCGGTGACGCCGGGGGGCTGACCAGCGCCTCCAATACCGTCACCGTCAACGGTATTACGCTCAACCTGAAGGAGGGCGGGGGTGCGGGCAGCACCATTACCATTGCTAACGACACGGATGCCGTTTATGAGGCGGTTACTGAATTTATAACTGCTTATAATGAGGTCATCGAGCAAATCAACGATAAGCTGGCCGAGACGCGTTACCGCGACTACCCTCCCCTGACCGGTGCGCAGAGGAAAGAGATGTCCGAAACCGAGATCGAAAGGTGGGAGGAGTTCGCCCGCAGCGGCCTTTTGCGCAACGATACCCTCCTTAACCGGGTCGCGATCAATATGCGTGCCACCATGTCTGCCGTGGTTCCCGGCTTGACCGCCGGTGCGGGTTATGACAACCTGGCCGGAACCGGGATCACCACCGGTACTTATGACGAGAAGGGAAAACTGTATGTTGACGAGGACCGGCTGAGGGAGGCGCTGCAGGAAGACCCGGAAGGCGTGAGGAACCTTTTTACCACCAGTTCCGACACTTACCAGGAGAAGGGTATCGCCATGCGGCTGTACGAGGACGTGAACAACGCCATGTCCTTGCTTGCCGCCAAGGCCGGCAGCGACAGCAGTTACAGCCTGGCGGACAACAGCACCATCGGCAAAAGGATGGCCCAAATCGACGGTGATATCGATAAATTGGAAGAACGCCTGAACAAAATAGAGGACCGCTACTGGCGGCAGTTCACCGCCCTGGAGCGGGCCGTACAGCAGATGAACGCCCAGAGTGCCTGGCTGTACCAGCAGTTCGGCGGGATGCAGGGTTATTAAAGTAAAGTGCTGTAATCTATAATCTATATCAATAATTTATAATCATAATAAAATTTCGGAGGTGGGCCGGGTGAATAAGCTAAATCCTTACCAGCAGTACCGGCAAAACGCGGTGATGAGCGCGGGCCGGGGGGAATTGACCCTGATGCTCTATGACGCTGCCGTTAAGTACATCAAGCAGGGTGTTAAATTTATTGAAAACCAAAATATCGAAAAAACGCATCACGCCATCGTGCGGGCCCAGGAAATCTTTCTGCACCTTGGTGATACGCTCAATATGGATTACGAAATATCAAAGAACCTGTCCCTGCTTTATGATTATCTGTACCGCCGCCTGACCGAGGCCAACGTTAAAAAGGACGGCCGGGTGCTGGCCGAAGCGCTGGACCTGGCGGAAGAGCTGCGGGATGCCTGGGCGGAGGCGGTCAGGCTGGCCGGGCCGGCTCCCGCGGCAAGCCTGTAATATGGCCGGGGATGGATTAAGCCGCCTTTTGACCGCGTCTGTGGAGCTGGCGGAGAGAAAGAAACACCTGCTGGAGGAGCTGCGGCGGCTCACCTGTGACCAGGCGCGGCTGCTGGAACCGGAAAAGGCGGAGGAATTGCAGGCCGTACTGGAAAAAAAACAAGATCTAATGGAGGAAGTAACCGGGGTGGACGCCGGGGCGGCCCGTTTGGAGCGGGAGATCCAAAACACCTTGGAGAAGGACCCCGGTGCGGGGGCCGGTGCGGTTACGGCTCAAAAACAGGAGACCGTCGCAAGCCTGCGGCGCAGCCATCTCACTGTCCTGCGGGAAATAAAGGAACTGGACGACCGGAACCGGGAAAAAGCGCACGCAGCATACCGCCGGTTAAAAGACACCGTGAAGTCACTGCGCGCCGGAAGGCGCTCGCAAAAGGCCTACCGCCGGCCGGCGCCGCATTTTGGCGGCTGCTTCGTGGACAAGAAAAAATAATTTTTTGAGGTGATTTTAATGAAGGTCGAAGGTATCGGCAGCGCAAACCTGCCCCTGCAGCAGCAAAGAGGGAGGACCGGAGCGGCGCCGGACCGGCAGGACGCGGGGCCGGGCGCAGCCGGTGCGGGGCCGGGCGGGGACAAAGCTGTTTCTGAGGCACGGGCCGGGCAGGCCGGCAGGGCAGCCGGAGCTGCTTTGAACCGGGAGGTGCTGGAAGAAGCGGTCGAGAAGGCAAACCAGACCATGGAAACTTACCGGACCGAGCTGCGTTTTAAGGTCCACGAGGGCAGCGGGGAAATGATGGTCAAGGTGATCAACGCCGAGGACGATACCGTGATCCGGGAAATACCGCCGGAGAATATTCTCGACTTTGTGGCGCACGTAAAAAAAATGCTCGGCATCATTATCGACAAGTTTATCTAAAAGCATAAAACCAAAACCATAGATTAATAATCAAACCGGCCGGTATTAAAAGCCATGCCTGAATACTTTCCGGCCGGGTCATTATTTTTACCTGCCATTTTACATGGAGCAGGTTTTTTGTTTTTTAAGTAGAAAATATTACATTATCTGCCTAAATTTTTTATAATATTTTACCTCATAATGAAGGATTTACAAAATTATTGTAGAATGTTTGATGAGTAGCGGAATAATATGCCGCTGGAATTAAATAATGGTACTTCTGAGAAAAGGGCAAACCTTCCGAAAGGGAGGGACGCAAAACCACGGGTCTAAAGCCAGTCTCAAGTTTCAAGGTTGGCCAGGACAGCCGGGTTGCCGGGGGAAGATCAAAAATCCAAGCCCTTTTTTCGGCTTGGATTTTTTTAATGATGGGAGGATGGGCTGTGGGTATTTTTTCGGATGCAGCAATAACCGGCCTGAAAAAAGGGCTCGATGCCGCGGGACTGCGGCACAGGGTGATGGCCGACAATATTGCCAACGTCAATACGCCTCGTTTTAAAAAATCCACCGTGGTGTTCGAGTCCCTGCTGCAAAAAGCCCTGGACGAAGCACCGGTCCGGATGGCCGTCGCGGATTACCGGCACTTCGGCGGCGGGACGGATTTGGCAGGTGTCCGCCCCGTGGTCATGCGCAGTAAAGCAACTTCCATGCGCACCGACGGCAACAACGTCGACATCGACCAGGAAATGGCCGCGCTGGCGGTCAACACCATCCGCTACCGGGCTTTATCCACTGATTTAAGAGAGCATTACGCGCTTTTAAGCCTGGCGATCACCGGAAGGGGGTAAGTAATGAGTATTTTTGATTCTTTTGCTATCAGTGCTTCCGCCCTTACGGCGGAGAGACTTAGACTGGATCTGATTTCCAATAATATTGCCAACATTAACAGTACCGGCCGGCCCAACGACCCGGCCCAGGAACCCTACCGCCGGAAAGTCCCGGTGTTTGCGCAGATGCTGAAACGGGTTCAGGCCGGAGACGGGGTGCGTTACGGTTTCAGAGGCGCGGGAGTGAAAATGGCCGCGGTGCTGGAAGACAACAGCCCGCCGCGCCTGGTGCACGACCCGGACCACCCTCATGCCGGTGAAAGAGGTTTTGTGGCTTATCCCGATATTAATATCGTTAGGGAGATGGTTGACGCCATGACGGCCACCAGGGCCTACGAGGCCAATGTCACGGCCTTGAACGCGGCCAAGGATATTGCCCTGCAGGCCTTGGAAATAGGCCGGTAAGCCCGGTGGTTAAAAGGGGGGAAGATTATGAAGTTGTTGCTCGCACAATCGCCCCGGCTGCTGCCGGCGGCGGGGCCCGTAGCGAAACAGGAAACCGGCGGGGGGTCCGGGTTTGCGGAACGTTTAAATAACGCTCTGCATGATCTGAACCAAACCCAGCTGAAAGCCGAAAAGTTGACGCAGGATCTCCTTACGGGGGAAGTGCAGGACCTGCACCAGGTGACCATTGCCCTGCAGGAAGCCAGGCTGACCATGCAGCTGGCGGTGGAAGTAAGGAATAAGGTGGTCGAAGCCTACCAGGAAGTTGCCCGGATGCAGGTATAATACGTTTATTACGGTTTGAGGTGGTATGGATTGAACCCGGATGCCTATATAGCCAGGTTCAGGGAGAGATGGCAGGCACTGAATCAAACTCAAAAAGTAATCTCCGTCCTGGTTGCCGCAGGTATCTTGGTATGTTTGTTATACCTCGGCCAGGTGCTGGTACGGCCGGCTTATACAACCTTGTTTACCGGCCTGGAGCCGAAGGATGCCGGCGATATTGTTGAAAAGCTGGAGACGATGAATGTTTCCTATAAAGTTGCCGACGGGGGCGAGACGATCCAGGTGCCTGAATCCCGGGTGCACGAGATCAGGATCCAGCTAGCCAGCGAAGGGGTGCTGGGTAGTGGTGGCGGCGCCGGTTTTGAGCTTTTTGACCAGAACAAATTCGGCAAGACCGAGTTTGACCAGCAGGTTGATTACCAGCGTGCCCTCCAGGAAGAGCTCAGGAGGACCATCGTCAGGCTGGATGGGGTGGAGCAGGCCAGGGTGCACCTGGTGTTGCCGCAGAAGACCGTGTTCATCAGCGGGCAGGAAGCCTCCAGCGCCTCGGTGGCGCTTAAATTAAAGCCGGTGTACCACCTGGAGCCCGGGCAGGTACGGGGCATTTGCGATTTGCTGGTGGGCAGCGTGGAAGGTCTGGAACCGGAAAACATCCATATTATAGATACCGAAGGCAATGTATTAAGCGATAACTTGGACTTCGGCGGGGACCCCGGCGCGGTTTTGGCCGCCGCCGCCCTGGAGCACCAAGAGGCGCGCCGGCATTACGAAAAAGAGCTGGAAAATAGAATCAAGCAAATGCTGGCCCGGATTCTCGGACAGGGTCAGGCTGTGGCCATGGTTACCGCCGAGCTTGATTTCGACCGGAGAGAGGTTGCCAGCAGCACTTCGGCCAACCCCGACAATTTAAGAATAAGCGAGCATAACGTTACGGAAAGCGGTGAAGGAACGGGGTTGGGGGGCGCGGTGGGAACCGATTCGAACCTGACCGGTTACCCGTTGTTGGAAGGTGACGGTTTTTCAAGCTACTCCAGGGAAGAAAGTACCGTTAACTACCAGGTGGACACCAGGCAGGAGACCGTGGTGGTGGCTCCGGGCGCGGTGGAAAAGTTGTCCGCGGCGGTGGTGGTGAATAACGCCGGCGGGCCCGTCGATGTGCAGAAGGTGCGGGACGTGGTGGCGGCCGCCATTGGCTACGAACAGGACCGCGGCGACAATATTGAAGTCACGGAAATGGTCTTTGATGATACTTACCAAAAGCAGGTGGAGGAAGAGTTTGCCCAAACTGATATCCGGGCGGGGGAAAGAGAACGGCTTTATACTTATGCCGCGGCAGGCGCGGGGGCGCTGGTGTTAATCCTGTTGCTGGCATTTATACTGAGGCGCCGTTTCAGCGCCCGGCGGATCCCTGCCGCCACCGAAGAAGCGGAAAAGGAATTTGTCCCGGTAATGGCGGCGGAAGTCGAGCAGGAGCAGGAGCAGGATCCCAGGGATGAAATCCAGTCCAAAGTTAGAGATATGGCCAAGGATAAGCCGCAGGAAGTGGCCGAGATATTAAAAGTCTGGTTAAAAGAGTAAGGAGTGCCTTCTGGTGCAGATTGCTAAACTAACCGGTATCCAAAAGTCAGCTATTTTGTTGATCGCGCTTGGTTCAGACCTGTCTTCCAGGGTGTTGAAGCAGAATTTTCAGGACGTGGAGATCGAGCAGGTTACCCAGGAAATATCCAATATGGTTAAAATTACGCCGGATGTAAAGAACGCCGTGATGGAAGAGTTTATGGAGTTTAGAAAAGCCCGTGATTACCTGGTGCACGGCGGTTTAGGCTATGCCAAGGATATGCTGGAAAAGGCCGTGGGACAACAAAAGGCGTCGCAAATAATTTCCAAGCTGACCATCGAGATGAGGTCGATTCCTTTCAGTTCTTTGCGCAATACCGATCCCAAACACCTGATGAATTTTATCCGGGAGGAACACCCGCAGACCATCGCCTTGATTCTGGCCCACCTGACGCCGGACCAGGCTTCGGTTATTTTGGCGTCGTTACCGCAGGAAATGCAGACTGATATTGCCAAGCGGGTGGCCCTGATTGACCGTTTTTCCACCGATGTGCTGCGGGATGTGGAGGCGGTGCTGGAGCAAAAACTTTCTTCCGTGGCACAGCAGCAGCAGGCCCAGGCTTCAGTGGGCGGGGTGCAGTCGCTGGTGGATATATTAAACCGGGTGGGCCGGAGTGCCGAGAAAGTCATTTTGGAGGGACTGGAGCAGGACGATCCGGCCCTGGCGGAAGAGGTCAAGCGGCGCATGTTTGTTTTCGAGGACCTCACCCTGCTGGCGGATAATTTTATCCAGCGGGTACTGAGGGAGGTTAATTCCAAGGATCTCGCGCTGGCCATGCGCGGCGCCAACGAGGAGGCAAACGCCAGAATCTATAAAAACATGTCCAAACGTGCCGCCGATATGCTCAAGGAAGAAATCGAATTTATGGGCCCGGTGCGTTTGAGAGAAGTCGAGCAGGCGCAGCAAAAGATTGTCAGCGTGATCCGCAAGCTGGACGAAAGCGGCGAAATCATTATTTCCCGGGGGGGAGAAGATGTCATTCTTGTTTAGGGTGATCAAGGACGGTGACGTGGGCGAAGATTTTCAAGCGCTGCCCCTGAGAGACTTTACTCCTCGGGAAGCAGCGGCGAACAAAAACCGGGATAACGGAAACGGCAAGCAGGTTTCCGGAGTAATGACGGAAGAAGAAGCGCGGGCCCGGTCGGAGGAGATTATCAACCGTGCCCGGGTGGAAGCCGGTACAATCACCCGCCGGGCAAACTCGGAGGCGGAGCGGATCAAGAAAGATGCTTACCGGGAAGCGTATGACCGGGGTTTGCAAGAAGGCCGTGACCAGGGTTGCCGGGAGGGTCTGGAAAAGGCGGCGGATGAGGCCGGAGTTATCCGGGACCAGGCCCGGGACGTGCTTGACCAGGCGGAAACGATCCGCCGGAGCACCTTGGAGGCCCTGGAAGGGGAAATTATAGACCTGGCCCGGGAAATAGCGGAAAAACTTTTAAACCGGCAGCTGACGCTGGAGCCGGAAAGTGTGCTGGACGTGGTTGAAGAAGGACTGCGCCTGGTGGCCGACCGGGTGAGCGTGGTTCTATACGTAAACCCGTCCGAACTGGCCCTGGTGGAAGGCAGGAAAAGTGAACTCCTGGCGCTCCTGCCGGCAAAAGCGGAATTCCGGGTGCTTACCGACCATTCCGTTCAATCCGGGGGATGCGTGATTGAAACCGAACGGGGACGGGTCGATGCCACCCTGGAGAAAAGAAGGGAAGAACTGCTCAAGGCCCTTTACGGCGAAACAGTTTAAAGAGATATTGGAGAAAATGATGGCGGGCATGCAACTATATGGTAAAAGGTGATTGATACGTGGATAATCTTCCGGTTACAGACCTTTCTTCCTGGCGTTCCAGAGTAAAAGAGGCACGTTTGCTCAAGCTTACCGGGCAGGTAACCAGAGTAATCGGTCTTACCGTCGAGGTGCAGGGAATAAACGCTTCTATCGGCGAGGTTTGCACAATAGCGGTACCCGGGGAGCCGGAGGCCGTCCGGGCCGAAGTGGTGGGCTTTCGTGACGGGAGCACGCTGTTGATGCCGCTGGGTGAACTGCGCGGGATCCACCAGGGCTGCAGCGTTGTCCCCGGTTGCGGTGCTTTCAAGATAAAGGTGGGAGCGCAGCTGTTGGGCAGGGTTCTGGACGGATTGGGTGCACCATTGGACGGTTTGGGCCCGGCCGGCGGGGATACCAGGGAATATCCGGTAGACGGCCGCCCCCCCAACCCGCTGCAAAGAAAACGGATTACCGAGGTGTTTGCCACCGGGGTGCGGGCGGTTGATGCCCTGCTCACCTGCGGGCGCGGCCAGCGGCTCGGGATCTTTTCCGGCAGTGGGGTGGGGAAAAGCACCTTGCTGGGAATGATCGCCCGCTATGGCAATGCCGACGTCAATGTTATCTCCCTGATCGGCGAGCGGGGACGTGAAGTGCTGGACTTTATCGAAAGCGACCTCGGTCCCGGGGGATTGCGCCGTTCGGTGGTGGTTGCGGCCACCTCGGAACAGCCGGCACTGGTGCGTTTGAAAGGTGCTTTTGTGGCCAGCGCTATTGCGGAGTATTTTAGGGACCAGGGGCAACACGTGCTGCTGATGATGGACTCCGTGACCAGATTTGCCATGGCGCAGCGCGAGGTCGGGCTGGCGATCGGCGAACCGCCGGCCACCAAGGGGTACACCCCTTCGGTTTTTGCCCTGTTACCCCGCCTGCTGGAGCGGCCGGGGATGTCCCCAAACGGTTCTATAACCGCTTTTTTTACGGTGCTGGTGGACGGTGACGATCTGAACGAACCGGTGTCCGATGCCGTACGGGGTATCCTGGACGGGCACATAGTTTTGTCCCGTGACCTGGCGGCGGCCAATCATTTTCCGGCGGTAGACGTGTTAAACAGCGTCAGCCGTCTCATGCCGGATATAACCGGGGAGGAACACCGCTCGTGGGCGGGCAGGCTGCGTGACCTGCTGGCGGTTTACCGCGAGTCGGAGGACCTGATCAATATCGGGGCTTACGTCGCGGGTTCGAATCCCCGCGTGGATGAGGCAATTGCTTCCCACCGGGATATCGTTGAGTTTCTGAAGCAGGATTTAAACGAGTATACCGGTTATGACGATACCTTGCGCAGGTTGGAAGCGATTACCCGGAAAGGGGCGGATGAGCGTGGCGGGGTTTAGATTTCGTCTGGAGCCGGTGCTGCGGCAGCGCGCGGAGAAGGAAGCCCGTGCCGAGCAGGCCCTGGCTGTGGCCCGCAGCGAATACGAAAAACGCCTCGACCGGTTGGAGGAAACCAGACATTGTCTGGAGATAGCTTCCTCGGAAACCGGTTTGGAGGAAATGAATGTTTTGGAAGAAATGCACCTTGCTTATTACCGGTCATCTCTGCACCGGAAAATAAAAACCCAGGAACGAAAAGTTAAACAAGCCGGTTTAAGCGTCGCTCAAAAACGCAGCGCCGCTGTCACGGCCAGGCGGGAAAAGCAGGTAATGGAAAGGCTCAAGGAAAAACACCTGGACCGTCACCTGCGTGAGGAGGCGGAAAGGGAACAAAAGGCAAGCGATGAATTGGCCCTCTATGCCCACCAGCGTAAAACAGGTGCCGGTCCGGATCCTGGTATTCATTGAGGGGTAAGCCAGTGAAAGGAGGTGATATAAATGCAGGCGAGTATAGTCAGTGACCATGCCGTTCCCGGTAACGAAACCGGCCGGGAGGCGTATCCGGCGGCTGCCGGCAATGATACCGGGGAGATGTTTTCCCGGGCCCTGGCTGATGTGCTGTTACTGTTCAGTTCCGGCCGGGCGGGCAAACCGCCGTCGCAAGATGTTTCCGGTAAAGGAAAGCCGCTTGCCAAGCGGGCGGGGGCGGAGCCGGTTGCCGGCCAGTCATCCGGCCGGGATGAAAAAGCGGTTGAAAAAAGCCCGGGCAGCGCTTTGCAAAAGGAAAATCCGGACCCGGGCGTAACGGGAGTGATTAAGGCCGGTGCGCCGGCGGCTGAGAAAAACCAATTGCCCGCCGGACCGGTTGCGGTCGGGAGGGAGGCGGTTGAGAAAAAAATATCCGGCGCTACCGTGCCGGGCGCCGCTAACAAAACCGCGGGTACTCGCGGGAGCCGAACCGGAGCAAAACCGGTACCGGGTTCCAACGCCGGTGACCGGGCCGGGAGCAGTACCAGGGCGGGGCCGGGAGCAGCCGTACCGGACGGCAAAGGCAGCCAACTCTTCGTGGAACCGGATGCGGGTACCAGGAACACCCAAGCGGGTGCAACCGGTGCAAAACAAACGGGAGCAGGTCAAAACACCGGTAATCAAACCGGAACTTCTATCGCGAACTTAACCGGAGCCATGCAGGAACCGGGTAAAAATCCCGGCGGCCGGGCCGGGAGCAGCACCGGGGCGAAGCCTGGTGGAACCGCACCGGACGGCAAAGGCAGCCAATTCTTCGTGGAACCGGGTGCGGGCACCAGGAACACAACGGCGCCCGGTGGTCCGGGAGCGGCGGGCCCCAAAACCGGCCGCCGGACCGGGAACACCCAGGCGGGCCCGGCTGGAGCAAAACCGGTACCGGGTTCCAACGCCGGTGACCGGGCCGGGAGCAGTACCAGGGCGGGGCCGGGAGCAGCCGCACCGGGCACCGGGAGTGTACCGGTAAAGCCTGGTGGAACCGCACCGGACGGCGGCGGTAACAGCGGCAGAGCCGTGCCGGCAGAATCCGGTACGGGCGGGGCAGTTCCGGAAAAGGCCGGTGTATGGAGAACTGCCGGTTCCGGGCAGCAAACGGGCAGCCGGGAAACGGTTGTTAATCAGGGTCAAAATACTTCCGGCGTCCAGGAAACAGCATTACCGGGCATTCATAACCCCCGGCCCGAAACCGTGCCGCTGTCTGCGGGAGCCCCGGACGGCGCTAAAGGGACGTCCTTGCCGGAATTAAAGGGCCGGCTGCTGCAGGAAGTCAGGAATTTTATCAACCACAAGGACGGGACGCAAACGCAGGTACAGTTGAAGCTGGAACCGGAAAAATTGGGACATCTTACCATAAGGCTTTATTTCCAACAGGGTGAGTTAAACGCCCATTTTTATACCGGTAACGAGCAGGTCAAGGAAATGTTGGAAGGTTCCCTGCAGCAGTTAAAATCATCGTTAAACCAGTTGGATCTGAACTTGAACCAGGCGTTGGTATTTGTTAACAACGGCGGCCGGGAGCAGCATCCGGGACGCTATCTGAATGAAAAGAACCGGTACGGCCGGACGGCGTACCGGGGTGACGGCCGGGGACCGGAAACCGGTTCCGGGGCGGTTAATCCTTCCGGCGGCATTTCCCAGGTGGACTACCTGGTTTAGAAAAGGGGTGGAATCTTTGAAAGTAGGTGCATCCGGCGACAGTTATTATTTATCTGCGGAAACTACGCGGGAACCCGTAAAAACACTGGACAAGGATGCTTTTCTGCAGCTATTCATCGCGCAGCTTAGAAACCAGGACCCGATGAGCCCGCAGGATACCGGCGCGTTTATGACCCAGTTGGCGCAGTTCAGCATGGTGGAACAGCTTACCAGGTTGAACGAAGGCATGATGCAGCTCCAACGGACGCAAGAACTGGATAGGGCTGCGGCGCTGCTGGGCAGGCAGGTTCAGGTGCAAACCGGTGACGGCGTGGTGGAAGGGGTGGTAGAGAAGGCGGCGGTGGTTGATGATCGGGTGCTGATTTTCCTCCAGGGGTCCGGTTTTGGTTTGGAGCAAATTACCGCGGTCAGCGAGGCTGCCGGAACCGCCGGAATCAGCGAAGTAAACGGGAGTGAGGCCAATGACGGCGAACCGGGAAGTGAACCGGCTCCTGCCGGTGAGTCCTCCGGTACTGCCACCGGCTCCAGCCGGTAAAGAGACCCCGGCCGGAGGAGACCGGTCTTTTGAAGCGGTATACCAAAAAGAGGTGCAGAAAGGCCGGGAATTGAAATTTTCCGCGCATGCCGAAAGGCGGTTAAAGGAACGGAACATTGCTTTGGCCGGGGACGACCTGGCCCGGATCGGGCGGGCGGTAAAACAGGCCGAAGCCAAAGGGGCCCGTGAATCATTGATTATCTTCAATGACCTGGCCTTGATCACCAGTATACGCAACAAGACCGTGGTAACCGCAATGGACGGGAAGTCCATCCGGGAGCACGTTTTTACCAATATTGACAGCGCGGTGATCTTGAAATAAACAGCGGCAGTAGATGACGGCCGGCCCGAAAGGAGGCCGTGCGGCCGCTGAACGAACGAGGCGGCCGTGTTATCACCGGATATCTTAAGGAGGTTTTAAAATTGATCAGATCTTTGTACTCAGGTGCTTCGGGTATGAAAAATCACCAGATCAAGATGGATGTTATCGGCAATAATGTTGCCAATGTCAATACCACGGGTTATAAATCCGGCCGGGCCAATTTTGCGGACGTGCTTTACCAGACCATCCGCTATGCCAGTGCCGGGACCGCGGATACCGGCGGGATCATGCCCTCCCAGGTGGGCCTGGGCATGACGGTGGCCAGTATTACCAACGACACCGGCCAGGGGGGGCTGCAGAATACCGGACGGGCGCTCGACCTGGCTATTGACGGCAACGGCTGGTTTATCGTGACGCCGGATGACGGTAACACCAGGTATTATACCCGCGACGGGATATTTTACGTGGATAACGAGGGCAACCTGGTAAACTCCAGCGGGTATATGGTTCTGGACAATGGGGGAGACGTAATCAACTTGGGTACCGATGGTATTGCAACCTTGAATATCGGAAAAGACGGGACTATTACCGCCACGGACCTGGACGGTGACGACATTTCGCCCGGCGATCCCATCGGCCTGGCCATGTTTCCCAACCAGGACGGCCTGGAGCGCATAGGCCGGAATGTTTACATCAAATCCGTGGTCAGCGGGGGGCCCTTAGATGAATTCGGCACCCCGGACAGCGGGGGTTACGGCACCATCAATTCCGGTTACCTGGAAATGTCCAACGTCGACCTGACCGACGAGTTCACCAGCATGATCACCACGCAGCGGGGTTACCAGGCCAACGCCCGTACCATAACGGTTTCCGATAAAATGATTGAAGAGTTGCTGAACCTCAAGCGCTAATTTTTTAACGCGTGCGTTTTTAATAAAGGTGCAACAGGGGGTTTTATTTAAACGGGGACGGTTAAAACGGCGGTTGCCGTCCGGGCTGTCCCCGGAACCTAAAAGAAGCAGGTGGGAAAGTGCCGGAAAAAACGGTTAAAGTCCAGGAAAAGAAAAATAAAAAAAGCCCCAAAGTAATGAAAATCGTGCTGGCGGTTTTAATTTTCGTGTTAGTGTCCGGCGGTTCCGCGGCCGGGGCGTTCTTTTATTTTAAAAAATCCGCCGGGGTGCCGGAAAATAAAATGGTGGAATATGAAACCCTGGAGCTGGGGGACATGGTGGTTAATCTCGCCCAGGCCACGGGAGTTCATTACTTGAGGGTGCGGATGACCCTGGAATACCATCCCAATAAAGAACTGGCGGCAGAAATTGAAAGGAAAAAGCACCAGGTGTCAGACGTGTTGCTCGCCACCCTGAGAAACAAGTCTCTTGCCGACGTAATTCCGGCCGGTTCGGCGGAAACGCTGAAAGCGGATCTGCTCGAGGCAATAAATGGTTGCCTGGAACACGGAAAGGTCGAGGGCATATATTTTACCGATTATTTGGTCCAGTAAAGGGGGTGGAAGGCGGTGTTGACGGAAGAAGAAATCAGGTCGTTTCTTAACGGAGGGAACAGCGGCGCGGTGGAAATAAAAAAGGTACGGTTTCCTTCCCTGGCGCCGGCCGAAGGAATGGACGGGGTCAAGACCAGCTTGTCCCACCTGGAAGATGTCAAGGTTGAAATCGGGGTGGAGCTGGGACAGGCGATTATGAAGGTGAAGGAAGTTATAGGCCTGGCCGAGGGTTCGGTAATCAAGCTGGATAAAGCCGCCGGTGATGCCGTCGAGGTGACTATGAACCGTCAGGGCTTCGCCCAGGGTGAAGTTATCGTGATCGGCGATAATTTTGGGGTGCGCATCAACTCTGTAAATAACGCTTACAACCGAAGACTATTCGAGGGGTTGGTATGAACCACGACCTGGTTTGGGCGGCAGTACGCATGCTGGTTGTTCTGCCCCTGGTATTGGGGCTGGCCTACCTGGTTTTAAAATGCGGTCTGGCCAGGCGCTATGCGGTAAAATCCGGTGCCCGGCACATGAGACTGGTGGAACAGCTGTCCCTGGGACCGAAAACCGGGTTGAGCCTGGTGGAGCTCGGCGGGCGTTATTTCCTGCTGGCACACCAGGAAAACTCCGTCCAACTGGTCAAGGAGCTTGACGCGCTGCCCGACCCGGAAGATTTAAAAACCGGGGATATTCTGGAGTTGACTCCGAAGTCCGTGGCCGATTTGGACCGGATGCGCAAAACCGGCGCGGCATCGGTGACCGGAAGATTTCACGGTATACAGGGCGTTTGGCTCAAGGAACTGTTCAAAGCACTCACCGGAAAGGTTTCCAAGGTGCAAGCATCATGGCAGGCAAAATTTTCTGCCGGGAAACGTAGGGAGACCAGGGATGAAACAGAACGTAAAAGCTAAGCTCCCGGCAATGTTGTTGGTGACGGCAGCCGTTTTTTTACTGGCCCGGGAAGCCGCAGCGCAGCCCCTGCCGGCAATTGATCTGAACATCCGTCCCACCGACAGTCCGGGAGAGGTGGTGGACAGCGTAAAGCTGCTGGTGCTGTTGACCCTGCTGTCCCTGGCGCCGGCATTTCTGATCATGGTCACTTCCTTTACCAGGATCATCGTGGTATTGTCCCTGTTGCGCTCTGCCCTGGGAGCTCACCAGGCTCCCGCCAACCAGATATTAATCGGCCTGGCGCTCTTTCTGACTGTATTTATCATGGCGCCGACCTACCATCAGATCAACGAAAACGCCGTACAGCCTTATTTGCAGGACCGGATCGGCCAGCAGGAGGCACAGGAACTGGCGGCCGCGCCGCTGAAGGACTTCATGCTGGGACAGACCAGGGAAAAGGACCTGGCACTGTTCATCAACCTGGCGCAAATAGAAAACCCGGCTTATCCGGAGGATGTTCCCCTGCATGTGCTCATACCTTCTTTCGTGATCAGTGAGCTGAAAACGGCCTTTGAGATAGGGTTTTTACTATATATTCCTTTTGTGATTATAGATATGGTGGTGGCCAGTATTCTCATGTCCATGGGTATGTTCATGCTGCCGCCGGTGATGATCTCGCTGCCCTTTAAATTGCTCCTTTTTGTCATGGTGGACGGCTGGCACCTGGTGGTAAAATCCCTGGTGGAAAGCTTTATTTAGAAATAGAGTTGACCGGTTGCCGGTTTGAGGAATAATAACCGTTGAAAATAACGCGGCCGCCGGCCGGCCATAGGAGGGGTAAATTTGACCCATACTGATGTCATAAACCTGGCCCGGGAGTCAGTCTTAATGGTTTTGACCCTGGCCGGGCCGCTGATGGGCGTGGCGCTGATCATCGGTTTATTAATCAGTGTCCTGCAGGCTACCACCCAGATCCAGGACCAAATGCTGAACCTGGCGCCTAAAATAGCGGGGGTGTTTGTAGTCCTGCTGGTGCTGGGGTCGTGGTTTTTGAACAGTATCGTGGACTTTACGGTTAACCTGTACGCCCAGATTCCGCAAATAATCCGTTGACGGGGGAGTGAAACGTGCCGGATGCCGGTCAAATAATCGCTTTCTTCCTGGTGCTGCTGAGAGCCACGGCATTCTTGGTGGCGGGCCCGCTTTATGCCTTAAGCGGGATACCGGTTCTGTTGAAGGTGGGATTTTCCCTGGTCCTGGCACTGGTGATTTTTCCGGTGATTGCCGGCGGGCTTCCGCCGCTGCCGGGAGATGTCTGGGGATACGGACTGGCGGCCGTCAGCGAAACCGGTGCGGGCCTGCTTCTGGGGCTGGCCGTTACCATGGTGTTGAATATCGCCCGGATGGCGGGGCGGTTTATTGATTTCCAGATCGGCTATGCCATGTCTTCAACCTTAGATCCCCTAAGCGGGGGGCAGGGTACACTGCTTTCCCGGTACTTATATATGTTGGCACTGGTATTTTTCTTGATAGTGGACGGCCACCACGTTATGCTTACGGGGTTCGCCGGAAGTTTCGCCCTGGTACCGCTGGGTACGGCTGTTTTTACCGGCGGTGCCGCACTCACGCTTTTAAAAATTTTTTGCGGGGCTTTTACCCTGGCCCTCCAGATAAGCGCGCCGATCCTGGCCGTAATGGTTATGGTTGACCTGGCCCTGGGCTTTCTGGCCCGGACCACACCGCAAATAAATGTTTTTTTGACCGGTTTTCCCGTGAAGATAATGGTGGGGCTGTTGACTTTAAGTTTTTTGATGCCTCTTTTAGGAGTGGTGCTCCGTTCTTTGATCGACATGGTGGAAAGGGATTTATACTTGTTGATGAGAGTGCTGGTATAAGATGGCGGGTAAAGCGCAGGAAAAAACCGAACAGGCGACGCCGCGGCGGATCCGGGAAGCGCGGCGCAAGGGTCAGGTTGCCCGGAGTACCGACCTGACCGGAGCTTTATGCCTGCTGGCCATGGTGGTGCTTTTATACGCCGTCAAGGACCGGTTTATTGCCGATTTGCAGCAATTTCTGACCTGGTATTTAAGCCAGGCGGCATACCGGCATGTTGCCGGTGCAAATACTTTGATGGCTGTAAACCAGGCACTGGTGTTTTCTTTGAAACTGCTTTTTCCCTTTTTTACGGTCTCCCTGTTGGTGGTGATAGCTACCAACCTGGTCCAGGTGGGATTTATGTTTTCGACCGAGGCGCTGCGGCTGAAAGCGGAAAAACTTAACCCGCTTAACGGCTTGAAAAGGATGTTTTCCACCAGAAGCCTGGTGGAGTTGGCCAAATCGGTTTTAAAGGTCGTTATTATCGGGGGTGTGACTTATTACCTGATCAGGTCCAACCTGGAAGTGCTGCTGCTGGTTTTAAACCGTACCCCGGGCGGGATTTACCAGGACGTGCTGAATTTCATACTGAAGGTGGCTTTGTGGGGCGCGTTGGCGTACCTGGTCCTGGCCCTGTTGGACTATTTGTACCAGCGCTATGATTACCAAAAGAACCTGATGATGAGCAAACAGGAAGTAAAGGAAGAATTCAAGCAGACCGAGGGAGACCCGCACATCAAGTCCAAGCAGAAGGAAATGTTTCGCAGCATGTCCCTGAATAAAATTATCGGCGAAGTTCCCCGGGCCACGGTGGTAGTGACCAACCCCACCCGTCTGGCGGTGGCGCTGCAGTACCGCAGGGGCGAAATGCCCGCCCCCAGGGTAACGGCTAAAGGCGCCGGCCGGCTGGCCGCCAGGATCAGGGATATCGCCCGGGAAAATAAGGTCCCGCTGGTAGAGGAACAAGAACTGGCCCGTTTTCTTTACCAGAACGTCGAGGTGGACCAGGAGATCCCGCTCGAGGTTTACCAGGCGGTGGCGGAGGTCCTGGCCCTGGTTTACCGTTTGAAGGCCAAAGAAAATTACCGCAGAATTTAGGAGGGTGTTATGGCATCTCCCGCTTCCTCCCTGCCGGCTACGGCCTGGTCGTATCTAAAAAGAAGCAGTGATTTGATTGTCGCGGGTTTAATCATCGGGATCATCCTGTTGATCATTATTCCTCTGAGCCCCGGTGTGCTGGATATTTTACTGACCCTGAGCATTACCCTGGGTATGGTAGTGCTTCTGATTACCATGTTCACCGTCGAGCCGCTGCAATTTTCGGTGTTCCCGACCCTGCTGCTGGTAACCACGCTTTACCGTCTGGCTTTGAACATTTCGTCCACCAGGCTGATTTTAAGCGATGCCGACGCGGGAAAAGTGATCGCGGCTTTTGGAGATTTCGTGGTGGGCGGTGATTACGTGGTCGGTATGGTGGTATTTGTTATTATCACCGTGATCCAGTTTGTCGTAATCACCAACGGCGCCGGGAGGGTGGCCGAAGTGGGCGCCAGGTTTACCCTGGATGCCATGCCGGGCAAGCAAATGAGTATTGACGCCGAGTTTAACGCCGGTATGCTCAACGAGGAGGAAGCCAGGGGCCGGCGGAAGCGCCTGCAGCGGGAGGCGGATTTTTTCGGGGCCATGGACGGCGCCAGTAAGTTTGTCCGGGGGGATGCCATCGCGGGGATTGTAATCATCATCATCAATATCGTGGGGGGCTTTATCATCGGGATTGCACAGCGAGGAATGTCCTTTAACGACGCGGTGCAAACTTTCACCATGCTCACCATCGGGGACGGACTGGTTACCCAGGTGCCGGCGCTGCTGATATCTACCGCGACCGGTGTGCTGGTTACGCGGGCCACATCGGACGCCAGTTTCGGCAGGGACCTGACCAGGCAGTTTTTTAATTATCCCAAAGTACTAATCCTGGTGGCCGGGATCCTGTTAATCCTGGGGCTGATTCCCGCCATGCCCAATGTTTTGTTCCTGTGCCTGGCTGCTGGCGCCGGTTACCTGTCTTACAGCATGATCAGGAAAGAAAATCAAAAAGCGGCCGTGGAACAGGAGCAGGCCGCCGTTAAACAGGCCCGGGAACAAAGAAAAGAGCCGGAAAACGTTTTTTCCTATTTTCAGGTAGATACCCTGGAGATAGAAATCGGTTACAATTTAATCCCCTTGACTAATGAAAGGCAGGGCGGCGACCTGCTGCAGCGCCTGGCGGCGATCAGGCGGCAGTGTGCCGCGGAAATGGGAATTTACGTCCGTCCGATCCGCATCCGGGATAACCTGCAGCTCAAGCCTAATGCTTATTCCTTTAAGCTGCGCGGGGTGGAAATTGCCGGGGGCGAACTGATGCCCGGATATTTTCTGGCTATGGACCCGCTGGGGCAGGACCTGGAAGCCAAGGGAATACCCACCACCGAACCCACCTTCGGGCTGCCCGCTTGGTGGATTGCGGCTGAGGACCGGGACCAGGCGGAGATGGACGGGTTTACCGTGGTGGATTGCTCCACCGTACTGGTGACCCACCTGACGGAAATCATCAAGCTGCACGCCCACGAATTGTTGGGCAGGCAAGAAACCAAGGAGTTGCTGGATGTCGTCAAAGAAAAGAACCCGGTGGTGGTGGAGGAACTGGTTCCCGACCTGCTGACCCTGGGCGAAGTGCAAAAGATATTGCAAAACTTATTAAAGGAAAGAGTGTCCATCAAGGATCTGGCCGGTATCATGGAAGCACTTGCCGACGGGGCCAGACTCAGCAAAGAACCCGATTACCTGACCGAAGCGACCCGTCAGGCCCTGTGCAGGACGATCTGCCTCCAATACACGGGGGAGGGTAAAAAAATATCGGTGATTACCCTGCATCCCAAAATTGAACAGGTGATTGTCGATGCTATAGAACCGACCCACCTTGGTTCTTACCCGGTAATCGAACCCCAAATGGCCAGAAAGATTTTAGATCAACTCAAAGACTACGTAGAAAATTTTTCGATAAAAGGTCTTCCGCCGGTGGTTCTTTGTTCTTCCAGATCGAGGCTTCCGTTCAAGAGGTTTACGGAAAGAATTCTGCCCAACCTTACGGTGCTGTCCTTAAATGAAATTGCACCCGGTATTGAAGTTGAGGCTGTCGGGACGGTGATGGTGGATTGAAAATCAAGCGTTACGTGGTCAGGGAAATGCAGGAGGCTATCCAGTTAATCAAACAAGACCTGGGGCCTGAGGCGATCATAGTAAGCAGTTACAAGGTCCCCGCCAAAGGATTGTTCGGGCTTTTTGCGCCGCGGCTTTTGGAAGTGACGGCAGCGCTGGACGACGGTCACAAGATGCAGTTGGAAGAGACAAGCGGTCCCCCGGTCCGGACGGACGCCCCCAACGGTCACGCGGCGCTGGCGGAAAGGACCGGTTTGAGTAAACGGCCGGCGTCCTTCCTGCCGTTTGACGCCGGGAGGACCGGGGAACTCCGGACTGGCAGTGTTTTACAAGTAAAAAAAGAACCGGCCATGACCGGGGGCCTTCCCGACCGGAGGCCCGGCATTTTTGACGCGCTATACAGCAGGCAGCTGGAAGCCGGATTTAACGGTGATCCGGTGCTCCGGTGGCGTAAAATACTGCTGGATCTGGACATAGAAGAAAATATTGTGGAATACCTGCTGTCCAACCTTAACAACGGGAACTGCGATATATATTTAAATTTATTGAAGCAGCTGATTTATCTTATGGAGCCTGCCTACCGCACAAACGGGCGCGCCAGGGTGCTTACTTTTATCGGCCCGCCCGGGGCCGGGAAGACCACCACGCTAGCAAAAATTGCCACGCATTACTCATTAAACCAGCGTAAAAATATCGCTTTGGTAGCGGTGCATAATTACCGCATCGGCGCGGTCAGACAACTTCAAGCCTACGGTGATTTTTTGGGAATTCCGGTGGAGGTGGTAAGGACTCCGCCTGAACTGGTACAGGTGCTGAAAAGTTATTCCGGTAAGGATTATATCTTTATCGACACCGCGGGCCGTTCGGCACAGAACACCGGCCAGATTTTGGAGTTGAAAGAATTTATCGATGTTGTGGAAGAGCCACTGGAAGTATTTTTAGTGTTAAGCGCAGCCGTTAAAAACAAAAATTTAATGAAGACTGCTTACGAGTTTCGCAAAACTGGATATTCGAAAATTATTTTTACCAAGCTTGATGAAACGGAAACCCACGGTTCTATTTTAAACTTGATCTGCGCGCTGGGCGCACCGGTGACTTACCTGACCGACGGTCAGGACGTACCGGACCATATTATTGAAGCAGAGCCCAAAAAAATAGCCCGGCTGCTGCTGAGGGGAGTTGATCCCTTATGAGAGTATGGATGCCCAGAATAAGCACGGGCAGGATGTACCGCGGTTACGTCCCCGGTAAAGAAAGGGAACCGGTGCATTCCGGGGAGCCCAGGGTGATTGCCGTCACCAGCGGCAAGGGAGGCGTGGGCAAGACCAGCCTTACGGTTAACCTGGCCATCAGTCTGGCCCAGGCGGGCCAGCGGGTTTCTATCTTTGATGCCGACCTGGGGATGGCCAACGTGGAGTTGCTGATGGGTCTGGCGCCTCCCTACAGCCTTTACGAGGCTTTGTACGGTAATAAATCAATTGATGAAATAACGGTCCAGGGTCCGTTAAACATCAATATCATATCCGGAGGCTCGGGTTTTTTGGAAATGGCCAATATGGACCGTACCAGGAGACGGCAGCTTTTGACGATGCTGAATAATTTCAGTTCCCGGTATGATTTTGTGCTCATCGATACCGGAGCCGGGATCAGTAAAAACGTGCTTGGTTTTGTGGCGGCGGCGGGCGAGGTGATTGTAATGGTCACCCCCGAGCCCACGTCGCTTACCGATGCCTACGCCCTGATCAAGGTCATGGACAGTTTTAAGGTGCATTCGGAGGTCAACGTGGTGGTGAACCAGGCTGTAAATAAGCGGGAGGCCATGCGTACCATCGGCAAAGTGCAGGCGGTCGTAAATCGTTTTTTAAACATCAAGCTGAATTTTTTGGGATGGATTCCGGCGGATAGAGTGATTGCACGTTCAATTAAGAGACAGCAGCCTTTTTTCCTGGCCAATCCCGATGCGCCGGCTTCCCGCAGTGTCACCGGAATTACGGAAGTCCTTTTGCATGGAGACGCCAGCGCTTCAAAAAACGGTTTTTGGGATAAACTGCTGGGTTTATTCAGTTGATGGGAAACGAATCTTTAGTGCACCCGGCGTAAGCATTCTGAGCGAGCCAGCTTCAATACCAAGGTTATCAGCAGGGCGAATTTGTTCTTGAACACCGGGGGATGGGATTTTGACCGGATATTAATGATACCGAACAAAGGCGTCTCAGCTGATCATTTTAGCAAGAGGCCGGATTTAAGACCCATGTGGGAAAGGGGTTGGACGGCATGGCGGTGGCCGAAGAAGTCTGGCGGGAATACAGCCGTTCCAAAGACAAGAAAATTAAACAAGAATTGGTCCTGGACCACCTGCCTCTGGTCAAATATATCGCCGGTCGTCTGGCGGTGAAATTGCCTCCCGCCGTTGACCGGGAGGACTTGGAAAGCTACGGGATTTTCGGGTTGCTGGAGGCGGTGGAAAAATACAATCCCGATCTGGGCGTAAATTTTAAAACCTATGCGGGCAGCAGAATCAGGGGCGCAATGATTGATGAAATTAGAAAGCTGAACTGGCTTCCCCGGACTACGTGGCAAAAAATACAGCAGGTAAATAGCACCAGGGAAAAACTGCAGGGGGAATACGGGAAGCAGGTTACCAATGAGGTGTTGGCCCGGGCCCTGGGGATTAGTTTGGCCGAACTGTATAAACTGGCCGGGCAGACCTGTGCTCTTTCAATGGTTTCGCTTGATGAAACGTTGGGAATGTCCGGCGGCGAGGAGGTGCGCCGGGGGAATCTGATCCGGGATCCGGACAGTCCCGATCCCCTGGATGTACTCATGAAAGAAGAGGGCCGGGAAATTTTGGTCCGGGCCTTAAACGGTCTTTCAGAAAGGGACCGGACGGTTTTGGCGCTTTATTACCAGGAAGGTTTGACGTTAAAAGAAATTGGCCGGGTTTTGGAAGTTTCAGAATCAAGGGTCTGTCAGCTCCATACCAGGGCCCTGGAACGGGTCAGGGACAGGCTGGAACTACCGGCCGGGGCCAAAAAGAAAACAGCAACGAAAGGAGGAAAATAAGTGCTCAGGGGAATGTACAGTGCCGCTTCCGGGATGGACGTCCAGCAGGTAAGAATAGAAACTTTGACCAATAATTTAGCCAATGCAACCACTCCCGGTTACAAAAAGGACGTTGTTCAGGTACAAAGCTTTCCGGAATTACTGTTAATCCAACAAGGCGGGCCGCCGCGCAGGAATGTGCCCCCTGCCGCCGCCCGGGAAATCGGTTTTATGCCGTCCGGCGCCAGTGTTGAAAGGGTGTTTACGGAATATACGGGGAGCGGTGGGGTGAAAGAAACCCGGAATCCTACCGATATGATGCTCCATGGGGCGGGCTTTTTTGCCGTAAATGTTCCGACCCGGGAGGAGCCCGGAAGGGTTTGTTATACCCGGAACGGAACTTTTAAAGTGGACCCGGAGGGCTACCTCGTTGCTTTTGGCAGTTTTCACGTTTTGGGGGAAGCGGGACCGGTCCGGGTAGGCGACGCGGATTTTAAGGTTAACCAGGACGGGACGGTTGTATCCGGCGGCTTGACGCGGGGTAAGTTGAGCCTGGTCGAATTTGACGATCCGGGGGTTCTGGAAAAAGAAACCGACAGCATCTTTGTGGATACCGCCGGAGGGGCCGGCCGGCCGGCAGAGGCGACCACCGTCAGACAAGGTTTCCTGGAGGTTGCAAATGTGAATGCGGTTGAAGAGATTACCGCCCTGATGGAATTGATGCGCGTTTACGAAACCAGCCAGCGTTTAATTATCCAGCAGGACCAGCTGTTGGGCAAGGCGGTAAACCAGGTGGGCAGCCTTAGGTAATTTAAGTAAACGTGCAGTTGGGCAAATTATGAAAGGAAGAGAGGTGATATTAATGCTCAAAGTATTCGACAGAGGGGCTGCCGGGTTAGAATCCCAGATGTTGAGGCTTGACGCTGCGGCCAACAATCTGGCCAACCTTAATACTCCGGGTTATAAGAAAAGCCGGGTAAATTTTTTGGAGCTGCTCAGTCAGGAAATGGAAAATTCCGGAGTCCGGCCGGCGCGCGGCGGGGCAGCCCCGGTGGCAAGGCATAGCGTAGGTGTGGCCGAGGTGGACAGAGTGTTTGAACAAGGTAATATTGTCAAAACGAACAAGCCCCTGGACCTGACTATCCTGGGAGAGGGTTATTTTAAGGTGTTGCTTGACGGCGGCGCGGAGCGTTATACCCGCGACGGTAATTTCAGCCTGGACCATGAAGGCAACCTGGTAACTTCCGCCGGTTACTGCTTGGAGGGTGTTAAAGTGCCGGCCGGAGCGGACCGGGTAACCGTATCTCCAAAAGGAACGGTAAAATGCGTTACGGCTGACGGGGTCCAGGATGCCGGTCAGATTAATTTGTATCAGTTTGAAACCGAAAAACGATTGCAACCGGAAGGTGAGAACGTTTTTTCAGCCGGCGCGGCCGGGGAGATTTTCTCGGGAACCCCCGGCAGCCGGGGGTACGGCAGCATCGGGCAGCAGAGTCTCGAAATGTCCAATGTCAACTTGATGCAGGATATAATCAATACGATTGAAATACAGCACTTGACTGGTTATTTTTCCCGGTTTTTACGTTCGTCTGATGAAATGTGGGGCATGGCCAATAACATGCGGAAGTAAGGTGGTTGAATATGCAGCTATCACCGGGTAAGGCTGTGGGAGACCGGGTTGCGGCGTTTAACGAGATTCATGTGGGCATTGCAGAACTCAAAATAGCCAGGCAGCCTGACCGGTTGATTACTCTCGGCCTTGGTTCCTGTATCGGGGTGGCCCTGCACGACCCGGCAACCATGATCGGGGGGTTGTTACATATTATGCTTCCCGAAAGCAGCCAGTTTAATAATGTGAATAAGCCCGCCAAGTTTGCCGATTTGGGGATTCCGCTTTTGGTTTCGGAGATCAGGCGCAGCGGTGGTAAAATTAACAATCTGCGGGCCAAGATTGCCGGAGGAGCCCAAATGTTTTCCGGTTTAAATGAAAAATTTGTCCTTAATATCGGTGAGCGTAATATTTACGTCACCAGGAAAACTTTAAAAAGTTTGGGTATTAAGATCCTGGCGGAGGAAGTGGGAGGCAGGCGGGGCCGCACCATGATTTTGGATACCGTCACCGGCCAGGTGCTTATACGAACGGTGGGGACAAGTATGAAGGTGATTTGATGGACTTCGCACTTTTTAAAAAAAAAGCCCTTACCTCATTCCATCTTGATTTGAATGCTTATAAAGAAAACCAGCTGAAACGCCGGCTGGAGAGCTTGATGGTAAAACAAAAATTAAACCAGGGTGATTATGCGTCCTTTTATAAATTATTAACCGCCGGCGGCAAGGCATACGTGGATTTTTTGGATACCCTGACGATTAATGTTTCCGAATTTTTCAGGGATAAATCCATGTTTCTTTTCCTGGAAGAGCAGGTATTGCCGGCTCTTTTAGCCAAGAAAAGAAATTTAAAAATATGGAGTGCCGCTTGTTCCAGCGGTGCGGAACCTTATTCACTGGCCCTGATCCTGGACGAAATAACGCCGCAGCGCCGGCATCAAATTGAAGCCAGTGATATCGACCGCAATATTTTGAAAATGGCCGCGGCAGCCTGTTATAACCAGGAGCAGGTACGAAATGTAAGTGCCGGCCGGAAAAAAAAATATTTCCGGCCGGTAGGCCGGCAGTTCATATTAAACGAAAACATAAAAAAGAGAGTCACATTCCGGAAACATGACCTGCTGCTGGATCCCTTCGGCGAGGATTATGATTTGATCACCTGCCGCAACGTGACGATATATTTTACCAGGCAGGCACAGGAAAAGTTGTACCCTAAATTTTTTAAGGCGTTGAGTACCGGCGGAGTTTTGTTTGTCGGGGCCAGTGAGATGATTTTCAACTACCGGGAACAAGGTTTCGAAAAAATTGCCTCTTGTTTTTACCGGAAAAAATAAGACAAAGAAGGGATGTTGCATGACTGAGCATGGGGGGATTTCGGAATTTCAAATTGATGCGCTGCAAGAAGTCAGTAATATCGGCCTGGGGAATGCGGCAACTTCCCTGGCGGAATTACTTAACAAAAAGGTGGATATTTCGGCGCCCAAGGCATATTTTATCGAAATGGAGCGGGTTTTCTCCCTGGTCGGGGGGCTGGAGGAGGCGGTTGCCTGCGTTAACTTGAGTCTGGAGGGTGATATATCCGGGACGGTAATGTTTATTTTTACCGAACAAAGCGCTTTAAAGCTGGTGGATATGCTGACCGGGCAGGAAGCCGGCAGCACTGTGGAATTGGATGCTATGGGCGCGTCGGCGGTCCAGGAGATCGGAAATGTTCTAACCGGGTCGTTTCTCAATGCTATTGGCGGGATGACCGGGTTGGTGATGCGTACTACGGTTCCCATGTATGCTTTTGATATGATGGGGGCGATTTTAAGCGCTTCCATAGTGGCCAGCGGTCATTGCGACGATAAAGTGCTGGTGATTGAAACGCTGTTTTTTCAGGCAAATGACCATATCAAAGGACATTTTTTTCTACTGCCTGAAACGGGCGCGTTAAACAAGCTTTTTGAAGCAATCGGTATTCCTGCAGAATGTTAAGGAGACACGGGAGGTAGATCAAATTGGGTAAGCGGGTCCTGATCGTTGACGATGCGGCGTTTATGAGAATGATGATCAAAAACATCCTGACCAAAAACGGTTATGATGTCGTTGCTGAAGCGGAAAACGGTCAAATTGCGGTTGAGATGTATAAGGATTTTAAGCCCGACCTGGTGACCATGGACATTACCATGCCGGAGATGAACGGTATTGAAGGGGTAAAGGAAATTCTGAATATCGATCCCCACGCCAATGTGATCATGTGCAGTGCCATGGGGCAGCAGTCCATGGTGATGGAAGCGATTCAGGCCGGGGCAAAAGATTTTATAGTGAAACCCTTTCAACAGGACCGGATCCTGCAGGCCATGGAAAGAGTGCTGGCCAGAACCGGTTAAATAACACTCCGGACCCGGAGCGGCTATCAGGTTGTTGTTAATTTGCGCCATTCTGAAATTGAGGGAGAATAAGATATGGATATACTGTCCCAAAACGAAATTGATTCCCTGCTGGATGCTTTATCCACGGGTGAAGTCCAAATCGAGGAATATCAAGAAAGCAAGCAGATAGAGTGCAAAAAGTATGATTTCAGGCGTCCGAATAAATTTTCCAATGAACAGCTGCGTACCCTGCAGGTGCTGCACGGTGTTTTTGCGCGCTTGTTGTCGAGCTTTTTAAGCGGTTACCTGAGGAATGAGATTCAGGTTAATGTTGCCTCCGTAGACCAGCTGACCTTTGAGGATTTTATCCGCGGGATACCGACTCCGACGGTGTTGACCGTATTTTCCGCGCCTCCTTTGAAAGGTACGGCCATATTCCAGTTCGATCCGATGTTTCTCTTTCCGGTCATCGATTTGTTTTTCGGCGGAAGCGGTGATGCACCCTCATCGGTACGGGAGTTGACCGACATAGAGCTTTCCGTGTCCCGGAAACTTTCCGTCAATATTTTGAACAACCTGGCGCTGGCTTGGAAAGATATTGTTCAGGTGGAACCGGCAATCGAAACGGTAGAAACCAACCCGCACCTGCATCAAATTTTTTCGTTCAACGAAATTGTTGTTTTAATTACATTTTCTACTCAGGTAGGTGAAACGGGGAAAGGATTCTTTAATCTTTGCTTGCCGTTCCCCTTGCTGGATCCGGTCATGTCCCAGATGAGCTACCAAAGGCATTACAGCAGCCGGGACGCCGCCGTCGACGAACGGGACAAGAAAAGGCTGCATCACTGGATGGGTTTTCCGATGGTGGACTTAACAGTTGTAGCGGGGCAATCGCAGCTGACGGTGAGTGATTTTTTACAGCTGCAGGAAGGCGATGTCTTGCTTCTGAACAGGAAGGTGGAACAGGACATGGATGTTTTCATAGGAGAAAACTTGAAATACAAGGCGCAGGCAGGCAGGTCCGCCGACCAGCTTGCCGTACAGATTACCGCGCTGGTAGAGGGGGGCAAAGATGTCTGATAAACTTTTGAAACAGGAAGAAATCGATGCCCTTTTGAATGCCAAGACTGATGGAACGGAGACCGGGCAAACACCCCAAAATGAAGCCGCCGCGGCTCAGGAACCGGACGCAAGCAAAGGTGCTGCCGGGGAATCAGCGGGATTGATTGAAATTGATGTGGAGTTGAGCGGTGAACAAAAAGACGCGCTTGGTGAAATCGGCAACATAAGTATGGGGGCGGCGGCTACCACCCTGTCCCTGCTGCTCAACCAAAAAGTGAGCATCACCAGTCCCCGGGTAACCGTAACCACTTTGGAAAAACTTTTTGAAGAATTTATTATTCCGCACATGACGATTTACGTGCGTTTTGTGGGGGGACTTTCAGGGTTCAACTTGTTAATCATAAAAATGAAGGATGCCGCTGTCATGGCCGACCTGATGATGGGCGGAGACGGTACCAATGCCGGGGAAGAACTCAGTGAAATCGGAATCAGCGCGGCGTCGGAGGCCATGAACCAGATGATTGGTTCCGCTTCCACTTCTTTGGCCACCATGTTCAGCCGGGAGATAAATATTTCTCCCCCTGAAACCAAAATCTTCCGGAATGCCGATGAAGTCCTGCCGGAGGAAATGAAACAGGAAGGACCGGTGGTGGTGGCCTCGTTCAACATGACCGTGGGGGACATATTGAATACCCGGATTATGCAGGTAATGGGGATTGATACGGCCCGGGAAGAGGCCACCCTGCTCCTGGGGGAACTGCTGGCAGAAGGTGCGGCGGAAACTTTGGAGGAGGAACCGGATTACCGGGAACAGTCTGAAACCACTGAAGCGGCCGGTGACCGGGAATTGGTAGAGGAGCGTATCGAATCTGCAATGGAGGATGCGCCGGCACCGTTTTCTGAGGCCCCCGCAGCTTCCGGAACGCAACCGGCGGTGTCCCCGGTTGCCGAGGGAAAGAGACCTGCCGCGACCACGGGCATAAAGACCCCGGGGTCCCCGGTGGCACCGCCGGGCATAGATCAGCAGCGGTTGAATCTGATCCTGGATATCCCTTTGAAAGTGACGGTTTTGCTGGGGCGGACGAAGTGGCCGATCAAAGAAATTCTTGAATTGACACCCGGTTCGGTGGTCGAGATGCAGAACCCGGTCGACGCGCCGGTGGAAGTACTGGTTAACGGTGTTCTGGTAGCCCTGGGCGAGGTAGTGGTGGTCAATGAGAATTTCGGTGTGCGTATTACCAATATCCTCAGTCCGGAAGAAAGGGTAAAGACCCTCGGGGTAAATTAAGAGCAGGTCTTAAAAAGTCGATTAACAAACGATGCTTTAATTGTTGTGAAGAAGTAATTATAATGCTATTATAAAAAAAGGCAAAACGACATTTTGAAACAAGCAGGGGGTAAAACTTGAAAATATTTGCCATCGCAGACACGCACCTATCTTTTAGCAGGCCGGTAGATCCGCTACGTTGGTGTGACGTGGAAACATACAAGCCGATGGATGTATTTGGGGACGAGTGGCACGGGCATTACCGCAAGATTTATGAGCGCTGGGTAAATAAGGTCCGTCGTGGTGATTTGGTTTTATTACCCGGCGATATTTCGTGGGCCATGAAATTGGACGAGGCCAGGCACGATCTGGATTTCCTGGGGCTCTTACCCGGATTGATTGCCGGTGTGGCGGGTAACCACGATTACTGGTGGCAGAGCCTGACGAAGGTGCGCGCGGCATTGCCACCCAATATGCGGGTAATTCAGAATGACCACCTGGTTTTTGGTAAGCTGGCAGTCTGTGGTTCGCGCGGGTGGATCTGTCCGGGGGGAGATAATTTTAGTGCCTTCGATCTCAAAATATACCGCCGGGAGCTGCTCCGCATGGAAAATTCTTTGCAAAGCGCAGGTTCCGGGGTGGATGAAATAATCGTGATGACGCATTTTATGCCGGTAAATGACCGGCATGAGAAGAATGAGTTAGTGGAACTGTTTCAGCGTTACGGCGTCGGTACCGTGGTTTACGGGCACCTGCACGGCGCCGCCGCCGGGAGCAGTCTTACCGGACGCAGGTGGGGGATTGATTTTCACCTGGTGAGTGCTGACATGATCGATTTTACCCCCCAACTGATCCGGGAAATGGAAATATAATGGTCAGATGGTCAGGGTTTACCGGTAGGGCGCACCGGCGCGTCTACCAGGGTGATGCTGTTTAAAATCATTTCTTCTTCGGCGACCGGTTTTCCGTCATAATAAAACCGGCGGCGGATTTCTACCCGGGGTATGACCGCGTGAAGTTCATTTTCAGGGGGGAGGCTGGATTTGCGGGTTATTTTTACCAGGACGTCTCCTATTTTTATTTTTAATTGGTTTTTAATATTCTCCCCGGTATGGAGTGTGCCCGTGCCGCAGGGTTTTCCGGCGGCCGGCCGGGAAAATATTTTTGATTTTAGAAAAGGGAAAAAATTAAACACTGCTAACAATCCTTTTTTATTAAAATATATGGCTTTGATTGGGTTCCCGTGCCAAAAAGCGGGTTAAAAGAAGGCCCGGCTTTCCGGAGGGATGAGCATTGATTATAGGTGTCTTAACCGTGGAATTGTTTTTGGGCGAGGCAAATTCCTTAAAAGATAAAAGAAGAATTTTAAAAAGTATGCTCGACCGCGTCAAGGCCCGTTTTAATGTTTCCGTGGCCGAGGTGGGGGAGCAAAATGTCTGGCGGCGGTCCACCATCGGCATCTCGTTTGTTAGTTGCGAACCAACGCGCGTGCACCAGGTGTTTGCCGCTATTATCAGGTTCATCAATGCCCAGGGAACCATGAGAATTGTTGATTATGAGACGGAGTTGCTGTGATTGGTGCGGATTCCCGTCTTGCAGGAAGGTTTTACCGGAGTGATTGTTGAATAGGTATTATCAGGAGAAAAGAGAGGGGCTGGTTTTGTGAGTCGGGACCTGGCTGTGGAGGCTGGAAAGAGGGCGGGGGAATATTTTCGCGCGGGGTATAACTGCGCTGAATCTGTGTTCCTTGCCTTCCGTGACCTGGCGGCACCCGGGTTGGACGCGGGTTTGGTAAGAATGTTTACCGGTCTGGGAGGAGGATTGGGCCAGGCGGGGTGTATTTGCGGTGCGCTTAACGCGTCGGCGCTGGCGATCGGTCTGCTCAAGGGAAGAACCGGTGTCGATGAAGACCGTTATGCTTGTTATGATTTGACCAATGACTTTCACGACCTTTTTAAGGAGTGTTTCGGTGGAACCTGCTGCCGGACACTCAATCGCTATCCCTTTGATTCCAAGGAACGTAAAAGAAATTGTCTTAAAATTACCGGTAAAACGGGTAAGTTGTTGATGGAATTTCTAACCACTAAAGAACTGGTCAAACCGGAATAAGAAGTGTTTTGTCAGCCCCTCCCGGGCACGTGCCGGAGGGGTGTTTCTTCAGAGTGGGAAAAGAAGGTGGGAGGTTATGGATAGTCTTGCCAGTTTCACCAGCCCGCGGTCGGTTGCCGTAATCGGGGCCTCGCGCCTGCCGGGAAAAGTTGGTAACTCGGTGCTTAAAAATTTGATTGACAGCGGTTTCGGCGGTGCGATTTACCCCGTCAACCCCCGGGAGGAAAGTATCGCGGGGTTAGCCTGTTTTGCCTCGGTTACCCGGATTACCGGCCCGGTGGAGACGGCAGTTTTTACGGTCCCGGCGCCCCAGGTGCTGCAGGCCGCGCGGGAATGCGGCCAAAAAGGGGTCCGGAACCTGATTGTAATTACGGCCGGTTTTAAAGAAATGGGCGTGGAGGGTATGGAAATTGAAAAGCAGCTGGTGAATATTGCCCGTGATTACAACATGCGCCTGCTCGGTCCGAACTGCATGGGTTTCATGGATCTGCACGCACCGGTAAATGTGACGTTTATATCTAGCTATCCGGCAAAAGGTGATATTGCCTTTATTTCTCAGAGCGGTGCCATGTTGACGGCCGTGCTGGACTGGAGCATGTATGCCGGGGTAGGGTTCAGTAAGGTGGTGAGTCTTGGTAATAAAGCCGGTCTGAACGAGTCCGATTTTATTGAAGAGGCGGCAAATGATGACCATACCAAGGTTATTCTGTGCTATATTGAAGATGTTGCCGACGGGAAACGGTTTTTGGAGGTTGCCTCGCGGGTTGTGACCAGAAAGCCGGTTATAGTATTAAAGTCGGGGAAAAGCCAGTCCGGTGCCCGGGCGGCTTCTTCCCATACCGGGGCTCTTGCCGGCAGCGACCTGGCATATGAAACGGCGTTCCGCCAGTGCGGCGTGATTAGGGTCAGCGGTATGAAGGAGCTTTTTAATATGGCGGTTTCTTTTACCGGCCAACCGGTGCCTGCAGGGGACCGGGTAGCGATTGTTACCAATTCCGGGGGGCCGGGAATAATAGCTAGTGACAGCGTCGAAGAGGCAGGTCTTAAAATGACCCGGTTTAATAGGGAAACCATTGCCGCCTTGCGCGGCAACTTGCCCGCAGAAGCAAGCATCTATAACCCGGTGGATGTCCTGGGCGATGCCGGAGCTGACCGTTACCGTTTTGCTTTGGAAAAAATCATGGCCGATGAAAATGTTGACGGGGTACTGGTTTTGCTCTGTCATGCCGCGCTTACCCAACCGGAAAAAACGGCGGCGGCGATCGTTTCATTACGTGATGCTTATCCCGGAAAACCGGTTTTTACTGCCTTTACGGGCGGGCTGCGGTTGGAGAGCGGAATCCGGATCCTGTCCGGGGCCGGTGTACCGTGTTTTGAATTTCCCGAAGATGCCGTATCCGGTTTAAAAAATTTGGTTAATTACCGGCGGGTGCTCAATCTTCCTGCGGCGGAGGGTTTTCCGCGGCTGGAAAAACCTGACCAGAAGACGGTAAAGGCGGTTTTTTACGATGTAAAAAAGGATAACCGTCTGGTGCTGCTCGGGAGTGAGGCGGCCGAGGTGGTGGCGGCCTACGGTATTACCACGGCGCCCACCGCCCTCGCACGCAATCCGGAGGAAGCCGCCGCTCTGGCGGAAAAAATTGGTTACCCGGTGGTGCTTAAGGTTGCTTCGCCGAAAATATTGCATAAAAGCGACGTGGGCGGTGTCATTGTAGGGTTGAAAAAACCTGAAGAGGTAAGGGAAGGATATGTCGGGATAATTGAAAATATTCAACGTTACCTCCCGAAAGTAGTGCCGCACGGAATTGAAGTGCAGAAGATGATGCCGCCGGGAATCGAATTGATTGTCGGGATGACCAGGGATGTGCAGTTCGGGCCGCTTCTGGCTTTCGGGCTGGGCGGCGTCTATGTTAATCTCTTAAAAGACGTCTCTTTTCGTTTAACGCACGGTCTTACCCGGCGGGATATCGATGAAATGATCATGGAAACGAAAGCGTATACTTTGCTGCGGGGTTACCGGGGGGGCAAGTCTGCCGACCTGGCCGGAGTAACGGCGGTTATAGGCCGGGTAAACGCCCTGGTCACCGATTTTCCTGAAATAAACGAGATAGATATCAACCCGCTTTTTGCTTATGAGCAGGGCACCGCCGCCCTGGATATAAAAATAACCATATCGTGAGGTGTTGGGTTTATGCGCAGCCTTTTGGTCACGGGAATGGCCGGCAGCGGCAAAACGGCCATAGCCATCGGATTGGCTTTGAAATTACGCCGGGAAGGGTACCGGGTTGCTTATTTCAAACCGGTCGGTAGCCCCGGAACGGGGAAGCGGGACCAGGATGCCCGGTTGGTCCGGGAAATTTTAGATGTGGAAACACCTGCGGAGACGATCGTGCCTTGCGCGGTAGGGCCCTCTTACCTTTCCCGGAACAAGAAAGAAGAATGGATGCACGCAATTACGGCGGCTTACCGGGAGATCAGTAAAGATGTCGATCTGGTAATTATTGACGGCGCAACGTTTCCGTATCTGCTGGCTGCCGATGAGATGGACAGTGTGTCGCTGGCGGAAAAACTGGGTGCGGTGGTGCTTAACGTAATTAAGGTGAAAAATGACTTCGACTTTGATTTTGCCGTTTTCTTCAATTCCTTTCTGGCCTGCAGGGGAATTGCCTGCGCCGGCAATTTGTTCAGTCACGTTCAGCGGCCTTTACTGGCCAAGACGGATGGTGTCTACCGCCCGATATTGGACCAAATGGGTTACCGTACCGTTGGTATTATTCCCGCCCGGCCGGAGATAGCTTCTCCTACCGTGGCGGAATTTTACGAAGCCCTGGGCGGTGAAATTTTAACCGGGGAGGACCGGATGGACCTGTTGGTGGAAGATGTGATCGTCGGGGCGATGACTATGGAAAGCGCTCTCCAGTACCTGCGGCGTGCCGCCAATAAAGCAGTGATTCTGGGGGGTGACCGGGCTGACCTGGCCCTGGCGGCGCTGGAAACCAATACGTCCACCCTGATTCTTACTGGCGGATTTTATCCAGACGTCAAGGTGGTGGCCCGGGCATCGGAAAAAGGGGTGCCGGTGATCCTGGTGCACTACGACACGTACACCGCCATCGAAAGAGTGGCAGAAGTTTCACGCCACATCAAGCCGGGAGATGCCGGGGGGGTCAGGGTGGCCCTGGAGAATATCGAACAATATTGCAACTGGCGGGAAATTTTTGCCTCCCTGCAGGAAGACCGGAACGGTTAGAGTAAAAAATACAGTCACGGAGGTAGTAGGAGCATGAAGAAACCAAAATTTGACGATTTCCGGGAGAGCTTTTTAAACTGCCTGTCCGGGATTACCGGACGGGATGCGGCGGTACTGGCAAAATCAGACTGGCAGGAAGCGGGGCTTGATGAAGCCAGGCAAAGAGTCCTGGAAGCCGTCAAGGAGCAGATGAATGCCGGTTACGGCGTTGATTTTGAAGTCAATCATAGACTTTTGTCGGTGCAAGGCCCGGTGGAAAGCGTAATTATTCAAACCTACCATGAATTGAACACGATTTATTTAATGGAGAGAATCAACGCCAAGATCAAGTCTCAAATGAATTAATTTTAATCCCGGAATATCTTTTCGTAGCATTTGCGGCAGACGTAAAAACCGGCCGCGCTACGGCAAATGATGAGTTCTTCAAATTCAGTGCTGAATTCCGGCCGGCCGCATTCGGGACAAGTTTCAATTTCTCCCGCCGCCCAGGAGCCGCCGCAGGAAAAGCAGAGATACCGGGGAGCGGGATGCCGTTCCCCGCCGGGAATCCGCTCTACCAGCGCCCGTACTCCGCACTGCGGGCACGGGTAAACCTTGTTTGTGCCGGAACATGCAAGACAAACAGCTTTTTCCCCTTCCACACGCAGCGATTTTTTCCCGCATTGAGGACATTTCCAGAACATATTCTCAAACCTCCCTTTTTATACTCATGATATTATTTTATATGCCGGGAAACTATGCATTGCCGGTGCCGGTGAAAAATAATGCGCCTTTTTTATCAGGCGCATGTCAAAGGGGGTATAATTCACGTTCAAAACTGAATCTACCAGGTTATTTTATTTTTGGATCAAACGTATTTTATTCTTTAATTTTCTTTCTGACAAAATAACCTTTGGGATCGATTGCTTCCCTGATCAGGCGAATTTCTTCCACCGTCGGCGGTTCAAATTCATATACGTCATTGGGAATAATCAATTCAAAACCAGTGGCATCTTGAACGCTTTTGACTGTTTCGCCGGGCAGAGTGGCAATCAGTTTCATGCGCTTGGTTTCATCATCAAAACCAAGGACGGCTTTGGTGGTAATAACCCGGTGCGGTCCCTGGCCGGCAAGTCCGGCACGCCAGCGGGCGTTTGGCGATCCGTCCAGATAACCGGGGCTGGTGATGTAATTCAGTTTTTCGTTAAATCTTCTGGGTTCGTGTACCATGATAATAATCGTTTGCTCGCAGGAGCACGCCATATCACTGGCGCCCCCGCTGCCGGGCAGGCGGACTTTGGGTTTTTGGTAATTTCCCGGGAATTCTCCCATCATAGTGGAATTAAGGTTCCCGTAGGGATCTATTTCGGCTCCGCCGATAAAACCGATGTCGGCAAATCCTCTCTGGGTCAATTCAAATGCCGAGTTCAGGCCGAGGAGATAATTGGCTTTGAAGGTCGTCCGGGAATCACCGACCGAAAGGGGCAGGCCGCGGGAAAGACTGGGTCCTACGGCGCCGGCTTCAAATACCGGGACGATTCCGGGGCCGTGGGTTAACTGGGCCAGGGTAATGGCCACCATCGGCAGACCGGTACCGGCAAAAACCACTTTATTATCCTCCAGGGTCCGGGACCCTGCAACCACGATCATTTCTTGAGCGGTAAAGTCTTCAGCATATTTAGTCACTTAACTCACCTCCCTGTTATTCCAATACCTTGAAGGCAGCTTCCAGAGTAGTAACGGGCTCAATCTTCTGGATGTATTGAAGCTGCTCAAACGGAATTTTGTCAATAAACTGGGCAAAATTTTCCACCCCGAAAACATAATCGTCATAGTACTGCTGTAGTTCGCCGGCATCGCCCTTGCGGAATTTTTCGCAGGCGGTGCGGAATTCCGGAATATGTTTTTCGTCGAAATAATGGATGCCGTGGCAGTTGCCGGGATAAGAGCCGAAGGGTACTTCGACGACGGCGTCTACCGAGAAGAAGGGAATGGTTACCCGGTTCGGGTATCTGGTCATATCGTCATGTTCAATCAGGCGGTCGCAGGTGACGATGGTGTGCGCTGAAGCCATAGATATTTCGGGACAGGTGTACAACGGTCCCTGAATCCGGCAGTTGCCGTAAATATCCGCTTCCTGGACGTGGATCAAGGCTACGTCCGGGTGGGAAGCCGGCAACAGCATGATTGGCCTTTCGGTGAATGGGCAGTCAATTACCTCGCATCTGCAGACTTTAACCGTGTCGCTGCCGAGAGGGCTGCGACACGGGATAAACGGCAAGCCCATTGCCCCGGCCTTGAAGCGGGCGGACATATTGTAGTTGCTCCAGTCTTCGATTTCCAACTTGTTTCTTTCCGCCAGATAGCGGAAAAGCGGAGAAATACCGAATGCTTCGTGTGCCCAGTAAGCAAGTTCCAGGCGTTTAATACTGTTTTTACTTTCGTCCAGAACCATGGCTCCGGCCAAAAATTCAACTCCCAGACCAGCGGATTGGAAGGAAAGGGTTAAATCTTTTCTTCCCTGCCGGGCAATTTCAAAAGCAATTGCCACTGGCTGCCGGCCGTTGACAAACCCTCCGATGCCAATGTTATCCCCGTTTTTAACGTACTTTTGCACTGCATCTTTCAAGCTCATACGCTTGTCTCTTTTTGATTTGTCCTTGTTGGCCAGGAATTGCCTGGCTTCGTCGGGCGATAAGCCTGTCCAGTACATCGTAATTACTTTCCCCCTTGGTTTCTTAAAGTCCAAACTTTTTCTGGTATATTGTCCGGACTTCTCTCCTGTCGACTAAGCAGGAGCTGCCTTCACAAAATTACCATATCAGATGGTCTTGCAAAAGCAGCGGAAACCTTTCTTTCTTCGATAGATTTTGTCTAAAACTTTAAAAATATTAACCCCCTTACAAAGAAATTTTATTTATTCCATAAAACACATACTATTGTCAATAAGAACAGTATTTATCTGTATCATAGGACTAGTACTTTCGATCCATTTTAAAAATTATGAGTATTTGCAAGATTGAGAAATTAGCAGAAATAATGAACTTTCTTACTATTATGAATATTTAATGCGAAATTAACGCGGCTAGCATTGTCTGTAAGTTCAGGTATATGTTTGTATTTAAGTACTAGTACAGCTGATATATTGAAAATATTGAAAATAATCTATAAAATTAAGAAAAGTTAAACATTTTTTTAATTTTAAGATGATATATATTCCACGGTCGCATTTTTTAAATTTCAAGTAAGTTTTCATACTGCGT